>Ga0157370_10009724_pt1 | contig 10223 bp, 9 predicted proteins | sample C35metaG_FD_113463 | JGI IMG/M metagenome (GOLD analysis project Ga0157370, IMG submission 113463) | Corn rhizosphere microbial communities from Kellogg Biological Station, Michigan, USA - C3-5 metaG | ecosystem: Host-associated > Plants > Roots > Rhizosphere > Soil | place: USA: Michigan... | reverse complement strand
GACTCCTCGGCGGCGTTGGCGTGCTTGCGTGCCTCCTCGGTGCCCGACGCGCCGGCGTCGGCTTTCTCCTGCTCGAGCCTGTCCTTCAGCTTCTTCAGCTCGTCGTCGAACCGCTGCGACCGATCGGCGAGCTGCTTGGCCTGATTCTTCTGTGCGTCGCTTCCCGCCTTCGCGGCGGAGTCGGCGAGCGCGCGGTCGCGATCGGCGATCTCCTTCGCCTCGTCCTTGAGCGTCTGCATCGCGCCCTCGAGCGCGGCGCGCTTGAGCATTTCGGCGCTCTTCTCGAGTTGCTCCCGCAACTTCTCCTGCATCGCCTGCAGATCCTTGAGCGACTGTTGCGCCTGCTCGTGCGAGAGCTGTTGCGTCGCGTTGTCGAGCTTCTGCATTTGTGCCAGGAGCTCCGGCGTGAGCGCGTCGCGCAGCATCGCCTGGGCCTCCTGAAGCTGTCTGGCCAGCGCGCTGTCCAGCGCCCCCGCCTGCTTGAGTTGCTGCTGGAGCGCCGCCGCCGTCTGCTGGAGATTCTTCACCTGTTCGGCGAGCTCGCGCTGATCTTTCGCCACGGCTTTTGCCTTTTCGGCCGCCTCGTACGTCATCGATCCTTGCTTGCCGTTGGCGCCGGTCGGTGCCTCCTGACCGGCGCTTCGCGCAGACCGATCTCGCGCCGCGTCGCTCGTCCGCTGCTGCAAGGACTTTTCGGCTTGGGCCGCGGACCGGACCTGGCTGACCGCCGAATCCATCGACGCGCGCGCGATGGCACGGCGCTCTTCCATCGTGGGAATCTTGAGCAGGAGCTCGCGGCTTTCACCGCGCTGCGCCCATGGCGAGTTGTCGGTCGCCACGACCTTGACGTGCAGCGCGTCGCCTGGCTTGAGACCGTGCGGCGCGAGATCGAGCACGGCACTTCCGTCCCACACCGTGGCCGCGGCGTCGCTCACACGCTGCGTGGACGGCGTCTGCGCCGCCCCGGTCGAACCCTGCTTCCAACTCAGCAGCTCGACGCGCGCGATCCCGTGGTCGTCGCTCGCCGTGGCGCGAAGCGTGATCTTGTCGTCGCCGGCGACGATCGTGTCGGTGGCCGGGCTCACGAGCTCGACATGCGGCGCGGAATCGGCAACGACCTCGAGCTCGAGCGGCAGCGGCAGATCGGCGATCGGCCCGGCGGCGCCCGACGCGAGCCAGGCGTACTTGCCGCTTCGGCGCGGCGCGAAATGTCCCGTGAAGGCGCGATCGTTCACCCGAAGCGCGATCGTGTCGTCGGCGCTTCCGAGTCGCACGTCGCGCAGCGCCGTCGACGCGCGACCGGCGATGTCGATGACGGTTCCCTGCGGCACGCGCGCCGGATCGCCCACCGGCAGTCCTTCCGCCGGCCGGCCGAGATATGCCGGATAGGTCGCGCGCATCGACACCGCACCGACGAACGGGCGGTCGGCGACACGGACGACGCCCGTGTCACTCGCCGAGCGGCCGTCGCTCGCCACGACCGTGAGATCACCGCGCAACGGTCCGACGTCGAGCGTCGCCACTCCGGATCGGCGGTCGACGGCCACGGTCTGCGTCGTCCAGGCTTCGCCGGGGATTCGTTGCGCCAACATGACGGTGCCGCGTCGCGGCGCCGCGATGCGCAGCCGCAGCGTCTCGCCGCGCAGGACCGCCGGCGGAAGATTCTCGAACGAGAGTCGCGGGAGAAGCGTCCCCTGCCAGGCGCGCACGGGCTTCATGATCGCGAGCAATCCGTCGTTGAAGCTCGGAACGGCGAACACGAGCGCGGCCACCGCGACGGTGGCGACGCCCGTGGCCTGCCCCGCGTGCCGCCGGACCAACCGTTCCGCGCCCGGTGCGAGACGCGCGCCGCCCGGCGCGAGCTGCGCGCTCACCGCCGCCGCCGCGCGCCGTCCCAGCGCGCCCGACTCCGCCACCTCGAGCACGCCGCGCAACGAGCCGGCGCGCAGCGTCTGCTCCCGCTCGATCGCCGCGGCCACACTCCCGCGCGTCGTCCGGCGCTCGAGTTGTCGCATCGTCCACGCGACCACCGCGACGTCGGCGGCGAGCACCAGCAGCCAGACCAGGAAGGGAACGGCACGCGGCAACGCCATCCAGCGCGCGCCGCCCAGCGCCGACGCGCCGATCGCGAGCAGCAGACAGGTCGCTCCGACGGCGAGCGCGATGCCCGCGATCAGGTGCATGCGACGCAAGCGCGCTCGCTCGCGGTCGACCAATTCGAGAACTGTCATGGCGTCGGACGACTGGTGACGGCGTAGACGAATAGATTCACGCCCATGCGAAGCGCGGCCTCGTGCAAGGCCGGCGGGTCGTGATAGACCTCGGGATCTTCCCAGCCGTTCCCCAGGTCGCTGGAAAAGCTGTAGTACACGGCGAGCCGGTCACCCAGGAAGATGCCGAATCCGCGCGCCGGCAGACCATCGTGCTCGTGAATCTTGGGAATCCCTTTCGGGAAGTCGTACACGACGTGATAGATCGGATGCGACAGCGGGACGTCGACGAGGGGACGATCGGGAAAGACGCGCTTGATCTCGCGGCGAAAACTCTCGTCGAGGCCATAGTTGTCGTCGGCGTGGAGAAACCCGCCGCGCGTCAGGTACTCGCGCAGCCGGACGATCTCGGCGTCGCTGAAGTGAATGTTGCCGTGGCCGGTGATGTGGATGAACGGATAGTCCCACAGCTTGTCGTCCATCAACGTGACGCGCGCTTCCGTTTTGTCGACCTGCAGCGAGGTCCGTTGGCGAATGGCCGCGAGCAGGTTGGGCAAGCTCGACGGATTCGCGTACCAATCGCCGCCGCCGTCGTACTGGAGGCGCGCGATCGTGAGCAGCGGCGCGGTGGGACGCGCGCCGACGAGCGGCACGAGTGCAGCCGCGGCGAGAACCCGCGCACGACGCCAACTGAATCCGGTCATTCGTCTTCTCCCGCCCTGGTCGACTGCTGCGCGAGACGGTACGCCACCCGCTTCGACACGCCGAGCTCCGCGGCCACGGCCACGGCCGCATCGCGCGCACTCATTCCCGACGCACGTAACACGTTGACGCGCGTCTGCACCACCTCGTCGCTCGGCGCCTGCTCCACCGCGGGCGCAAGCACAAGCACGACTTCGCCCCGAGGAGGCTCATCCTCATAGTACGCCCGGAGCTCGCCGACCGTTCCCCTTCGGACCTCCTCGAACTGTTTCGTCATTTCGCGGGCCACCACGACGGAACGCGCCCCGCCTCCCCGCTGCTCGAGCTCGCCCAGCGTCGCCGCAATCCGGTTCGGCGCCTCGTAGAGCACCGCCGTGTGCCGAAGCCCGGCAATCTCGTCGAGGGTCTTTCGGCGTTCGCTGCCCGTCCGGGCAAGGAAGCCGAAAAAGGTGAAGCGATCCGCCTCGAGCCCGGAAATGACCAGCGCCGATAAGAGGGCCGACGCTCCGGGGATCGCGACGACGTTGATCCCCGCGCCGATCGCCGCCCGAACGAGCCGTGCCCCGGGATCGGAGATGAGCGGCGTTCCCGCGTCGGACACGAGGGCGAGCGAATCACCGCGCGCGAGCCGCGCTACGAGCGCCGGCGTTGTCTTCGCCTCGTTGTGCTCGTGGTACGGCGTCATGCTCGTTGCGACGCCGTACCGGTCGAGCAGGTTCCGCGTGTGGCGCGTGTCCTCGGCGAGAATGGCGTTGACGGATTTGAGCACGTCGACCGCGCGAAAAGAAAAATCCCCCATGTTGCCGATGGGGGTGCTGACCACGTAGAGCGTACCCGCACCCGCCGTGGCGGTCACATCACCTTCCACGGGATTTGATCGAACAGACCGGCCGACTGGAACATGTGCCGCCGATCCCAGGTGAGCTCGCGCAGGAAGGCGTCCGGCGAGAGAGCGTCGGGATCCACCGCCGCGAACATCACGTCGCGGATCCACGCTGCGACCGCGGCGGTCAGCTCGGCCGTGTCGGCGAGCGGCTCCTTGGCTGGACGTCCGGAATACGAGAACCCGTCGAGCGCCGGGTGAGCGGCGAGCAGATTCTGACGGGCGTGTTCGGCGATCGCCGGCGCGCTCTCGCGCCCTTGAGCGACCAACTGCTGCACGAGCGTGGCGGTGAGATCGCGATAGGCCAGCACCAGCGCGGGCGGCGCCTGCACGGGAAGCGGGGCCGGTCCACCCCGGCGCGAAACGCTCAACTCGCCAACGCGGCCAGCGCGCGCGAACAACTTGGCGACGCGGTCGACGACCGTTCCGTGGGGTGCGTTGGCGAGAAAGGCGCGCGCAACGCTGCCGTTCTTGAACACGAGATAGTTGACGCATTCGTTGGCCACGATCTCGAGCACGCCGTCGAAGGTCGTCGACATGAGATACGGAAACAGCGCGGCCGGATCCTGCACCAGCAATCCCTCAGGCCACGGTTCGGGCGGCGTCGCTTCGGCGGCGAACATGCAGGCGAGCTGCTCGACGTCGGCTTCGTGAAAGTTGATCTCGCCGTATTCCGGCTCGTGCGGAACTTTGTCGATCGCGCTGGCGATCGCGAGCGCGTGCGCGCCGTGTGCGCCGCGCACCGTCGCGTTGGCGACTTCGCCACGCAGCAGATACAAGATGACCAACTCGTCAGGCAGCGAGATCTCGACATAGCCGGAGATCCGCGCCGCCCGATCGCGCTTCGCGTCGGTCAGCAGATTGCGCAGGTGGATGTACGCCAGCCGCGTGCGAGGCAGAAGGACGCGGCTAAACGGGAAGCGCAGGCCGGTAGCAATGGGCATGGGAGCCCTAAAAATGCAGCGGCGATCTGCTCGGCGCGAGACGCGATGCCTCGCGCCGAGCGGATCGTCAGGCGCTGTGCTGCTGCAGTTTTGCTTCGATGTGCGTCCGCGGGACCGCACCGATGATCTGGTCGACGACCTTGCCGCCCTTGAAGAACAGCAGCGTCGGGATCGAGCGAACGTTGAACCGGGATCCTGTCCTGATGTTGGCGTCGACGTCGAGCTTGGTAACCTTCACCTTACCCTCGTATTCTGTCGCCAACTGATCGAGGATGGGCGCCACCATCCGACACGGCCCGCACCACGTAGCCCAAAAGTCCACGATGGCGAGCCCATCGTGCTTTTCGACCTCGTCCTCGAAATTGGCGTCGGTGACCGCGATGATATTCGACATGAAATGCTCCTTTCGCCGTTGAGCCGTTGACCGAGCCATTGGCGATTCCACCAACCGCCGCGAGCCAACGGACAACTAAACTTATCACATGCGGAAACCCTCCCCCTCGCCGTCCCGACACGGTGCGCGGATCGCGCACATCGGCATCGCCGTGCAAACCCTCGCCGGCGGCCTTTCCTTCTATCGAGACATCCTGGGCCTTCAGGACGTGCCGCTGGAGGACGCCGACGGGGCGAAGATCGCCGGGCTGGCGGCTGGCCCGTCGCTCGTCGAGCTCCTCGAGCCCGACCGCCCCGACTCGCCGATCGCGAAGTTCATCGCCAAGCGCGGGCCGGGAATTCACCACGTGTGCTTCGCCGTCGACGACCTCGATGCCACGCTCGAGCGGTGCAAGCGCGCCGGTATCGTGCTCATCGACCAGACGCCGCGCGTGGGCGCGGACGGCAAGCGCATCGCGTTCCTGCACCCGTCGTCGACCTCCGGCACGCTGGTCGAGCTCACCGAAGACTGACCGCAGCCTGACCGCGGTCAGTCGCGGCGGGCGCAGAACTCCTGGAGCGGTTTCACGTCGACGTTCTGCACGTACCAGCGTGATTCCGGACCTCGGATGACGTCGAAGTTCGTGGAGCGCGTCAGGTCGCCCAGCGAAAGGCTGACCACAACCGCCCGCGTTCCGCCGGGGTTTGGCGCATCGCCCAGGATATCGTAGTGGTCGTGCTTGAGGTAGCACATCATGATGAGCTCGCGCTTCTCCAGTTCCTCGCGCGGCCACTGATCGCGGGCCGGACCCTGCGCGTTGCCCCACAAAGCGCCCATCGCCTGGAGGTCCGTCTGCTTGGCGGCCGCGAGGAATCCGCGGATCGCGCTGGTCGCGTCAGGGGCGCCAGTCTGGTTGCCGCGCAGCACCGCCGGCGACGACTGCGTCGTGACCGGAGCCGCCGAATGGCAGGCCGCCAGAAGCACGACGCTCGTGATTAGTTTCTTCACTCGATCCTCGGCATCAACTGAAACTGAATGGGTTGGACGGAGTCGCACCGCCTCGACCGCCGCAATGGCCAACAGGTCTGCCCGTGAAACGACAGCGCCTCTACATCAACATTGATCATATCGCGACGCTTCGCCAAGCGCGTCGGGGAACGAAACCCGATCCGGTCGAAGGCGCGGCGGTTTGCGAGCGAGCCGGCGCGGACGGCATCACCGCCCATCTGCGCGAGGATCGCCGGCACATTCAGGACGACGACGTGGAACGGCTCGCCACATCTCTGACCACCGATTTCAACCTGGAGATGGCGTGCACCGACGAGATGCTCGCGATCGCCGAGCGCCTGCGTCCGCGCGAGGTCACGCTCGTGCCCGAGCGGCGGCAGGAGATCACGACAGAGGGTGGGCTCGACGTCGCGCGCGATCCCGGCCGGCTGGCCGAAGGCGTCAGGCGGCTGAACGCGGCGGGGATTCGCACGAGCTTGTTCATCTCGCCGGATCTCGACACGGTGAGCGCGTCGCGAGAGTTGGGCGCGGCGGCCGTCGAGCTGCATACCGGGGCGTACTCCCACGCGTCCGCCGACCCGGCCATGCTTCGTGCCCTCCGTGACGCATCGCGCCACGGCGCGTCGATTGGACTAGCGGTCCATGCCGGCCATGGGCTCACGGTCGACAACGTAGGCCCGGTCGCCGCGATCCCCGAGATCGAGGAGCTGAACATCGGTCACTCCGTCGTGAGCCGCGCCATCTTCGTCGGACTCGCCGAGGCCGTTCGCGAGCTGCGCAAAGCCATGGACGACGCTCGCGCCTCCTCCTAACTTCGTGTCGCGCATACCAATGGAGCGTGCATGACCGGAGCGCCGGGATTCCTGGATTTCTTCATCCTCGAGGCCAGCGAGTACGTCGAGCAAATCGACGCGCTGCTACTCGGGGCCGGCACGAGTGGCCCCGATGCGGAGGGAATGCAGCGTCTGGCTCGCGCGCTCCGCGGCACGGCGACGATGGCCAAGCTCTCGTCCTTCGCCGATCTTGCCGCCGCCGTGGAGCGCGTCGGGCGCGCGCTCCAGGAAGGCGTCCTGCGCTGGGAACCGGCACTCGGCGGGGCACTCGTTGCCTCCATCGACGATCTCAAGACGCTGCTGCGCTCGGTGCGAAGCTGGTCGGTGGCTGACGACGACCGCGCGAACGCGCGTACGGCGGAGTTGTCGCGCTTCGCGCCGCGCCGCGTGAGCTCGACGCCGCGCGACGCGGGAACGCCCGGTATGCCGACGCCTCCGTCTCCATTTCTCGCCACCGAGGCGTCGAACATCGCCGCCGGTCTCGAGCTGCTCACGACTCGATCCAGCGACGCGGAGACGGCGACCAACGTGTTGAACCGCGTTCGCGCTCTTCGTGGAGTCGCGGGGGTGAAGGAAGTCGCGCCGCTCGCCGAGGTGCTCGAAGCGACCGAGGACGCCGCGCGCGGGCTCGAGGCGGGGCGAGAGAAGCTGAGCCCCGAGGCGAGGCAACTGCTCGAGGCGTCGGCGTCGTATCTTCGCACGCTGTCGACGGCGCTGCGCGGCGCGGGCGATGCGGACGCCGCGAGTCCGGAACGCGACGCCTTTTCCGCGGCGCAAGACGCGTGGGCGAATCGCGCCGGCGAGCGCGAGCGCGTCGTGCCGATCGCCGAGCTGTTTTACGAGGATGGCGGTCCCGGCGTCGTCGAGCCGTCGCCAAATCCACCGACCTCGGCATCGGAGCGGTTCCGTCTCGAGCTGGTCAGCCTAGGCGAGCACTTGCGACAGGTCGTCAGCGCCGCGCGCGCGGCCGCGGACGCGATCTCGACTAATCGTGCGCGGCGCGACCTTCGCGGCGCGCTGCGAGCGTTGCAGGCCGCGGCAGCGAGCTTCGGCGAGCGCGAGATCGCCGAGTTCGTGGCTGGCCACGCCGCGGCGGCGGACGATTTCGACTTTCACGGCTTGGCGACGCTCGACGATCTCGCGTCGCTGCTGGCCGATCCCGGCGCCGGTGGCGAGCGCCTGCGCATGCGGCTTCGCGATGCCGCCATGGCCGAGCCGTTCGCGACACCTGCAGGGCCCGGCGGCCATGCGGAGTCGGCGGTCGAGTTGACGGCGAGGCTCACACCAGTCCGGAGTCGACCGAGCTCGTCGGCGCCGGCCGAAGAGGAGATCGCTGCCGCGGTCACGGCGTTCGAGCCCGCGCCGGCGGTCGCGATGCACGTTCGAGAAACGCCTTCGTCGACGAACGGCGCGGCCGCGGCGCTCATCGATTCGAGCATCGCGGCGCTCGACGCGCTCGCGATGAACCCGTTCAGCGATCCGGTTCCGATCCCCGAAGACACGCTCGTTCCGATCGAGACGCTGTTGTATCGTGGGCGTGCCGCGCTCGACCGCGCGGTCGAAATCGGCGACGAGATTCGCGGCGAGATTCGGCGCGGCGGCGCGCCGGCCGATCCGGTCGCTCTCGAGGAGCTGTTCGATCTGCTCGAGCTGGCCCGGGCGGAGTAGCGCGCGATGAAGTTCGGTTGGCGCGGCGCGCTGGGAATCGTCATCAGCGTGACGTTCCTCTATTTCGCGTTTCGGAATATCGACTTCGCGCGATCCCTCGACCGGGCTCGCCATGCAAACTACGTCCTGCTCCTCGCGAGTGCCGCCGCGGCGACCGGCATGTTCCCCCTCCGCGCCCGGCGCTGGCGAACGATTCTCGACCCCGTCGCGCCGGACCTCCCGTTCGGTCCGTTGTGGCGCGCCACGGCGATCGGCGTCATGGTCACGAACGTCATTCCCCTGCGCGCGGGCGAGCTCGCCCGGCCCTATGCGCTCACGCGCCAACTGCCGGAGGTCAGCTTTCCCACGGCGCTGGCGTCCGTCGCCGTCGACCGCGGGTTCGACGCGATCGTCGTGCTGCTGCCGCTCGCCATCGGCGTGGTCACCGCCCACTTCCCCACCGACACGACGATTCGGGGATACTCCCTGACGCATGCCGCCGGGTTCGTTGCGGGCGGCGCCGTCGTGCTCCTGATCGCGTTCTACGTGCTCGTGTTCTTTCCACGAATGCTCATTCGCATCTTCGAGCTGGTCGCGCGGCGCGTGTCGCCGGTGATCGAGCGGCGCGGCTCCGAGATGCTGACGCGCTTCTCCGACGGTCTGAGCGTCCTCCGCACGCCGGGGCATTTCATCGCCGTATTCGGCTGGACGCTCGCCCACTGGCTCCTTCAGCCGCTGGCGTTCTGGCTGGCGTTTCTCGCCGTCGGCGTCCACGTCCCGATCGCCGCCACGTTGATCGTCCAAGGGGTCATCGTGATTCTCGTGGCGCTGCCGTCGGCCCCGGGATTCTTCGGATCGTTCGAGCTCGGCGCGTCGATCGCGCTGTCGCTCTACGGCGTCGGCTCGTCGGAGGCGACGACGTGGGCGTTGCTCTTCCATGTCGCCTCGTTCATCCCGATCACCGTGATCGGGGCCTACTACTCGGCTCGTCTCGGCCTATCGGTCGGCGAAATGCGCGCGCCAAGGACCGATCCGGCGTGACGCGCTCCGCCCGCGTCGCGGCGCAGGCGAAGATCAATCTGTTCCTCCGCGTTCTGGCGCGCGAAGCCGGCGGCTATCACTCGATCGAAACACTCTTCCTGCGGGTCGACCTCGGCGACGACGTCCGCGTCCGCCTGGCGACGGGTCGCTCGCTCGACTGCACGGGACCCGCGATTCCCACCGCCGGACTTGGCCCCGCGGAGCGCAACCTCGCCTATCGTGCCGCCGTCGCCTACGCGGAAGCCACCGGTTGGCCGGCGGGCTTCGCCATCGAGATCGACAAACGGATTCCAGTCGGGGCTGGCCTCGGAGGCGGAAGCGCCGATGCCGGTGCGGTGCTACGCGCGCTCGACGCGCTCTCGCCCGAGCCGCTCGGCGCGCGTCTTATCGAGCTCGCGGCACCGTTGGGCGCGGATGTGCCGTTCATGACGATCGAGAACCCGATGGCGCTCGGTTGGGGGCGTGGCGAGCGACTTTTGCCCCTGCGCGCCCTCGACCCGCGCCCCGTCGCCATCTTCGTCCCGAATTTCGCCGTGGCCACCGCCGACGCGTACGCGTGGCTCGCCGCCGGTCGCGGTCCAT
>Ga0157370_10009720_pt1 | contig 10224 bp, 11 predicted proteins | sample C35metaG_FD_113463 | JGI IMG/M metagenome (GOLD analysis project Ga0157370, IMG submission 113463) | Corn rhizosphere microbial communities from Kellogg Biological Station, Michigan, USA - C3-5 metaG | ecosystem: Host-associated > Plants > Roots > Rhizosphere > Soil | place: USA: Michigan... | reverse complement strand
TATGCTAAAACAATGCCTGCTGCTACATTTTCTTATGCAATAGAAAAGCTTGATGCAGAATCAAAATTATATTATAAACAACTCAGGAAGACAAAATAAATCCTGCTTTGTCCTGTTTGCAAAAGAGGTTTATCTACAACCTTAAACTTTAAACCTTGAATCTTAAACTTTAGTCCACATTCTGAGCAATATCATGTTATTGAACAAGAAGTATTGCCCGATTCTTTGTAAATTTTAATAAAAATAATTCTTATGTTTTGGCCCGATACAATCAGTAAAAAACTAGGGATAAAATATCCTGTTATTCAGGCTCCGATGTTTGGAGTAAGTACGGTACAGATGGCTGTTGCGGCTGCAAAAGCAGACTGTCTGGGATCACTGGCACTGGCAGATCTGTCAGCTGATCAATCTGTTGAACTGATCAAGGAAATGAAAAAGATGACAGATAAGCCTTTTGCTGTCAATATTTTTGTACATCATATTCCTGAAGTAACTGATGCTTTAAAAGAAAAGTATATAACCACCAAACAGTTTATCGAACAGCTGGCCAGAGAAAACAAGATTGAAGTACAGCTTCCGGATCTTGAAGCAATCAGCGTCCACAGTTATCATGATCAGGTGGATGCTGTCATTGAAGAAAACTGTAAGATATTAAGCTTCACATTCGGAAATCTTGATGATCAGAGTATTCAGAAATTAAAAGAAAATGGAGTTGCTCTTATCGGAACCTGCACTTCTGTGAAGGAAGCTTTATTGCTTGAAAAATCAGGTGTTGATATCATCTGTGTTCAGGGAATAGAAGCCGGCGGACATAGAGGAAGTTTTGAGGTAGAAAATATTCCGCAGATCGGAGGTTTATCTCTTTTGCCACAGATCTATGATCAGGTAAAAGTTCCTTTGATCTATGCCGGTGGAATCTATGGTGCGAAGACATTGCAGGCTGTTAAAGATTTAGGGGCACAGGGTTTTCAGGTAGGTAATCTTTTATTGGCTTCTCAGGAAAGTGCTTTACAGCCTTTTGAAAAGGAAAGACTGAAAAAAGTGAAACAAGAAGAGATTATTTTAACGAAAAGTTTCTCAGGAAGATATGCCAGAGGAGTAAAAAATCAATTTATAGAAACGGTTGAAGATTCAGAATATATTTTACCCTATCCTTATCAGAATAAACTGACCAATGCATTGCGTAAAGCAGCAAAGAACCTGCGAAATCCAGAATTTGTAGGGATCTGGGTGGGGCAGTCTATTCATCAGTACAGCGATCTTTCTACAGAAGAAATTTTGAAAAAACTGATCAAAGAATGTGAAAGATAGATGAATATACCTTCAATGTGATTGTAATTTTATATTTTCGTGGTCAGGATTATTGGATGTGGTGGAATTTTATTTTTATTGAAAAATTTTTCAGGAACATCTATTTAATACATTATAAAACTAAAATCAACGAAAACATACATGAAATTTTCAGAAGGAATTCAAAGATCACTTCCGTTCGGTTATCTGTTTCTTGTTGTGATGGGAATATTAAAAGAGAGTGTCTTCTATTATCAGATAGGCATTAATATCCTTAAATATTCAACCATCATGGATATCCTGATAAGTCCGATTGCTACCCTAACTTCTCATCCGGTAATACTGATTGCCCTCAGTATCATAGTTGTTTCTTCATTTGCTTTTCCCTCATTTTTGTCAAAACAGGCAAATAAAAATAAGCCTTGGGCATTAAAAATGGCAGCTCTTAAAGAACATGAAACCATGACAAAAGAGGCTATTGAAAATCATTTTACCAATATGTTTGTAAGATTCCTTGCTATGATGTTACTGTCTTTTTTCGTAGGAATAGGATGGGGTGAAGGGATGACTTTGACAAAAAGGATCAAGGAAAACAGGCTTAAATATGATTATAAAATAAACTATGGTGATGATAACTCCGATCAGGTACATCTGATAGGATCAAACAGCATGTATTACATCTATCTGGCCAAAGGAAATAAAACAATAAAGATTGCACCGTTAGGCTCCATAAAAAGTATTGAGCTGACCAATAACAAAAAACTGAACGATTAGAAATGAAACACAATAAAAAAGCTTCAGAATATACTGAAGCTTTTTTTATTTTTTATTCACTGAACTCAATGATAAGCTGGTTCATTGCTGAGCCGGTAAAAGTAGTGGTTGCTCCACTTAAATCATTCCATCTTCTTTCTGCGTTTCCAGCAGTATTGTAAATGTGGGTGGATCCTTCAGTACCACCGGAGTTATTAGGTTCTCCTGTTGCAAACCAGTTTTCTGTGGTTGCAGGGTTGGTAGACCAGTTCATTCTGAACTCTTCTCCGGTAATCCACTGCAGTCTGTCCGGATTACCCGGTCTTTGAATTTTATTAAAGCCAATCCATATATTGTTAGCTAAGTTATAACCTGTTCCTGAAGCTACAATATTGGTTGCAACCCAGATTCTCTCCGCATCATTAGGCATGGTTACCAGATAACCTCCCATTTGCTTTCCAAAGCTGTATGCATTGAACCAGTTGATCCCCTGTGAAAGCTGATATGCGCAATAGGTGTGGTTGTTTCCCGCCCATTGTTTGCACCCGAGCTCAGTAGCTGTACCGCCTCCCGGTACTGCACCTGGTGGCTGTGGCCTTGTAGCTGCTGGTTTTGGATCATATCCCAATATAGAATTATTGAATCCGGATGATGTTCCACCACTAAGATCACTTCTGGCAATCTTTCTTACGTTTCCGTTGGCATCAGTAGAAAGTATATCATCAGCAGCAACGCCCTGGGGTAAAGTACGGGTTCGTAATTCTCCGTTGATGTCAAGTGTTTTTGTAGGAGTATTTGTGTTAATTCCAACCTGAGCACTTGCGAGATAAGGCAAAATAATGAATAGTAAAATTGATTTTTTCATAGGTGATTTTATTATTCATTAAACTCAATAATAAGCTGGTTCATGGAAATACTGGAGTTTGCAGTCAGTGTACCATTTAAATCATTCCATCTTCTTTCAGCATTTACGCTGCCTGCAAATATGTGGGTTGCTCCTTCTACACCTCCTGAGTTGTTGGGTTCTCCGGGATTAAACCAGTTTTCTGTTGTGGCTGGGTTGGTAGACCAGTTGATTCTGAATTCTTCTCCTGTGATCCACTGAAGCTGGTCAGGATTTCCCGGTCTCTGAATTTTATTAAAGCCAATCCATACATTGTTGGCTAAGTTATAGCCAGTTCCTGAAGCTACAATATTGGTGTTGACCCACGTTCTTTCAGCATCATTCGGCATGGTCACCAGATATCCGCCCATCTGTTTTCCAAAACTGAATGCATTGAACCAGTTAATAGCCTGTGAAAGCTGATAAGCACAGTAAGTATGATTGTTTCCAGACCATTTCTTGCATCCAAGCTCAGTGGCCGTGCCTCCTCCCGGCAATGCACCTGGTGGTTGTGGCCTTGTGGCTACCGGTTTCGGATCGTATCCTAGTATGGTATTATTGAAACCGGATGATGATCCTCCGCCAAGGTCACCTCTGGAAACTTTTCTTACATTTCCATTGGCGTCAGTAGAGAGAATATCATCAGCTGCTAAGCCAGCTGGCAAAGTACGGATTCGTAATTCTCCGTTGATATCAAGTGTTTTTGCAGGAGTAGTTGTATTAATCCCAACTTGAGCACTCATAGCAGCTGGTAAAACAATAAATAAGATAGCTTTTTTCATTTTTATGCCTTTTTATTCATCTCAAATATATAAAAATATTTGGCGATAATAAATCACAATTTATTGATTATCAGTAAATTAAACGATTGTTTTAAAATGAGATTTATATGTTAATTTATTTATTGATGAATATTTTTTATTAATAATGATTTTATAATAAAATAAATAAAACATATTTAAATTATCGGCTATAAGATATTTTATTCAAAAAAACATAAAAACTCCTTTCACTGAAAGGAGTTTTTTATTATGTTGAGAATTTCTTCTGATTAATGAACTTTAAAATCAGTTTGTATGAATGATCATTATTTTGTTAAATCAAGACCCCCAAAATTACCGGAACTCATCATTAAATAAACACCATCTGTTTTATCTAATGTATTCCAATAAGCATGAAGATCTTCAGCATTTGTGAAAACCCTCAAATTTTCATTCTTGAATTTTTCCTTAATAAATTCAGGAGAAATAGGTTCCATTCTCTTGATCTTTAAAGCATCTTCAGAGTAGAAAACAATTGCTTCTTCCAAGCCATCCATAGCGTGGTCATATTGCTCAAGGAAAGCAGGATTTAAACTGGAATACGTATGAAGCTCCAGAAATCCATATTTCTTATCATTTTTAAACTGTTCAGTAAAAGCCTTTACAGCTGCCTTCACTTTACTTGGTGCATGGGCAAAATCTTTATAAAGTGTTCCTTTATCTTCTCTTTCTACTTTTTCAAGACGTTTGGATGCTCCTTTAAAGCTCATAATTGCCTCATAGAAGTCTTCATCCATAATACCAAGCTGTCGGCAGATATGTCTTGCCCCTTCCATATTCAACAGGTTGTGCGCTCCAAAAACAGAAAGTGGAACATCTCCCATCTCAGTTTTTAGATATACTTTACCATTGTTGATTTCATATTCAGGCGTTTTATAAGGAATCTTTCTGAAATAGTTCTCAGCACTTTCCACCACTTTCACTACTTCAGCATCTTCTTCGTTGTATACCAGAACTCCCCCTGCTGTAATGCTTGCTACAAACTTTCTGAATTGATCAATATAATCATCAAACGTTTTGAAAACATTGATATGATCCCAGGCAATCCCACTCATCAAAGCGATATTCGGCTGGTACAGTAAAAACTTTGAACGAAGATCAATAGGAGAAGAAAGGTATTCATCACCTTCCAACACCATAAAATCATTATCCTGAGTCAGTTTTACCATACAGTCGAACCCTTCAAGCTGAGCGCCTACCATGAAGTCCACATCTTTCTGATGGAAATTCAATACATGAAGAATCATTGAAGTAATGGTTGTTTTACCATGTGATCCCGCGATAACCACTCTTGTCTTATTTTTTGACTGTTCGTACAGGAATTCAGGATAAGAATAAATTTTCAGACCCAGTTCTTTTGCTCTTGCCAGCTCAGGATTATCCTGATGTGCATGCATCCCAAGAATAACAGCATCAATATCCGGAGTGATCTTTTCCGGGAACCAGCCCATTTCCTGAGGCAGAATTCCTTTCTTTTCCAGTCGGGATTTTGAAGGCTCGAAAATAGCGTCATCAGAGCCTGTTACCTGATATCCTTTGTCTTTTAATGCAATCGCAAGATTATGCATGGCGCTTCCGCCAATGGCAATGAAGTGGGTTTTCAATTGTATTTACTGTTTTTTAACATTAGTATTTATGATCTGCTGGAAAGCTTCAAGAATGTTGTTCCAGTTAGAATTGTAATTCGGAATAATCATACTGGCATCCGTTTTACTGCCTTCATTAGGACCTTTCTTGATGTTGATGGAAGTTGAAATATTGTCATACAATTTTTTGTGGTCTTCCTGTATTCTTCTGAAATTATTCTGAGAAAGAACCTGATCCAGCTTTTTCAGATCTTCATCAGAAATTTTAAAATCCTGTTTGTATTTTTTGCCCTGCCCTTCAAAAGAGTAGTGTACATTATTGCCTTTTATAAGCATGTTTTCATATACGGGTGCAAAGCCTCCGCTTTTCGAATAACTGATATCAAAATCCGAATATACCTTTTGGCTGTTGCATGAAACTAATACTGTGATTGCGAATAAGATTCCAAGTATTTTGTTCATAATTTTTCTATTTACTTTAATTATTTGAGTCCTTTTGTTCTAATTTTTTAGCTTTAAGTTCTTCATCATAACTGTGTAATAGGTTGAAATCTTCTGTCTGCTCAATGGCAGTCATGATTTTCAATAAAATTTCCGGTGCTTTTTCATTATCATAATCAATATCCAAAGGAGCTTTGAATTCCATCGTAGGTTTTACACCGGTTACCTTTACGCGGAGTCCTTTTTTATCAAAAGCTCTTCTGAATCCGTTTATTTTGATTGGAATTACAATAGGACGCTGATTTTTCACCAATTTGGCTGTTCCTCTTCGTCCTTGTGCAAAAGCTGACGTAGTTCCTTGAGGGAAAGTCGCTACCCAGCCATTGTCCAATGCTTTCATAATATTATCTACCTCGCTCATGTCTACCATTCTGTTGACATTCTTTCCTTCCGCTCTCCATGTTCTTTTTACGGTTACAGCCCCTGCAATTTTGAAAATTTTAGGAAGAATACCTTTATTCATGGTTTCTTCTGCTGCAACATAGTAAAAATCAATCTTCGGGTTCAGCAGATAGATCGGGTTTTTTATCGTGTTTAGATATCCGTTGTTTACGGCACAGAAGGCATGGTACATTGCTGCCACATCCGCAAAATAGGTCTGATGGTTGGATACAAAAAGTACGTTAGAGTCCGGAAGATCCACAAGGTGTTCTGTACCGGTTATTTTTAACTTATTAAAGCCGTTGAATCTTCTGTATGATACAACTCCTAAAATAAAAATAATAAACCTTTTCAAAAAATAAGGGGTTCCGAATGCATCGGTGAAAATATTTTTCTTCGCCATCTCTCAATTAAACACGGTAGTGCAAAGTTACATTTTTTTCAGCAACTGGCTGAATTCACTTAATATCATCGCTGTAGCACCCCAGATAATGTATCCGTTAAAATTGATCACAGGAACTTCATGCCCGCTTGCGCTGGGCAGAGCCATTAGTTCGGGGGTATCTGACAAATTTAGAAAGGAAGTGATCGGAAATTCTATTGTTTCTACAGCTTCCGTCTGCTGAAGAATGAAGGTAGGATCCTTTTTAGTATAAGAGATATAAGGATACACATAAAAATTGCTTGGCGGAATATAGATCGGAGACATCTCTCTTATGATTCTTACATAATGTTTGTCTATTCCGATTTCTTCAGAAGTTTCGCGAACTGCGGTTTCAGCAAAATCTCTGTCCATTTCCTCACGTTTTCCTCCAGGCAGTGAGATCTGCCCGCTGTGCCTGTCGTGCTCATTAATCGTTCTTTGGATCAATGGAAAATACCACTCGTTGTCTTTTAAATATAAAACAATATTAACAGCAGCGAATTTGGGATTCTTTGCCAATACTTCATCATAAGTAAAAACAGGTCGGTAAGGAGGTGAGAAAACCCCATGTGCATGTTCACCAGGAAGTTCTACACTTTTTATTTTTCTTAATAAATCTTTTCCAAAATTTTCCATACCTCAAATTTAACAATATATCTTGAAGAAATAAATGCCTTAACATTAATTAACCTATGCAGAAATTAGGATTAAAAGATGGTTGGAATGAGTTATACTTCAAAAACAGATCAGCATGGCCAACGAGAAATAAAATTTATAATCTTACCCTTAAAAACTTAACTCTTTAATTTTAACAGTTAGTTTTACTTCCCGGGTGAATAAAAATGCCTGGTGATGGTAAGGAGTTTAAAACCCTGCGCTGTGATGTTTTAATATTATGCTAAAAGTGAAATATTGATTGGTAATAGTGCTTGTAAACCATTTAATATTCACTGTTAACAGACTTACTTTTGGATAATAATTCACTGCCGTATTTTCCCGTCACTGAAAACAATGATATCTGTACAACGGCAAATAGTGACCCCTCCAACTATAAACCGTGACTTTTGAAATTTACACTTTGATGGTGGTTTTTCACTTTGGTGTAGAAGCTACCTTTGCCTTACTATTAACCAATTAATTTTTACTAAGATGAAAAATTTACTTACAGGTGTACTTACACTATTCGCCATGAGTTTCGGATTTGCACAATTTAATATTGATGTAACTACCCAAACAGGAAACTTAAACGTTGCTACTGTGGATCAGACTGGTCTTTTGAACATCAATTCTCTTACACAAACAGGGAATCGTAATACTGCAGATATTGATCAGGTTGGAATTTTAAATGTCAATAATGCGCAAAGTATCGGAAACAGAAACTCTATAGATGTGGATCAGGTGGGTATCGGAAACTCAAATGAAGTAATGCAGATGGGTAACAGAAACTCGGCTTCAACATGGCAGCTTGGAGTACTTAACTCTACAGAACAAACTCAGATCGGAAGAAGAAATGATGCTTCTTCGGTACAGATCGGATTAGGAAACTCAGTCGTTCAATATCAGGACGGAAGAAGAAATGATGCTTCGGCTATTCAGGTAGGTAGCGGTAATGAAGCGTATCAGATTCAGCTTGGAAGAAGAAATGATGCCACTGGAGTTCAGGTAGGTGCTAATAATATTCTTGTTCAGTATCAGGATGGTAATGATAACAGCGCTACTCATGCACAGGCAGGAAACGGTAATATCGCCGCTTCAGTTCAGGTAGGAGATGATAATACTTCTGTAGGAGTACAGGCTGGTAACGCCAACCAACTTTATCAGTTCCAGATAGGAGATTCTAACACTGCTATTGACCTTCAAATGGGTAACGGTAACTTTACCTGGGTATCTCAGAGCGGTGATTCTCACATCCATGTAGGAACTCAGATGGGTAACGGAAACTCCATGGTTGTGAATCAATCCAATTAAGCCCTATAACACATGCTGTAAATCTTAGAAAATTGTAAAGGAGAAACTGCAGTGTTTCTCCTTTTTTACCTTCGCTTTTCTCTGGCTTACATGAATGTATAATACAAAAAAATAGGTTATGTCTACTTTAAAATGGAGTGCATTTGCTCTTTTCGCAATCATGCGATTGCAGGCACAGGAAATAGACTGGGATAAGGTAAACAGTAATACAATCTTTAATCTTATAGCCAGGCAGCAGACAGATCAGAGTTCCTATGGTTCCAATATCATTCAGATGGGTGATTATAATAATGCTGAACTTTCTCTTAACGCCCGAACCAATATTGTAGTAAAACAGCTGGGAGATTTCAATACCCTCTATTTTATCAATTCATTTACAGATAAAGAAACGAAAGCTGCCGTTACTGCACAGGGAAACAACAATATCATTGATGTTACGGGAAGCAACAGTATTTCAGACGGAATTCAGATCAATGTAAAAGGGGATAACAAAACGGTTTTCATGCGAAACTACTAAAACACAAATGATGAAACTTTTATATTCCCTAAGCCTGAGCACTTTTTTTGCCTTCCTGTCTGTATGGGTATATGGGCAGGAAGATAAAAAAGTAAATGCAAGAATAGAGAGCAGCCTCCTTGAAAATCAAATTATACTGAAAGCTATTGTCATGAATAATACTACTGTTTATAAGGAACTGAATTACCTTTTGGTTTCTATTAAAAAAGGAAACGGCGGGAATCTTTCAAACAATCAGCAGAGTGGTAAATTTTCTGTCAACCCGAATGAAGTCAAAATATTATCAGAGATCAGTGTAAACCTTGAGTCAAAAGATGCTTTGAAAGCCTTTCTTTATGTCAGGGATGAAGAAACACAAAAGCTGGTAGCCAAGGACAGCCTGGAACTGAACAGTGATCTTTTTAAAAAGAAAACAGCAAAGATAGAAGAAGATGCTGCCTATGAACTGAGAGGGCTTACTATTGATGAAACCAAAACCAAGGTGGGAAAAGATTTTTATGATCTGTTCTATATGCAGTACAGCCAGCTTCCGGATAAAAGCAGCAGCGCTGTTACCATTACAGAACTTCCTCTTCGCGGGACAAGCGGCCAGATCAATATCCAGATTGAAGATAAAATTATTTACAGTTTTATGACCAATCCCGCAGAAGACTATTTAAAAGAACAGCTTGCCTACAGCTTAAAATATATCAAGGAATTTAATGCTAAGAAAAACCTTATTAAAAATGAATTTATCTACTAAAAATGTCAGCCATGAAAACATTTATGATTATTTTGACCTTTATCGCGGGTATTTTCTACGGAAAATCTCAGCAGCTCGTCTATAAACCGGTGAATCCGGCTTTCGGAGGAGATACGTTTAATTATCAGTGGCTTTTAAGCTCTGCTAATGCACAAAATCAATTTGATGAAAAAAATGATTACAGCAATTTGCTGGATCGTGTAAACTCTCTTGACAGTTTTACCCAGAGTCTGAACAGACAAATTCTCAGTGAACTTTCAAGAAAACTGTTTGATGAACAGTTTGGTGATGGAAATTTAAAGCCCGGAAACTATCTTTTTGGATCACTTTATTTACAAATTACCAATACTAATCAGGG
>Ga0157370_10009717_pt1 | contig 10226 bp, 12 predicted proteins | sample C35metaG_FD_113463 | JGI IMG/M metagenome (GOLD analysis project Ga0157370, IMG submission 113463) | Corn rhizosphere microbial communities from Kellogg Biological Station, Michigan, USA - C3-5 metaG | ecosystem: Host-associated > Plants > Roots > Rhizosphere > Soil | place: USA: Michigan... | reverse complement strand
AGCTCGAAGGCTCGCCACGCAGTCTGGCGTTGTCGATTCAGCAGTTGGCGGTGGTGGGGGAGTTGTTGGTGAATCGGGCGTTGGATAATGTTGATCCGGCTGGGGGGGTGTGAAGACCAGTCGAATTGCTGCCCTCCACTGGTGGACGCATGGAAGCCTTCACCTTTGGAGATCCGACGCCAGTGCTTGATGAGCGGGGCATCCTCGATTACCTGGAATGCTGGCTGAATGGGCGCTGGTACGAACCGCCGATGTCGCTGGATGGCCTGGCCAAGTCATCCAGGGCGAGTGTGTTCCTGCAGTCGGACCCCAACTTCAAGCGCAACATGCTCGCGCGCACTTTCATCCCGTACAAATTGCTGTCACGGCAGACCTTCAAGCAATTCGCGCTGGACTGGCTGTGGTGCGGCAATGCCTAACCGGAGAAACGCGAAAAAATGCTCGGCACGACTCTGGGCCTACTACCGGCGCTGGGGAGATACATGCGCCGGGGGGGTGGATCTGGAGACCTATTACCAGGTGCGCGGTTGGCGGGACGAGCATGAGTTCAAGAAGGGCACAATCTGCCACCTGCGCGAGGCCGATATCAACCAGGAGATTTACGGTTTGCCGGAGTGGTTGCCTGCCTTGCAGAGCGCGCTGCTCAACGAGTCCGCCATGCTGTTCCGCCGCAAGTACTACAACAACGGCAGCCATGCCGGTTTCATCATGTACATGACGGATACGGCTCAGAACGAAACCGACGTCTCTGCGTTGCGTTCGGCGCTCAAGTCAGCGAAAGGGCCGGGGAATTTCCGTAACCTGTTCATGTACGCACCAGGTGGCAAGAAAGACGGTATCCAGTTGATTCCGGTCAGTGAGGTGGCAGCGAAGGATGAATTTGGCCCAATCAAAAACATCAGCCGCGACGACATGTTGGCTGCCTTGCGGATTCCGCCGCAGTTAATGGGCATCGTGCCGCAGAATGCTGGTGGCTTTGGCTCGATTGCCGACGCAGCGCAGATCTGGACGATGAATGAACTGGAGCCGATTCAGGCACGGTTACAGCAAGTAAATGAATGGATTGGGGTGGAAGTTATTAAGTTTAACAAGTTGTAACTACAGAGGATAACTTGGTTATCCTCTGGGCATTATCTACTCTGAAGCGCTATTGAATTGGCTGTCGAGAAAAGATTTTCGCATTCTGCTGTCCATGCATTAGCTGCTTTCATGCGCGGAACTAACGACAAGAACTCTTCGCTGCTCAAGGCTATAGTTGCGGTTGTGGCAGCATATATTGCTGATGGTTGGCACTCGCTAAGAATATTCTCCATAAAACGAGATGCCCTATTTCTGGCTCGTGTTGTTTTTGTTGATTCATATTCGCATAATTTTTCTTCGCATCGAGCGATGCTCTCTAAAATTGCGTAGCCAATCTCAAAGCGCTTTATGGCAATGCGTTCGTAATTGTTAAGGCCGACGGCATCGATTGTATCTGTCCCTTTATCTGTTCTTCCCTTTAGTTGGTAGTTTCTATAATAAATGTGGTCGCTCGGATGATCCTCGTAGGGGTTGACTATCGGGGTGTCCATTACGTCATGCTTTCCTTTGATCCCATTGCAACGCTTACATGAGGGTAAAAGGTTTGACCATTGGATTACATCATCGGGATAGCTGTGCTTGTCTTTGAAATGTTCTACTTCCATGTATTTGCTTTCTTCCACGATGCTACATTCGCAGTAAGCGCACTTTCCATAGCTTGATTCCCTCAGTGGTGCTTTGAGTCGTTCATCATTCCAGACGGAGTCTCCAGTAGCTTTAAAGTGTAAGGTTAAATCTATTCTTACCTGTTCTGTTAGATATGTCGGTCGTGCTGCTCTGTAAAGTTTTATCATGGTTCAGCCCTTAATTGCTGCGAGCTGAAATTTTAAGAGCTTCCTTAGATGATTTTCAGGGTGAAGAAAATCATCTATTTTGGAATATGCGGATAGCGCTTTTTCTGAATTCTCTTCATTTACGGCACTTTCGAATTCGGCAAGCACGCTGTGATACAGGGGGGTACGGGTATCGTTCATCCCCATTACGTCTTCAAGCACCTCTTCAACGGTCCATCCTTGGAAGCCGAATAATGTGGACGGTAATGGGCGCTGAACTACATCACCTGCTATGGTCGAAAGTGCTAGAACTTCGCTTGGTTGCGCCGCTTGAATTACGTGAGGACTATGGGTGGTTACAATGAATTGTGCTTTGGGGAATGCCTTTCTGAGCAATTCTGGGACTTGACCTTGCCATGCGGGGTGCAAATGAAGTTCTATTTCGTCTACAAGGATAATGCCATCGAACTCATCGATCTTGATATTCGGAGTTTTGAAGCGGAATTCAATGTCTTTTGTGATGCTAATTAGTAAAGCAAGGCAGGCTTTGAAACCGGATGATAGGTATTCGTAATAAATCTCCCCGTTGGGTGTTTGAAGCATTATGTCGTTTGAGGATGCAAGTACTCGGCTGTATTTGATGTTTTTATCTAGTAATGAAAAAAAACCTTTTGTGCATTCGAGGTTGTGTAGTTGCTCGGGGGACAATGAGTTTGGGTGAAGCGACCAAAGAACCCTATGTAAAAACCATCCCTTTGTTTCTTCGATATTACTACCGCGATGTGCTTCTTGCGATGTGAGGTGGTCAGCTTTATCTATGTCTGAACTAATTGCGTGGATGGGGTGGTAGTGAATTGTTCTAGAGGTTTTGATGGATATTAAGTGTTTGCTATGATCTGCTCGGCCATTGAAAAATGTGTTTGATGCATTGGCTTCGAAGTTGGTAATCTCTGCGTGTGTTTGGAAGGTGTTGTTGTCTTTGATTAGTATTTCGCAGGAAAACGTACCTTTGGTTGAGTTGGATTTTCGCTTTAGTAAGTTTGAACCGTGATGAACAAATGCATGGGCTACACACTCTAATATCGTGGTTTTTCCAACGCCGTTTGGTCCGCAAATTATATTCATTGATTTGTTGAATTTTAAGTTTAAACTTGCTATCCCGCCAATGTTTTCAATGCTTAGTGTGTTTATTTTCATTCTTGAATTCCCTATGATCTTTGTTTGGGCGGTGGGCTAGCCTTCATAGCGAGCCAGTCGCGATAATCTTAGTGGTGTTCAAATATCCAGCACTTGATTGTGGTCTGTGTAATGGCGCTATGTACTGCGTGATTGCTTCGAAGGAAGCGTGGACTTGTGCTTTGTTGCATTGCTGCACGCATTTCGGAATCCAACTGAACTTTAATGCTATGTGCTTTGAATTTTTTCGCCACATCGTTCAAGTTGATTGCCAGCTGAGATGATTTTTTTGAGTGGTCATAGCTCACTCCCAGCCCTCTCAGTACCTCTAACCCTCCCCACAACTCCACCAAGATATTTGGTGGCAGTGGTGTAGCTTTGCCGATCGACTCCAAATCTGGTACTAACAGACCCAACTGACGAGATGTCTGTGCAAGCTGTTCGTGGAGCGCTGCGCGTAATCCATTGTCGCGAGTGCGGTACAGTTCTTTAAGCAGCGCGATACGATGACGGGATAGAGCAATTTGTTGGGTAACGTTAGGGGAGCAGGCGCGCGAGGCGCTGCCCTTGGTCCAGTAGTCCCACAGGGCGTCGTCGCATTCTTCCTGGTAGCGAATGATCTTGTCGCGCAGCTCTGGTTTCACTTTATTGGGGCTGATGGAGTAGAGCCAGGCGGGGAGTTTGCGCAATGGGAGGCAAACCATCTCTCGCGGCTTGCCATCTTCCGCAACTGTCACCATTTCGGTGACGGTTGAAGCGTATTTTTCGACAAGCTTGCGGTGCTGAACTTGCCAAGCAAGCCCCATGCTTTCGACCACTGAACGCATAGCAACGAACGGCTGATTGTCATGCCCTACGAGGACAACGATGTCCTCGTAGAACGGCACAGGTATGAGTTGGTTCTGCATGGTCTACTCCTTTAGAGCGCTTAGCGCGGCCAAAATGTACCACTGACCGACTGCTGCACGCAGCTCATATCCTCACCGATTAGATCCAGGAGCGATGCCGTCATCTGGGGCTGGTCGGCACAGTTCAGTGGGAGTTCAGCGAGCGTTTGAGACAGGGAACGATCTTTACACTGTTTTGGTGCGATCTCCGTGGGGCGAGCTGAGCATCACCTAGCGCGGGCCGTCGTCCCCCGCCACGCCTGCGGGCTGTGTCCGCGAATATGGGGTGGAAAAAGCCTGCGGATCCCTGCGCGAGTGGGCTAAATGCCAAGGCTTATCACGGAGGTCTCAGGCGGCGATTTTCAGCGATCGCTCGGGAAAGGGGTTAATTTTTCAAAATGGGGAGGGAGGTGTTCTCCGGGCCCCGTATTTACTGGGGTTGCGGGCTAACTTTGGGAGGTTAGGTATGGTTATTTAACATCCATAAAGGTTAGGAAATAGCCCAGTGCTAACCAAAACCTAACCTACCGCAGTCGTCGAAAAGCCGCGCTGCACAAGGCTTTCAGGGCTGTCAGTCAAAAACTAACCGTCCTAACCGTTTTCCGGTGGGTCAACATGAAAAGCCGAAGGCGCCTAGGGGGAGGGCACTGGCACAGGTTCGTCGGATGTTGTGCGCTCACGCTCGTGCGCAAACACTTCCAGATTTCAGTAACTGTCACCAAAACTGTCACCAGTTATACGCAACGTCACTTTGATACCGCTGGAAGCCTTGAAATAGTGGAGCGGGTGAAGGGAATCGAACCCTCGTTATCAGCTTGGGAAACTAATATTGTCTTACCGATTCATGGTGAAGATGGAGACAAGCCGATGCACACGCAGTCGTTGTCCAGGGCGTTGACTGAGCTTTAGTGCGAACACACAAGGGTTTTCGATGGAGCGTTTATACTCCGCGACCTTCGGCGGACATGTAAAACGCTAATGGGAGTTGCGGGCCCGGAGAAAGAATTACGCGATCGTATCCAAGGCCACGCATTTAATGATGTTTCGTCCAAACACTATTTCCGGTATGACTTTATAAAGAGAAGCAGTGGGGCTTGCATCGCTGCTTGTTGTGGCTGTAAAGAAATATTATTTAGCTGGAGCTATAGGGATTTGAAGCGAGCCTAAAGGTCGAGAGTTTTTGGTTAGAGCCGTATCAACACGCTCTTTGCCAAACTCCGATCGCAGCATCAACCTCACTAATCCTGAGTGAGCATAAAAAACGCCACGCTCAGCTCGTTTATAGATTTCCGTCTCTGGAGTTCTCGTTAGTTTTAGTTCCGGGTCGTTAACCTTCGCCTTGTCTTTTTCTAAAGCTTTGCTTAGATTGGTGTTTATAATTTCTTTTAATCTGTTTGTGTCGGTAACGCCTAGTGTGACTATTTCTTCTAAAAGGTCGGCATACGGCTCGGCGTCAAATTTGTTCTCGGGTGGCAGCATTTCCGTTAATATTTTTGCTAAGTTGTCAACGTTCAAGGTTTCATCGTGGGTGGTTGAGCTTTGTGCATGTTCGACATACTCGTCGCGATCATTGAGGACGCGCTCAAACTCTAAGTCCACGGTTTCCAACAATGCTGAAACTCTGTTTATCGCTCTACGAACGGGAGGTGGAACACCCGCCTCTTGCTTATATTGTAGCTTGTGAGATGCTGCTGCCCAAATATGTTGGGCGAGGGTTCTAACTTGAAGTTCTATGAAGAATTCATTAAGTCCTGCTAGGCTTGGGAGCGAGAGCCATGCTGTGGGAATTTTAACAATATAGTGCTGGGACTGATATCCAAATTCAGACTCGCTAAGTCGATCACTAGCGTCCTCGGATGATACAATTTTGAATGTCTTGGATATTAAGGTATTTACTTGTGTTAAGTCTCTTTTGAATAGCAGGATGCTGCGTATTCCAATCAAGTCTTGAAGGTCAAGTAGATTTTCTAGTTGGATATTCTTTCGTTCAATTTTTTCAGATATTGAAGCCCAGTTTTTTATGCGGCTCTCAATCGGTACGCCTAGGGTCACGTTGTTGGAGTTGAATAGTTCTAATAGTTGGACAATGACCACGTCGCGCAAGCGTTCAGCACGACCTATATTGTCTTGATACTGTATGCGCAGTTTTTCGTTGTCCATAGCATAGGCCTCTTGTTTGTCTTTTTGCTTTTTGCTGGTCGAAATTAATTCAGATGCAAGATAGTCATAGGTAGTATTGCCTACTGCTGCGAAGTTCAGACAGTCTCGTCTGTACTCGTTTTCGAGTACTTTCAAAACGTTGCGAATTTTCTGGTAGTTCTTCTGTTATGAAGTAGGTTTCGAAGTATTTATTTAGTAGGTCTTCTTTGTTTCTCTTGCGAAGCATTCTTTGCAGGGCTCCAATGCTACAGTGTTTACCGTCTTTCTTAAATTGCCGGAATATTGCTTTCGCACGTGATCGCGCTGCTTGCCTGTTGCAGTGTTCCTTGATATAGCCGGTCACCAGACTTTCAAACCATAGTTCCGCTGGCTCCGAAAGCCATCGCCCATGACTCAATCGACATTTAGATATCGCTCTAACGGCAGAACCCATGTTGTTTTTATTTAAAAGTGCTGAATAGAAAACTCTGAAGCCGGCCATTACCTCAGAAACGTTAACACGCTCGGTTGGGGCAATTAGACACCAGCAGGGGGATGGGTTGATTGCTTCCATTTGTCCAAGAAAATGAGCACCAAAACATGCTGAAAAAACCGCCAATAGATTGAAACGAGTGGCTATGTTCAATGGAAGCAAGGCAGCGGACACTCGCTCCCAACTAAGCGTACTGCTATTCTCAAACTCCAAACCATCTAGCGGGTCCCCATGGCACTCGACATGGAGCAGAGGAATGTCACCGGCGATTGCATCTTTTGTCAGTTGATCCAATATTTCTAAAAAATGGCGCGCGTGACCGCAGTTTATTATCTCTATTGGCGCATTAAAGGACTCAATATCAGTGCCTAGAGCTGTTAAAAACTCCGATAGTATGGTTCCTGTTTCAACTTCGTCCGGCTCTAATGATTGTATAATTACGATTCTGGTGAAAGTGAATCCGGCTAGCTGCGTCATGTAGCGTAATTCCAATTCAATTGATGGATGTTGTCAATCGGTTAACCGATGTCAAGTCTCTTCAGCCGAGCTAGGCCTCGTTTTATATGGCCTGCATTTTCACCAATTGTCTCCAGCGCCCCGCGGACATTTTCCCCAATTTCTTCCGAGCTTCGTTTTTCAACCCACAGCCTCAGCTCCATCAGGGCGGCCTCGAGGGTCAACTGGTTGTGATAGATCCGTGCCAGTACATCTGATAGCGAGTAATCGTTTGACATGGTATCGACTCCCTTCGAGGACGCCTAAGCATAGCAGCGACTGTGCTCGAGATTGGAGCTGCAATCGGTTGTTTAACATTTGCTACAGCGCTTTGGGAGAGGCTTTGGATTCAGGCAGGCGCAAATGTCAAAGGTACGAAATTGGTATTGGGTATTGGAGGTTGAGTTGAAGGTTAGTGTTTACCGGAGGATGACAATTAGTAGGTCTAGCGCATCACCGAAAAAATTGATGCCTTACGAGCGTGACTGCAATCTGTCAATGGGATCCCAAAGCTTCGTCTAGATCTATATTTTTAAGCCTCCCTGAGGGGTGTTTGCGAAAAATGAATCTGGAGTAATCATCAAAACCCAACTTGCGGACAGCGTTGGCCGCGGGTGTGCCAAACACAACGATGCGAGTGTATGTACGTGCCTCGATATCTTGTCGCAACCATTCAGCGCAATGGCGGCGTGCGGCGGCAGAAGGGGCTAAGTCTCGCGGCTTAGTTACGCCGACTTGTGGCTTCTTTCCTGGGAAGCACTGGACGGTGTTCGTGATGTTGTAGTTCTGCCTTGTTCGGTTCGCTCTGCGAAACGCAGCCTCTAGGCGCACACCAGCGGAACCATTCTTAGTACTGATCACAGGTTTCCCTTTCGCCCATTCATCAACACCAGGTGCTTGGAAAATGAGTAGCACATCGGCATTGTTTTCTTCCATAGACAGGGGGATCGCACGCATTTTCTGAAAATGCGATTGAAGCTGATCTGCATTTAGGTAGGGGCAGCCGTTGCAATGGCGACCGTATTCGGTAGGCATGGTGTGGGTTAACTCGAAATAAGTACCAAATTGGGGGCCATGAAACCCATGCCTGATTTGGTGAAGGACATTCCGGGGTGACTGTATGCCACAGTTCCTGAATCAGGCTTTTGCGATGGCGGTGGGATTGTGAAGACAATTCCTTTTGCGCGCCATATGTGACGATGACAGAGCCGACTGGCTGTTACAAATCCATGTCGTGATCACCCACGATTCCATTCGAAAAATCTCCTGAGAATCGCAGTACGCGGTCGGCCGAATGCTTTAAGGCTGCACGTATCTGACAAATCTCATTGGTACGTAACTGGGATAAGCAACACCGAAGGCGATTGGTGGCGCTGGTTTTAGACGCTGTTAGATTTAGTTGGTCCGATCCATCACGGAGGAATCTGAGGATTGTGACCGGCAGTAATCGACTCACAGCGGTCTCTCAGTCGTCTACGAAACCAACGATAATTCAAAATTTTGCAGGTCAAACTCGAGGAGTGCGACAGGGGGCTCAAGCCGCACTCAACGTGTTGAATCTCTCCCGCTAAATCGCAACAGCCTTTGCAGTTTTCCAACCACTGAGTCCTAGGGCTTCCTCGATCACCACAATGCAATCGTGCACCATGGCCAAGGCTTTGTTCATCTCATGTTCACCTAGGTCGTTTCCTTGGGCATGCAATCGCCTGTGCTCTTTCGATGCAAAGCCTAGTGAGGCATAGAAGTGGTTTTGCCAGCCGGGGACAAGCCTGGGCGAACCAAGGAGGTTAGGCAGCGCAGGCTGCACCTGGATTAAGTCTGCCCCCCGCACATAAGGAAATACGCCAAACCAAGTGTGCTTGTAAATTTTGACCCAGACACCGGTCGGCCAGCCTTCTAGGCGGACATCAAGATCGCAATGCACAATGTCACTCGAATCGGGCTTTGCTGTCGACCAGGTGTTGATCTCAATTTTTCCTTCCCAGTTCTGGAACATAGTGTCTGACTTGAGCCGAGCTTGAAGCGTGAGGAAAGCCTTCTCAATTTTTCGGCTGATACAGTACTTGTAGCCTTTTACGAGCCGTTTGTACGTCTCTTCGTGGGAGGAGAATAATTTCCAGCAGAGATCGTTGAGTTCTTCACCATTGCCGGTCACGTAGCCATCCAGGTGGTCACAAAATTGGTCAATGAAGCCGGAAGCTGGAATCGAGGCCTTTTCTTTATGCATGGTCAGTAATTCGGAGATGGTGGAATAGGACATGCAGTACACCGGTACTTTCGATTCCATGTCCATGGTTTCGGGCTTTCTGCCCTCAGGAGTCAAAAACACAATCAGCTTATGCCGGTACCCCAAATAACGCTCTTCCAATGTCTCCTGGTATCGCTTGATCTGGCCTGGTTGCTCTCTCGCCCAGATTTTGTTTTCGACGCCGACAACTAACCCCAATTTAGGGAAGTCGATAACCAGGTCGATGCATTCGAGCTCACGAGCAATTTTGGCATCGTGGCCGGTAACTGAGCTCAATATCTCTACAGGGACGGGATTGCAGTCGCTGATGGTTTTTCCGATGGCGCCAACGAACTCATTCAGAAAGGAGGCTCCCAAGCCATGAGGTGCTGATTCCCTCATCAGCGCCGCCAAAATGTTTGAATGGACCGACTCCTTACTGCGAACGCCCATGATTTTGAACAGATCGAAGGCCTTTGAATAGGAATCCAGTGAGTCAAACGAGAGTGACTTTTTAAAGTTTTCAAGTTCTAAGGCATATGTGCTCAATTCCGAATTCCTGTCAGATGGAGTAGGTAGTTCAGTGTGGCATTTGGCTATCATGGCGGTAGGTGGCGAGATGTCAAATGTGGGTTTGAATCTCTACGCAGATCGAGCTTGCCGTATCGAAAAGGTCAATTGAGAGGGCTTCGATGGTACAAAACTGGTACGGAGAAAAATGGTTGTTGCTGTAAGTCTTTGTTCTAAAGACTCTTATCGTTATTCGTTCCAATCCATCATCGGCGCGCTTTCATCCAGAGTAGTAATCATGAATGCAAAGGGACGCCCCCGAAAGGCGCCCCTTTTTTGCATCAGGACAACTCAGCATCCATCCGCCGCGCAATCACATCCAACACATCACAACCATCGCGCAACGGCACGCAGCACAACAACGCAAAGTCGCTGAGAACCACCGT
>Ga0157370_10009715_pt1 | contig 10227 bp, 8 predicted proteins | sample C35metaG_FD_113463 | JGI IMG/M metagenome (GOLD analysis project Ga0157370, IMG submission 113463) | Corn rhizosphere microbial communities from Kellogg Biological Station, Michigan, USA - C3-5 metaG | ecosystem: Host-associated > Plants > Roots > Rhizosphere > Soil | place: USA: Michigan... | reverse complement strand
TCCGTCGTGTCCGCGCCGTGTCCGCGCCTTCATGAGCGTATCACTCTCCTCGGCCGGGCCCAGCCTCACGATCCACGGGTCGTAACCTTCTTTGCACCTTACCCCGTGTTTCCCGGAAATTCCTGAAGAACCTTTTTTTGGCGAACGACGGGGGTTGAACGTGGCCGCGTGTCACATTGGGGGGTCCATGGAACGTCAGATCGGATTGGCGGGCGGCGCGCTGGCTGTGATGTGCGTCGCGTGCTCGACGACGCCTAACGTGGCCAAGGCACCCGCGCCGGCTCCGACGCCGGCGAAGCGTGAATCAACCACCGTTCAACCGGCGGTGCGCGAATGGACGATTCGGCGCGCGACGGGCACCTGGCGGTACAGGCTGGAGGGAAACGCGACGGTGGTGTTGGCGAGCGACTCTTCGACTCCGGCGGCGCCGATTCACACGATGGCGGAGTATTCGTTGACGGTCGATTCGACCGGCGGCGGATCGGCGTACAGCATCACGGGTCGGGTCGACTCGTCGACGCTGACCGCGGGCGGGCGCGTCCCCGCGCGGCCGGCCGACTCCACGCTCACCACGTTCTCAGCGCGGCTCGATTCGGCGACCGGCCTAACGGACGTCGCACTGGGCGGCGGTGCGCGCGCGACGTGTGCTGGAGGCGTGACGCCGACGGTGGCAGCGGGGTTGACGCTGCTCGTGTCCACGCCATCGCATCTGCAACAGGGCACGGTCTGGCACGACTCGACGTCGACGACGACGTGTCGCGGAACCGTGGCGGTGGTGTCGAAAGTGTCGCGAACGTTTCAGTTGGTCGACACGGCCACGTGGAACGGGCAGTCGGTGCTACGTGTGAACGTGACGTCGACGTCGACCGTCGACGGACAAGGTCTTGCCTCCGCGGCGGGCGACAGCATCTGGGTGACCGGCACCGGCACATCGTCGGGCACGCTGCTGCTCGATCCGTTGGGGATGATGCCGGTGTGGTCGACGATGACGGGCAACTCCGGGATTACCGTGCGAAGTCACGAGACCACGCTGCCGTTCAAGCAGCAGGTGACCGATACGACGACGATGCTCGATTATCGGCCGGGCACCGGCCGGCCATGACGCGCGTTTGCGTTAGTCAATGAGACGCAGCGGCATGATGAGGCACATGTACTGTGCCGGGTCATTCCAGCCGACGGGTTCGACGGTTGCGGCTCTTTCTGGTGCTTTGAACGTCAGTCGCACTTCATCGGTCGGCATGTTGCGCAGGATTTCGAGCAGATAGCTGGCATTGAAGCCGATGTCGAGCGCGTCGCCTTCGTAGGTGACGGGCAGCTCGTCTTGCGCTTCTCCCAAGTCCGGCGTCTGGACGCTGAATTTGGCCATTCCTGCGTTGAACGACATGCGGATCCGATGCGTCTGATCGGAGGCAACCACCGACATGCGCTTGAGCGCTTGTGAGAGCGCGTTCTTGTCGGCAAGCGCGATGCGGTCGTTATCACGCGGAATCACCTGCTCGTACGGCGGGTACGGGCCTTCGATGAGGCGGGTGAAGACCGCGGTGAGCGGCGATCGGAATCCGAGATGGTTCTCTCCGCGCGCGATCTCCAGATCTTCTTCTGCGGGGAAGAGTCGTCGCAGCTGCTCGAGCGCTTTGGGCGGAATGATCAGATCTTCGGAGTGGCCATTTTGCCCCGCGACAGGGACGTCGATTTTCGCTAGGCGGTGACCGTTGGTCGCGACCATGCGCATGCGGTCTCCGCGCAATTCCCACAGCACGCCATTGAGAATCGGTCTGCTCTCTTCGGTGGAGACGGCGAACGCGGTGTGCGCGATGAGCTTTTGGAGCTCGCCGGATTTGATTCTCCAGCTTTCCGAGAACTTGACTGCCGGGAAGGTCGGGAATTCGTCGCGGGGTAAGCCGAGTAGACGGAAGCGAGACCGTCCGCACTCGAGCGTGATTTTCTGTTCGCCGACTGCGCTGATCTTCACCGGCGCAGAGGGAAGCTCGCGCACGATTTCGGCGAGTTTCTTGGCGGGAACGGTGATGGCTCCCTGGCTTTCGACGTCGGCGATGACTTCGGTGGAGACGGCCATGTCGAGATCAGTGCCGGACAAGCGGATCCCGCGCTCGTTGGTCTCGAGTAAGATGTTGGACAAAACCGGCAGTGTTGTTTTCGCCGGCACTGTCGCAATCACTGCCGACAATCCGTCCTGAAGTTTTTCGCGCGCGATAGTGAAGCGCATTCCGATCCTCTGGTCCCGGATGTTCGCGGGGCTTGGAGTGAAAACGTGAACTCGCGGTGTTTTTTCTACTACTTCTTTACTGTTGGATCAAGAGTAGTAGAAGTAGTAGGGGGTGTGGAACTTGGGAAAACCAGGCGAAAGCATGAAGCGCGCAGCAGTTATCGTACTGAGAAAGCTGTGGGAAACCAAGTTGCTTTCCCGGGAGCGTTGGAAAACGTGCGATGCGATGTGGAGACACCATCGATTTCCCACGGCGTGCACATCACGTGTGAAGATCCGAAATGCTTTTCCGCAGTGATTCCACACGAGCATTGAACGGAGCGTCGCCGGCCAGCAGCGATTGCACCCGCTCGAGGCTATGGATAACGGTGGAGTGATCGCGTCCACCGAAGGCGTTGCCGATTTCGACGAGTTGGAGGCCGAGGAATTCGCGGATGAGGAACATCGCGACCTGGCGCGGCACGGTGAGCTGTTTGGTGCGGCTCTTGGAGCGCAGGCCTTCGACGTTGATGCTGAACTCTCGAGCAACCAGGTGCTGGATGGACTGAACGCTCAGCGCGTGTTTTTCATCGGCTGTGTTGTCGCCATTTAGTCGCAGTTTGTCACGAAGTGCTTCTCGCGCCAGGCTGACCGACACGTCGCGGTGTTTGAGCGAGGCGTAGGCGAGGAGTCGGATGAGCGAGCCTTCGAGCTCGCGGACGCTGGAGCGGACGTGTTCGGCGATGAAGCGGATGACATCTTCCGGAATGGTGAGCTCGAGGTGATCGAGGCGCGCCTTGTTCTGGAGGATGGCGATGCGGTGTTCGAGGTCGGGCTGTTCGATATCGGCGACCATGCCCCATTGGAACCGGCTGACGAGGCGTGCCTCGAGTCCCGGGATTTCGGATGGTGGGCGGTCGCTGGTGAGGATGATTTGTCGTCCCGCTTCGTAGAGCGCGTTGAACGTGTGGAAGAACTCTTCCTGGGTGGCTTCGGTGCGTTTGAGAAAGTGGACGTCGTCGAGCAGGAGGAGATCCGTTTCGCGGTAGCGCCGGCGGAATTCGGGGGTGGACCGTTTTTGGATGGCGGTGACGAGCTCGTTGGTGAACTGTTCGGTGCCGACGAAGCAGACGCGCGTTGACGGTGCGCGCTGCATGATCTCGTGGGCAACGGCTTGCATGAGGTGCGTTTTGCCCAGCCCGGTATCGCCGTAGATGAAGAGCGGGTTGTAGACTTTTCCTGGCGCGGCGGCGACGGCTTGTGCGGCAGCGGCGGCGAGCTCGTTGGATTTTCCGATGACGAAATTGTGGAACGTGTAGCGAGCGCTGAGTTGGACGCCGGGCGCATCGCCAGGCGCTGTTTGGCGAGCCTGGTCGGGCGGCGGGGCGACGAACAAGTCCATTTGGGGCCGAGTCTTTCGTTCTTCGTCGACGCGAAAGACGATGGTGATAGGGTGGCCTAACGCCAGTGGCGCGAGACTGGCGAGATACTGCGAGTGCTTGGATTCATTCCAATCGGCGGCGAATCGATCGGGTGCCGCGACGACGATCGTATCGCCTTCCAGTTCCAGTGCTTCGGTCGGCTCCAGCCATGTTCGGTACGTTTGCTCGGGCAGCTCGAGGCGAGCGCGATCGAGCAAGCGGGACCATGTTTCTGTTGCCGTAAGCGTCATGCTGGGGAACAACTCGGAAGGGGACGCGAAGCTAGATTCGGCGTGTGGAAAAGTCAATCCGATGAAAACACGGCAGTAGCGTGATTGGCGGCAACTCAAATTGCGGAGCGGCGCGCGAAAAGTGTGGCGTTGACCGGTGTGCGTGTGGTTGGTAGGTTTCATGTTCTGTCTGTTGTGAACGGAACACGCATTGGAGTAAGGACATGGGCAAGCCAACGTATCGTCCTCGGAACAAGCGCCGCATTCGCACGCACGGATTTATGGAGCGGATGTCGACGCGTTGGGGGCGTGAGGTATTGAGTCGGCGTCGCAAGAAGGGTCGGAAGCGGTTGACCGTTCGGCTTCCGTCGAAGTACGCAGGCGCCTGAGCGTCGGCGGTTCACGCGCCCGCATCGGTTGACGCGGCGCGCGGAGTTGGAGCGAGTTACGCGCGAGGGGAAGCGCATCCGAACCGACAGCCTCGAGCTGCGGTGGATCGCTTCCCCTCTTGGACATCCGGGTGGGACGGGTGGGGGTGGGGGTGGGGGTGGGGGACGCGTCGGATTCATTGTGCCGAGGTATGCGGAGACTGCTGTGGCGCGCAATCGGCTCAAGCGGCGGCTGCGAGAGATCGCGCGCGTGGAGATTCTGCCTCGGATGGGCTCGTTGGACGCCATCATTCGAGCGCGGCCGGTAGCATATCGTGTCACGTTTGCCGAACTTCGGCGCGAGATGACACGTATGGGCGATGGATTGGTCGCCGAAGCGGAGCGCGAGTGATGCGGTGGGTGTTGATTTTTCTGGTGCGCGGCTATCAGGTCGCGCTCTCGCCGCTTCTGCCGTCGGCGTGCCGGTTCATGCCGAGTTGTTCGGCGTACGCCGTGGAGGCTTTGGAACGACATGGAGCGCTGCGCGGCGGATGGCTAACCATCCGCAGACTTGCGCGTTGCCACCCATTCTGTGTGGGCGGCTATGATCCGGTGCCTTGAGCCCGGCTGCCAATTGAAATGGAAAAACGATTCTGGATTTTTCTCGCGGTGGCGTTTGTCGTGTTGTACGGGACAATGCTGCTGTTTCCGTCACCGCAGCAACCGAAACCGCAGGCAGGAGACTCGGCGGCGGTGCGCGATACCACGCACCGTGCGGTTGAGCCATCGAGGGTCGCGACGTCCGCGCCTGTTGTGCCGAGCCCCGCGAGAGTCGATACCACTGCGGTGTCGAACGCGCGGGTCGACACCATCGTGGTACACACATCGAACGCGACCTACCGAATCAGCACGCGCGGTGCGGCGCCGATCGGCGCGCGCATGGACGAGTTCCGCGCCTACTCGAAGGGCGATGGCAAGGTAGAGTTGGCGCGAAGCGGCTCGCCTCTGCTGTCGTATGCCGTGGTCTCGGAGAGTCGGGACACGATCTCGCTGGACCGCACTTCGTTCACCGTGGATTCATCGGCGCGCGGCGCGGGCGGGCTGCCGATCCTGCGGTTCCGCGGTGCGTTAGGCGCCGACACGGCGATGATCTCGTACACGTTCTCGCCGGACAGCTATCTGGTGCGGGTGAGCGGGTCCGTGCATTCCACCGGGGCCGCTTCGGGCGCACCGCGGGTGCTGGTCGTTTCGCTGCCCTCGTGGTTTCGATCATCGGAGGCGGACTCGGCCGAGGATGACCGGCACCTCGCGTTCGTGGTGAAGACGATGCGGGACGACCCCGAGAGCATCGACTTCTCGAAGCTCGACTCGACGGCCGCCCGGGTCCAGAACGGACCGCTCAACTGGGTGGCGAGCAAGAACAAGTACTTTCTGGTCGCGATGATGTCCGACACGGCGCGGTCGCCGTTTGCGGGTGCCGTGTTCGAGGGCGTGCCGCGTCCGGCGAAGACGATGGCCGTTCGCGCGTCCGGGCGCGTCATTCAGCAACTGCCGGCGGATGGCACGTTCGCGTTCACGCTCTACATCGGGCCGCAGGAGTGGCGGCGACTGCTCGCGTTAGGCCGCGAGATGCAGAACGTGAATCCGCACGGCTGGATTTTCCGGCCGATCGTCCAGCCGTTCATCACGCTGCTCATGCGGCTGTTGCTGTGGGCGCACGACATATCGCGGATCAACTACGGCTGGCTCGTCGTGATCTTCGGTGTCGCCATCCGCCTGCTGCTCTGGCCTCTGAACCAGAGCGCCATGCGCGCGCAGCTCAAGCTGCAGCGCATTCAGCCCGAGCTGCAGGTGATTCAGAAGAAGTTCAAGAACACGCCGGACAAGCTGAACGCGGAGATGATGAAGCTGTACCGCGAGCACGACATGAGTCCGTTCAGTCCGTTGGCGGGCTGCGTGCCGATGCTGATTCCGATGCCGGTGCTGTATGCGCTGTACTTCGTGTTCCAGGACACGATCGAATTTCGCGGCGTGTCGTTCTTGTGGATGGCGGACATCTCGCAGCGGGATCCGTACTACATCCTGCCGATTCTGATGGCCGTGTCGATGTTCTTCCTCTCGTGGATCGGCTTGCGGGCGTCGCCGCAGAACTCGCAGGCGAAGATGATGGCGTACACGATGCCGGTCGTCATGGGCGTGTTCTTCTATCGCTTGGCGGCGGGGCTCAATCTGTACTATGCGGTGCAGAACCTGGCGGCGATTCCGCAGCAGTGGTTGATTGCGCGCGAGCGAGCGAAGGCGGGTGTGCCGGCGACGTCGGCGGGACCGGCCGGGGCGCGAGCCACGTAGCGTCGATGCGCATCGACGCCCGTTAGGCAGTGAGCGCGGTGCTTCCCGGCGCTGAAGACACGATCGCGGCGCTGGCGACACCGCCGGGGCGGAGCGCGATCGCTGTTGTGCGCCTGAGCGGTCCACTGGCCCACGACATCGCGAGGCGCCTCCTCGAACCGTGGCGGGCGACGCCCCGCGCGGCGTATCGCGCGACGCTCCGGGATCCATTGACGGGCCGCGTCATCGAGCGGCCGGTGGTGACGGTCTATCGCGCGCCACGCTCCTACACAGGCGACGACCTCGTCGAGCTGAGCGTGCACGGCGGGCACGTGGGGCCGGCGCGCGCGTTAGGCGCCTGTCTGGCGGCCGGCGCGCGCCTCGCGCTCCCGGGCGAGTTCACGCGCCGGGCGGTGGCAGCCGGCAAACTCGACGTGCTCCAGGCGGAAGCGATCGGGGACCTCATCGACGCCGAGTCGCAGGCGATGCACGATTCGGCTCTCGAGCAGCTGGAGGGGCGGCTGTCGCGCCGGGTCGCGGAGCTGCGCGAGTCGGTTCTGCGGGTGGAGGCGATGATCGCGTACGACATCGACTTCCCCGAGGAGGACAGCGGGCCGATCGAGCCCGCGCGCGTCGCGGAAGCGATCGCGGCGCTCGAGGACGCGCTCGAGCGTCTCCTCGGCACCGCGGCGGCGGGCGAGATGGTGCGGCGCGGCGCGCGGGTTGTATTGGCCGGCGCGCCGAACGTGGGCAAGTCGTCGTTGTTCAATGCGCTCGTGGGTCGGGAGCGGGCGATCGTGACGCCGATCCCGGGAACGACGCGGGATGCGATCGAGGCTGTCGTGGACCTGGGTGCGTGGCCGATCCGGTTGATCGATACGGCGGGTCTCCGCGCGTCGGCGGATCCGATCGAGCAGTTAGGCGTGGCGATGACCGAGCGAGCGCTGGCCGAGGCCGACGTGGTGCTGGCGTGCGGCGACAGCGCTTCGTCGTTAGGCGCGGCGGGCGCGGCGGCGCGCGCCCGGACGGCGGCGCCGGTGGTGCCGGTGCGGACGAAGGCCGATCTCCTGGCCCCGGCCGATTTAGTATCCGTGCGATACCAAAGCGAGTCGACGGTGGCGGTGAGTGCCGTCACCGGCGCCGGCCTGGCCGAGCTCAGGGAGCGGCTCGAGGCGATGATCGCGGGGCGTGTCGGCGAGGAGCGGCGCGACACGCCGCTCTTGACGCGCGAGCGGCACCGCGCCGCGATCGCGTTGGCGCGCGCGGAGGTCGCCGCGTTCAAGCAGGCGTGGAGCGACGGCGAGGTCGGCGTGCCCATCGTGGTGGCCGCGGTTCACCTGCGAGCCGCGGCGATGGCGCTGGAATCGCTCATCGGCGCGATCGACGTCGAAGACGTGCTGGATCGCGTCTTCAGCACGTTCTGCGTGGGGAAGTGAGCCGGCGCCGAGCCGGGGCCGCCCCGCGACTCCGTTAGGCGGTGGCCGCCGTCTCGTCGCCGGCGAGCATCTCCGTCGCCTCGGCGCGGAGACACCAGGGGAGGCCGCGCGCCGACACGGCGTTCTCCACCATCCTGCTCCCCACGTAATACCCCGACCGCTCAGGCAACACGTAGCCACCCGGCATCGTCCGCGCGTCGACCGGGAGTCCGTCGGCGAGGTATCGCAGGCGAAGGCCGAGCGCAGCCCGATCGAGATCAGCGGCGACGTCGGCGGTGATCGTGTGCTCGAGGTCGCGGATGCGGGCATACTGGCGACGGTCGTAGCCGAAGTATTCCCATTCGGCGTGACCCGGGCTCACGGCGCGCGCGGCTTCGACAGCGAGTCCTTCGTTCACGAGCAGCTCGCGCAGCGATGCTCGACGGGCGGTGTCCCAGTACGAGTAATAGCCGCCGGCGGCATGCACGAGCCGACGCAATTCACTGCGTCCGTGCGGCGACGTGTAGCGGATCACATGCGCGATCTCGTGTGCGAGCCACGGACGAATGAGCTCGGGATCGAGTCCGAGCCCGTGCGTTTCTTCGCTTGCGACTGCAGTGAAATGTTCCAAGCAAATCACCGCGATGCCTTTACCATCGGTGACAAGCTCGCCGGCGTTTGCAGCGCCTACGCCAACCATGAGGACGACGTCGATGTCAACGTCTATGTCAAGCAGTTTGGAGCAGGCGGAGATTGTGTCTCGCGCGAGCGACAGGACGTCGGTGCGCTCCAACATCCCCACGAGGTCGTGCCGATTGGCCAGCACGGTGTTTCGTACCACCTCGTAGAAGTGTTCGCTCTCTGGATCGAGCACGTAGTTATGCCAATACGGTTCCAACACTCGGCGATTGGCATTGAAGTAGTTCTGGTAGGCAGCGATGGGATCGCTGTTGTCGACAACGGCAAAGAAATCGGGAACCAGGTCAATCAGCATGGCACCGGAGGAGGGAACCGGACTGGACGTGTGCGACCGATGTCGTCAGGACGCGGGAAGATACCGGCGAGCGGAAACTGCTACAAGAGGAAACACATCTGTGGCACGCAACTTTCCTTGATCATTCGGGCGAGAGGAGGCAGGAGCGAGAGGATGACCACGCTGAAGCAAATTGACCTGACGTGTCCCATCTGCGAGACCCGCTTTACGTCGCACGCGGTGCTGTCGACGAATTCGTTCGGCGGCAAGCGTACCGACTTTCACGAGCGGGCCGCGGGCGCCCAACCGTTGCCGTATCTGATTCACATTTGCGGGCGGTGCGGATACGCCGGTGGCGAGCGCGACTTCAGCGATGAAGCGGACGTCAGTCCCGTGTTGCGCGAGCACGTGTTGGACGAGCTCGCGCCCAGGCTGCCGGAAGTGGGCGGCACGATTCCGGGTTCGGCAAAGTACGAGTTTGCGGCGAAGGTCGCGGCGTGGCAGGGCGCGGAACCGCGGCGCATTGCCGATCTGTATTTGCGCGCGGCGTGGTGCTGCGTGGATGAGGGAGACGTCGAGGCGGAGCGATACTTCCGCCGACACGCGGCGTGGCAGTTCGAGGCGGCGCTCTCGAGCTACGATGGCGCAGAGCGAGAGGAGCGGGCGGTGCTCACGTATCTCGTCGGTGAGCTCTGGCGCCGCATCGGCGACCTCTCGTTAGCCGGCGAGTGGTTCGATCGCGTGGAATCCGAAGTGATGGATCCCGCCGCCCAACGCTGGGTGTTGGACGCAGCGTGGCAACAGCGGAGCTGCCCCCGCGATTGGTTCGAGTGAGCGCGACTCGTCGCGCACCGAGCGGCCGTCAGCGCGTTCCGAAAATGCGATCGCCGGCGTCGCCGAGGCCCGGCAGAATGTATCCCTGCGCGTTGAGCTCGCGGTCGAGCGCGGCTGCGTAGATCGGCACGTCGGCGTGCGCACGCTGCATGCGCTCGATGCCCGCGGGCGCCGCGACGATGCAGAGAAACCGGATACGCGTCGCGCCGGCTCGTTTGAGCGATGACACAGCGGCGACCGCGCTCCCTCCCGTTGCCAGCATCGGGTCGAGCACGAAAAAGTTCCGTTCGGCCACGTCGCCGGGCACCTTGAAATAGTAGTCCACCGGCTCGAGTGTATCGTGATCGCGATACATTCCGATGTGCCCAACACGTGCCGATGGAACCAGCCGCAACACACCTTCCACCATGCCGAGTCCTGCGCGCAGCACCGGGACGAGCGTGAGCTTCTTT
>Ga0157370_10009713_pt1 | contig 10228 bp, 10 predicted proteins | sample C35metaG_FD_113463 | JGI IMG/M metagenome (GOLD analysis project Ga0157370, IMG submission 113463) | Corn rhizosphere microbial communities from Kellogg Biological Station, Michigan, USA - C3-5 metaG | ecosystem: Host-associated > Plants > Roots > Rhizosphere > Soil | place: USA: Michigan... | reverse complement strand
GCTGGCCGGCTGCACGAGCCCGGTGCGCGCCACGTCGGCCTGGTTGAGCATCACGCGCGGCGAAAAGCTCATGAAGCCGGCGCCCCGGTCGGGCTCCAGCGTGATGATGCGGCCCACGCGCAGGCTCGTGTCACCCAGGAGCAGCGGGTCGCCGATCTTCAGGCCGAGCGAATCGAGCAACGAGGCATCGACCCACACCTCGCCGGCCGGCGGGATGTCGCGGGTGATCTCGCCCGGGCCCGCGAAGGTGGTCGAGGTCTGCAGGTTGCCGCGCAGCGGATACCCCGTCGTCACCGCCTTCAGCGCCACGAGCTTGCTCGCGCCGCCCTGCACGTCGTCGGCCCGCGCCATGGTGGGAAAGCCGTAGGTGGCCGTGCCTTCCAGGCCCAGCGATTTCGCCTGCGCCACGAAGGCATCGGGCGTCGGGTTGTCGCTCACGATCACCGCATCGCCGCCCAGCAGTTGCCGCGCATCGCGCTTCAACCCGCCCTGCAGCCGGTCGGCGAAGAAGCCGACCGCCGTGAGTGCGGCCACGGCCAGCAGCACGGCAACGATCAAGAGGCGCAGCTCACCGGCGCGCAGGTCGCGCCAGAGCGTGCGCCAGCCAAGGCGGAGGGAGTCGGTCATGGCGCGAACGATAGCCGACGGCTACTGCCGCGGGCGGGTTCAAGGGTTATTTCCCCCTTGGGGCAGGCCGGGCGCGAAAAGCAGGGGGTCAGGGCAGGACGCGCAAGGCGGGCTCTCCCGCCTCGACGCGGCCGATGACGGCCGCCGCTGCAAAGCCTTCCTTGCGGAAGATCTCCAGCACCGCATCGACCGCTTCAGGCGCGCAGCTCACGAGCAGGCCCCCGGAAGTCTGCGGATCGCTCAGCAGGTTCTGCGCGGTGGACGGCAGACCTGCGGCCAGTTCCACGTCGGCACCGTAGCCCGCCCAGTTGCGGCCCGATGCGCCGGTGACGAAGCCCTCGGCAGCCATCGCGGCCACGTTGTCGAGCAGCGGCACCTTCGACCATTCGAGCACCGCGGCCAGCTTCGCGCCGCGCGCCAACTCGAGCGCGTGGCCGGCGAGGCCGAAGCCCGTCACGTCGGTCAGTGCGTGCACGCCGTCGAGCGCAGCCAGTGCGATGCCGGGCGTGTTGAGCCTGGTGGTGTTCTCGATCAGCTGCCGGTAGCCCGCCTCCGACAGCTGCTCCTTCTTGAGCGCCGCCGACAGCACGCCCACGCCGAGTGGCTTGCCCAGCACCAGCACGTCGCCGGCCTTCGCATCGGCATTGCGGCGCACGCGGTCCGGATGCACCAGCCCCATCGCGACGAGGCCGTAGATGGGTTCGACCGAGTCGATGGTGTGGCCGCCCGCGATCGGAATGCCGGCCGCGCGGCACACGTCCTGCCCGCCGCGCACGATCTCGGCGATCACTTCCACAGGCAGCTGGTTGATCGGCATCGCCACGAGCGCCAGCGCCATGATCGGCCGGCCACCCATGGCGTACACGTCGCTGATCGCATTGGTGGCCGCGATGCGCCCGAACTCGTAGGGGTCGTCCACGATGGGCATGAAGAAGTCGGTGGTCGCGATCAGCGCCTGCTGGTCGTTGAGCCTGTAGACTGCCGCGTCGTCGGCGGTCTCGATGCCCACCATGAGCTCGGGCGGGATCATTCCCCCCGCGTGGTTCTTCAGGATCTGCGACAGCACCCCGGGCGCGATCTTGCAGCCGCAGCCGCCACCGTGCGAGAAGCTGGTGAGTCGCAGCGGCGCCAGCGGATTCAGAAGCTTGGAGGATGCGGCATCGGTCATGGAAGCGGTTCGGTCGGATGAGACAAGCCGCGATTATCGAAGCCCCACCCGCGTTGCGCCCATCGCTGCCGATACACCCTTTTTATCGTTCTCACCACAGGCCATCCTCATGAACAAGCTCTCCCGCATCGCGCTCGCGCTCACCGTCTCGGTCGCCAGCTTCGGCGCCCTCGCGCAGGGCGTGCTGCGCGTCTCGGCCATTCCCGACGAGGCGCCCACCGAACTGCAGCGCAAGTTCACCCCGCTGGGCGACTACCTGAAGAAGGAAACCGGCATGGACGTGCAGTTCACGCCCGTGACCGACTACGCCGCCGTGGTCGAGGGCCTGGCGACGAACAAGATCGACATGGCCTGGCTCGGCGGCTTCACCTTCGTGCAGGCGCGCATCCGCACCAACGGCGGCGCGGTGCCGATCGTGCAGCGCGCGGAAGACGAGGTGTTCACCAGCAAGTTCATCGTGCCGGTGGCCAGCACCGCCAAGACGCTGGCCGACCTGAAGGGCAAGACCTTCGCATTCGGCGCGCCCTCCTCCACCTCCGGCAGCCTGATGCCGCGCTACTTCCTGCTGCAGGCTGGCATCAACCCCGAGAAGGACTTCAAGACCGTCGCGTTCTCGGGCGCGCACGACGCGACCGTGGCCTTCGTTGCCGCATCGCGCGCCGAAGCCGGTGTGCTCAACGCCTCGGTGTGGGACAAGCTGGTCGAGTCGAAGAACCCCAACGCCGCCAAGGTGCGCGTGCTCGCGACCACGCCGACCTACTACGACTACAACTGGACGGTGCGCCCGGGCATGGACGCGGCGCTGCAGAAGAAGCTGACGGACGCGTTCCTGAAGCTCGACCCCGCGAACCCGGCGCACAAGGAAATCATGGCGCTGCAGCGCGCCAGCAAGTTCATTCCGACGAAGTCGTCGAACTACGACGGCATCGAGACGGCGGGCAAGTCGGCCGGCCTCATCAAGTAAGAAGAGAGAACGCGCGGATGGGTTTCTCGCTCGACGGTGTCGGCATGGTGCATCCCAACGGCCAGCGCGCGCTGGCCGGGGTGACGCTGGCCGCGCGCGATGGCGAGCGCATCGCCGTCATCGGGCCTTCGGGCGCGGGCAAGACGACGCTGCTGCGCGTGCTCGGCGCGGCATTGCGGCCCGGTGAAGGAGATGTGCAGGCGCTGGGTGCCAGGCCCTGGCGGCTGCCGGCCGGCGCACTGAAGAAGCTGCGCGCGCGCATCGGCACCGTGCACCAGGCGCCGCCGATCGCGCCGCGCCTGCGCGTGGTCACCGCGGTGCTGGCGGGCCGGCTCGGCGAGTGGTCGGTGCTGCGCGCGCTGGGTTCGCTTTTTCATCCCTCGGACATCGCCGGCGCCTACGAGGTGCTGTCGCGCCTCTCGCTCGAAGACCGCCTGTTCGACCGCTGCGACCGCCTCTCGGGTGGCCAGTTGCAGCGCGTGGGCATCGCGCGCGTGCTGTACCAGCGGCCCGCCCTGCTGCTGGCCGACGAGCCCGTCTCCGCGCTCGACCCGACGCTGGCCGATGCCGCCATCGGCGAGCTCGTTGCGCAGAGCGAATCCACGGGCGCCACGCTGGTCGCCTCGCTGCATGCGGTGGACCTTGCACTGCGCTGGTTTCCCCGCGTCGTCGGCATGCGCAGCGGACAGGTGGTGTTCGACCTGCCGACCGCCGAGGTCACGCCCGCGATGCTCGATGCGCTCTATGCGAGCGAAGGCGGCGTGGCCGTGCAGCACGCGCCGCAGCCCGTCGCCGCCGAGATGGCCTTCCAGCGTCCGGACTGCCCGTGACCACCACCACCGTCGTCCATCGCGATCCGCAGGCGATGCGGCGGCTGGCCGGCTGGCTCGCCGCGCTCGTCATCGCCTGGCCGATGCTGGCGCTCTCGGAGTTCAAGCCATGGGCGCTGCTCGGCAGCGGCAACCTTGCGGTCATCGGCGGCTTTCTCGCGGGCTTCTTTCCGCCCGATGGCTCGCCCGCCTTCCTCGCATTGCTCGCCAAGGCCACGCTGGAGACGCTGGCCATGGCCACGGCCGGCACCGCGCTCGCGTTGCTCATCGGCGCACCGCTCGCGTTCGTGACGACGCGCGCCCTTTCCATCTCGCGCATCGGCCCGGGGCCGGGCCGCGTGCAGGCCGGCATCGTGCGGCAGGCCGCGCGCTGGCTGCTGATGGTGCTGCGCGCCATTCCCGAAATCGTCTGGGCACTGCTCTTCGTGCGCGCGCTCGGCCTCGGCCCCGCGGCCGGTGTACTGGCGCTGGCCATCACCTACGGCGGCATGCTGGGCAAGGTCTACGCCGAAATCCTCGAATCGACCGACACGCGCCCCGCACGCGCGCTGCTCGAAAGCGGCAGCGGCCGGCTCGCGGCGCTCTGCTATGGCCTCTTGCCCCATACCGCGCAGGAGCTGGCCTCCTACACCGTCTACCGCTGGGAATGCGCGGTGCGCGCCTCGGTGGTGATGGGCTTCGTCGGCGCAGGCGGCCTCGGCCAGCTGATGGACCAGTCGATGAAGATGCTCAATGGCGGCGAGGCGAGCAGCATCCTTCTCGTGTTTCTCGTGCTCGTGCTGCTGGCCGACATGCTGAGCAATGCGCTGCGGAGGCTGCTCGCATGAGCAAGCTCCCGCCGCGCCCACCTCCTTGCCTTCGCTGCTGGTTCGCGGTGGGACTGATCGCGGCGGCGACGGTCGCCAGCTTCGTCTACCTCGGCATCGACTACCGCGCGCTGGGCTCGGCCGAATCGCTGCGGCTCATGGGCAAGTTCATCGCCGAATTCTTCCCGCCCGATGTGTCGCCCGACTTTCTCGCGAAGGTCGGCAACGGCGCGTTGCAGACGCTGGCCGTGTCGGCGCTCGGCACGGTGCTGGCGGCCATCGCGGGCGCCGTGCTCGCGCTGCCAGCCTCGGGCCGCGCCGGCTGGCTGCCGCGGCATGTCGCGCGCTTCGTCCTCAACTTCTTGCGCAGCGTGCCCGAGCTGGTCTGGGCTGCGCTGATGGTGCTGGCGGCCGGCATCGGCCCTTTTGCAGGCGCCTTGGCGCTCTCGCTGCACACCACCGGCGTGCTGGGCCGTCTCTTCGCCGAGGCGCTGGAAAACGCCCCGCGCGAGCCCGAGCACGCGCTCACGCTCTCGGGCGCCGGCCCGGTCAGCGCCTTCAGCTACGCGAGCCTGCCGATCGTGCTGCCGCAGTGGGTCGCCTACACGCTCTACCGCTGGGAGATGAACATCCGCATGGCCGCGGTGCTCGGCTTCGTGGGCGGCGGCGGGCTGGGACAGCTGCTGTACTTCCACCTGTCGATCTTCCAGCAGCAGCAGGCGATGACGGTGCTGATCGCGATGTTCGTGCTGGTCACCCTCGTGGACTTTGCGAGCGCTCGCTTGCGCCGAGGCTTAGGTCCCGCGTACGCCTGAGGCCTCCGGCGACAATCGGGCGCATGAGGTTCCTGCCATGAGTCATCGCCAGCCCGTGCGGGTCGGCGACCGCCACGCCTTCGACACGATCATCGACGCCCGCTCGCCGGCCGAGTTCGCGCTCGACCACATTCCCGGCGCCATCAACTGCCCGGTGCTCGACGACGAGGAGCGCCGCATCGTGGGCACCGTCTACGTGCAGACCGGCGCCTTCGAGGCCCGGCGCATCGGCGGTGCGATGGTCGCGGCCAACATCGCGAAGCATCTGCGCGACACGCTGGCCGACCGGCCCGAGAAGTGGAAGCCGCTGGTCTATTGCTGGCGCGGCGGCATGCGCAGCGGCTCGATGGTGACGTGGCTGCGGCTCGTCGGCTGGGACGCGCAGCAGCTCGCCGGCGGCTACAAGAGCTTTCGCCGCCACGTCATCACGCAGATCGATTCGCTGGCCCCGCAGCTCGACCTGCGTGTGATCTGCGGTGCCACCGGCAGCGCCAAGACGCGCGTGCTGCATGCGCTGGCCGAGCGCGGCGAACAGGTGCTCGACCTGGAAGATTTCGCGAGCCACAAGGGTTCGCTGCTCGGTTCGCTGCCCGGCGTGCCGCAGCCGTCGCAAAAGCATTTCGAGACGCGCATCGCCACGGTGCTCGAAGCCATCGACCTGAAGCGCCCGCTGTACGTCGAGGGCGAGAGCATCCGCATCGGCCGGCTCTCGCTGCCGCTGTCGCTGGTGGCGCAGATGCGGGCCGCGCCCTGCATCGAAGTGGCGGCCACGCCCGAGGCGCGCCTGGCCTACCTACTGCGCGACTACGCCTACCTCGGCGACGACCGCGATGCGCTGGCCGACAAGCTGGGTGTGCTCAAGGAACTGCAGGGCAAGGAAACGGTGGCGCGCTGGCAGCAATGGGCGCACGAGGCGAACCTGCCGAAGCTCTTCGCCGAGCTGATGGCGCTGCACTACGACCCGCACTACCAGAAGTCCCAGGAGCTCCACTTCAAGGCCTGGGAGCGCCGCCGCAGCGTGGCGGCCAACGACCTGAGCGATCAGGGCATCGAGGCGGTCGCCGAGGCGGTTCGAAGGCTGGGCGACGCTCACTGACAAGCCATGCGGCGCTGCATGCGCACGACAGGCTTTCTTGTCCCAGATCAAAAGAGCCGGCCATGAGTCCATCGAAACTGCTGCCGCGCGGCCCACACGCGCAGGGAAGAAGCAAATGAACTGGAAAAACACCCCGCAGCGCTACAGCGCGGTGCTGGTCGCGCTGCACTGGCTGATGCTGCTCCTGCTGGTCGCCGTCTACGCCTTGATGGAACTGCGCGACCTGACGCCCCGCGGCAGTGCGCTGCGCGCGGGCATGAAGTCGCTGCACTTCTCGCTCGGGCTGTGCGTGCTGGCGCTGGTGACGGCAAGGCTCGCGGCACGCTGGACCTCCGGCGCGACACCGCCCATCGCCCCGCCGATGCCGCCCTGGCAGGCCCGGCTGGCGCGGTTCATGAGCGTGGCGCTGTACGTCTTCATGATCGCCATGCCGTTGCTGGGCTGGCTGGCACTGAGCGCGGACGACAAGCCCGTTGCGCTCTTCGGCCTCGCGCTGCCGTCGCTGCTCGCGCCGGACACCGGGCTGGCGCACCGGCTGGAGGATGCCCACGAGGCGCTGGGCACGATCGGCTACTTTCTTATCGGGCTGCATGCGGCCGCGGGGCTGTTTCATCACTACGTGGTCAAGGACAACACCTTGCGGCGCATCGGGCTTCGTGCGGAGCGAAGCGTGCCCCACCCGGCGAGAAGCCGTCGATGACATCGGTGCGGGCCCACCGCGAGGGACACCGCACCGACCGCATCGGCTGGCTGCGTGCCGCCGTGCTCGGTGCCAACGACGGCATCGTCTCCACCGCCAGCCTGCTGCTCGGCGTGGCCGCCGCAGGGTCGAGCCACAGCGCCGTGCTCGTGAGCGGCATCGCGGGGCTGGTGGCCGGCGCCATGTCCATGGCGGCAGGCGAATACGTGTCGGTGCACTCGCAGGCCGACACGGAAAATGCCGACCTCGCCCGCGAGCGCCGGGAGCTCGAAGAACAACCCGCCAGCGAGTTGAGCGAGCTCGCGGGCATCTATGCATCGCGCGGCGTGGCGCCCGAGTTGGCACGAGAGGTCGCCGCGCAGTTGATGAAGCACGACGCGCTCGGTGCGCACTCGCGCGACGAACTCGGCCTGTCCGGCGCCGCCAGCGCGCGGCCCGTGCAGGCGGCCATGGCCTCGGCGGCCAGCTTTTCGGTCGGCGCCGGGTTGCCGCTGGCGATCGCGGCGCTGGTTCCGGGGCCCGGCCTGGGCTATGTGGTGGGGGGCGCGTCGCTCGCGTGCCTGGCGCTACTCGGTGCCGTTTCCGCCCGGGCCGGCGGCGCGTCCGTGCCGTTGGCAGCGTGGCGCGTGACTTTCTGGGGCGCACTGGCCATGGGGGTCACCGCGGCTATCGGCGCGCTTTTCGGCACCGTGGTGTGACGGCGCCTCAGCGGCCGGACAGGCCGCTCGCATAGAGCACGCCGCGCGGCGCGCGGCACAGCCCCCAGAAGCGCAGGCCGCTCAGTTCGGCCATGCGCACGCCCATGGCGGTGGGCGCCGAGATGGTCGCCATCGCCGCGATGCCGAGACGCCCGCACTTGCGCACGAGTTCGTGGCTGCCGCGGCTGGACATCAACACGAAGCCCGGCTCTTCGAGCCGCCCTGCGCGCGCGAGCCGGCCGAGCAGCTTGTCGAGCGCGTTGTGCCGGCCCACGTCTTCCATCACGTCGGTGAGTTCGCCCTCCACCGTGGCCCAGCCCGCGGCATGGATGGCGCCCGCCTCGGCGTTCAGGACCTGGCGCGCGGGCAGCGCGGCGAAGGCGTGCAGCACGGTTTCGAGGTCGATGCGCTCGATCCAGTCGCGCGGCGGCACCGGCTGCGGTGTGATGTCGAGCCCCGCGAAACTTTCGACGCCGCACACGCCGCAGCCCGTGCGGCCCGCGAGGCTGCGGCGGCGCCCCTTCAGGCGCTCGAAGCTGCGGGTGGAGATGTCGAGCTGCACTTCGATGCCGGGCATGCCTTCAGGGAGGCCGGCCGAGATGGCATCGATGGTCTGCACCTCGATGCCGCGGCAGTCGGCGGCGCTGTCGAGAATGCCTTCGCTCAGCGCGAAGCCGAGCGCGAAATCTTCCAGGTCGAGCGGCGTGGCCATCATCACCGCGTGCGAGACGCCGTTGAAGACCAGCGCGACCGGCACCTCGGCCGCCAGCGTGTCGTCGCGCAACGCGCCTTCGGGGCCCATGCCCCGTTCGCCGAACACATGCACGGCGTGTCGTGAAAGCGATGGCAGGGTGTCTTCGGAATCGGCGAGGTCGGGCTGGGACATGGTGGCTCCGGATAGGCCGGCCATTGTCCGCTCAGAAGGTGTGAATAAACCTACTGCGCGGTCCGATCTCGCACCTGCGGTCCTCACCGTACAGAGTACGGCTCCGGTCCTCGGTGCAAGCTCGAACCGCTCGCTACGGTTTCTTCACACCTTCTCAATCGCCGTTCTCGTCAGCCGGGGGCAGTGTTTGAACCTGCGCGCGGCCAGGGGCTTCGAGGTGCGCGACCCAGCGGTCGTCATGCTGGACCACGCGCACCCAGCCGGGCCCGCGCACGCCGCCGATGGCCGCATCGCCCATCAGCGTGAGACGGCGCATCAGGACGCTCGCGCCTTGGCCCAGGCGCTTGCCAAGCCGCGGCAGCGAGACGCCGGTGCCCGCCGGTTCCTGCGCGAGCATGCGCAGGATGGCGACCGAGAGGCTGTCTTCGAGCAGTGCGCTCATGCCGTTGCAACCATGCCGTCCGCCGCGTCCTCCGAGAGCTTCTGGATCGGCAGCTCGTGCGGCACCAGCACCACGGGAATGGACTTGGATGTCGGCGTGCCCGCGTTCTCCGCCACCGCCGACAGCGGCACCAGTGGATTGGTCTCGGGGTAATAGGCCGCGATGTTGCCGCGCGGAATGTCGTAGGCCACCAGCTTGAAGCGGTCGGCGCGGCGTTCCTGGCCGTCGTTCCATACCGTCTGCAGGTCGACCCAGTCGCCGTCCTTCATGCCCAGCGCGCGGATGTCCTCGGCGTGGATGAAGACCACGCGGCGCTGGCCGAACACGCCGCGGTAGCGGTCGTCCATGCCGTAGATGGTGGTGTTGTACTGATCGTGCGAGCGCGTGGTGAAGAGCGTGAACACCTGTGTGTCGCGGATGCGCGCGCGTGCCCGGTGCGAGGGCGTGTCGCGCGGCACGGCATGGGTGAAAAACACGGCCTTTTCCGAGGCGGTCGCCCACACGCGTTCGCTCGCGGTGTTGCGAAGGCGAAAGCCGCCGGGCTTGGCGACACGGGCGTTGAAGTCCTTGAAGTCGTCGAACACCGCTTCGATCTTGTCGCGGATGCGTGCGTAGTCCTCGATGAGCCAGAGCCACGGCGTCTTGCTGCGCGCGCCGATGGTGGCCGCCGCGAGCCGCGCCACGATGGCCGGCTCCGACAGCAGCAGGTCGGACGCGGGCGGGTTGATGCCCATCGAGATGTGCACCATGCTCATCGAGTCTTCCACCGTCACGCCTTGCGGGCCGTTGGCCTGCATGTCGATCTCGGTGCGGCCCAGGCACGGCAGGATCAGCGCCTCGCGCCCGTGCACGATGTGGCTGCGGTTGAGCTTGGTGGTCACGTGCACCGTGAGGTCGCACTGCTTGAGGCCCTTCCAGGTCTGGTCGGTGTCGGGCGTGGCGGCGGCGAAGTTGCCGCCGAGCGCGAAGAACACGCGGCCCTTGCCGTCGAGCATCGCCTGGATCGCCTCGACCGTGTCCAGGCCGTTCTGGCGCGGCGGCTCGAAGCCGAACACCTGCTGCAGCCGGTCGAGCAGCGCTGCCGGCGGCTTTTCCCAGATGCCCATGGTGCGGTCGCCCTGCACGTTGCTGTGGCCGCGCACCGGGCAGGCGCCCGCGCCTTCGCGACCCATGTGGCCGCACAGCATGAGCCAGTT
>Ga0157370_10009712_pt1 | contig 10230 bp, 10 predicted proteins | sample C35metaG_FD_113463 | JGI IMG/M metagenome (GOLD analysis project Ga0157370, IMG submission 113463) | Corn rhizosphere microbial communities from Kellogg Biological Station, Michigan, USA - C3-5 metaG | ecosystem: Host-associated > Plants > Roots > Rhizosphere > Soil | place: USA: Michigan... | reverse complement strand
GGATTGTCGGCTTTTCTTAGGGAAAGTCAAGAGTTTTATTTGTCTCGGCAGGCTTGATCTGGAGGAATCATGCCTCGTCTGCAGCGACGCGCGCCAGGATTCGCTCAAGATGGGGACAGTCTTGCTCGGCATTTACGGGAAGACAGAGACCCAAGAGCAAATTACTGGTTCTTTCATTCGAACAAGCTGGACAGCCTTCTCGTCCTAGAGAGCGACGTTGTCTTCGCCTGCGCGGTGATGCTCGAGTTCCGTCCCGACATCGCGTCCTTCGAAAGTCCGAAGCGAATAAGCGCCAATGGCGACGACGAGGACGATCCAAGCTTCGACTTTCTTGTCAGTTTTTTCGACGGACACAAGGAGTTGTGGCAGTGCCGCCGCGACCCGCCAACCAAGCATTTGCCCCCGGCTGGGCCAGACGGCACAGCTACGCGTCTCATCACCGGTGCATATATTGATAGCCTGAGAATCCAGTTCGACAACTCGTTGATGTTGTCCGGAGCGATGACCGCTACGCGGGCCTATGATCACGCATTTGCCTACGCGGCGGTCCACGAACTCTGTGCAACGCGACCGTCTGTGACCCTTAGACAAGTTCTATCGTTCCCTGGGATCGACCCAGCCTTCCTTCTCGCAGCCATGGCGGAGTTGCTTGCCGATGGTACGTTGCAAACCGATCTTCACAGCTCACTGCTGACGCTCGAATCGCAAGTCGCTTTAGCGTCGGGGATGATGCCGAGTGCCCCTGTGTCATGGCCTGGAACGCTCACTACACGCGTCAGTGTGCCCGCGCTTCCAGCAGCGAAAAAACACGACGAGTACAACCCGTTGTCGGTGCGCCGCCGATTGATCCCGCTGCAATATCAAGATTGTCCATGGCCTGAGCCCAACCGAGAAGAAATTCCGACGAAGTCCCATCGCAAATATCGCGTGCGAAAAGCGGCCGTTGACGCCTACCGGCATGGTTGGAGTTACGCTCGAATCCAGCATCGCTTCCATGTGTCTGAAGGCGAAATACGGCGCCTCGTGTCAAGGTGTGTCACCCCGTGCGGAGCCGGCGCGATCCACGGCTATTACGGGTTGATTTTTGGCCGCCATCTCAAAGGAAAGGGCGTATCGACCCGTACCAGCAGCGCTCCACATGAAAGCAGTAGAAGTGGGTACGCCTACCGTTGGACACGGCTTCTGGAAGAGGTCGAAGGTCTCGATTCCCTAATTCAGGATCACCTCTTCGAAGGAGACGCGCCTCGAACGGGTCGAAAGCTTGACATCGACCAGATTCATGAATGCGTTGTCGACTTTCTTCAAACAAAGCATCTCACCCCCACAGACTATCCGTTGTCGAACGTAGATCGTGGCCGGGACGCCGTGGCACGCTATGTTCGACAACTGTCGCAACGTTACACGCAACGCTTTATCCGTCTCTACCATGGCGAAGCTGCAGCAAAGCGAGCTAGACACATCGGTCGCGGCTTACGACGCATCATCCGGCCTCTACGTCCTGGATCCTTTGCTCAGTTGGACTTCTACAGGACCGATCGATGCTCACACATGTCTTTTCCGAACGGATATGGGGAGACGTTTACGGCAACGTTGCCTCGATGGTATTACGCGCTGCTCGTGGAAGAGATGTCCTCCGCGGTCCTGTCTGCCTTCGCCACATTGGAGAAGACGCCCAGTACCGATAGTGCGCTCGAGTGCCTCGATAGATTCATTCATCCCGAAGCGTATCGGAAGGTTGATCTTAGTAACCGCGAACTACTGAAGCTCGGTCCTTGCTTCGCGTACGAGCTTCTACCGTCATTGCTTGGAAACAGGATATCTGTCTTGCGGTTAGACAACGCTTGGAGCAACACTGCGGACAGTCTAATTCGCTCGGCAGTCTATACGTTCGGGTGTGCGGTCAACTTCGGACCCACGTACAGCTGGGTATCGCGAGCAATTGTTGAGCGTACTATTGGCAACATTGCGCGCCTTTCCGGAGACACATACACCGGCGCCGCCGCTATCGACGTGAGTGACCTCAGGATTGCGCTTGAGAGCGCGTGCGCAAAGCACAACACCAGTCCTACCGAGCGCCTAAACTACTCGTCGCCAGTGGCAGCCTTGGCCAGTGCCGCTGAACAGCCAGGTGCGGGACTAATCTCTACTCCGCTTCCAAGAAAGACAATTGAAGACAGTCGGATGCTTGACTATGTTTTCGTAGCGCCAGTACGAGGCAATCTGAAAAAGGGTGTCCTTCCGTATGTTCAGAAGTTTCGTCGACGTTATGGGAACGACTCTCTCTCAGAGCACATTGAACTTTCAAAATCGAGAGGTCAACCGGTGCTGGCGGAGGTGCGCATCAAGCGCTATGACATACGTCTATGCCAGGCGGGACTCGTCGGTGGAAAATCGCTGGGTAGATTGCTTCCCGATAGGCAGCAAGATCTGTGCATCAGCATACGCGATGCCATGATGGTCGGCCGCACGGGCCGTGCGCGCAAAGCCCAAAGAACAGATCAGACGGCGAATACGCTGCGGCGACGTGGGCCGAGACCACGGAATGCGACAAATGAGCGCCCTACCAAGGCAGACAACGACGCACTGGCGCAGGCACGGGTTGCGCAAAGTGCTGCGATACACGGCGAAGAGGCATCGCGCCAGGAGCGTGCAAGCACAGCCGAGCGCGCACTAGCCACCCGCGACGCGCTTCGTCCTTCATACGAGCAGGAGGCGAAGCTACGGCCCTGGGCGGAGGCAAAACAGAGCAGGAGGAAGGCGATGGGTCAAACGCCCCAGCAAGAGCCCGTCTTGCGTAGATGGACGAGGCGTGGCGACACGCAAGCATCAGCATATCTCGACGGAAAAGGGAAAAAGGCCAATCATGGATAACTCGGCTGACGATGTCCCGGTTGATCGCAGCAAGCATGCCGGTCAGCCAGGAACAGACTTCGCGGATGCGTGGTCAGTAGTGCCGAGTACAGACTCGGAACGCCTGCTTAGACACCCGTTATTTGGTGAGCCGGCGATCAGGACACCACCGGCAACAGAAGCCTACCTCGCGTTCAGAGAACGAATGCTAAACGGCCTAGATGGCTTCACGCTCATAGCTACGCAGCAGGGAATGGGCCGCCGAGGCGCCCTCCGGGTCATGCGCGAATACTTACTTCAAGAATTCCCTCGGCTTTCGACTTTCGAACACGTCTTAACGCGCTTTGAGCATACGCCGAGCGATGTGCGTGCAGGGCTTCTCACCTCAGTCGGCCACACGCTTCCGTTTGGCCGGGGCGATGTGCAATTGCGGCGCCTAGCGAACATGCTCGAGGAGCAAGTCGAGTTTTCGGGTTCCAATGTGGCTGTTCTCTTCTTATACAATGCAGAATATGTTGATGAGACCGTTTGCAAAGTGCTGCTTGATTTGCGTGATATTGTGCGAATGCGAAGTATTCGACTGTTTTTCGTTTGCTGCGCCTTCATCGATAAGTTCGCACAAGTCACTGTGCGCTTGCTTAAAACAATCGATCCAAGTGGCCTTCGTTCTCTGTTCGGCTCTGTTTATTATCTACGCGCATTGAGCAGCGTGGAAGATTACGCCGCCGTTCTGAGTGAAATCGATACATTAGGGTGCGGGAATCTCGGCGAGATGACATGGGGAGAGGCACTCCTACCACAAGCGTACCATAGCGGCTTCAGGCTTGCATCGCAGGCCGACGCGCTAAGCCACGCAATTCGCGGAAACAGTCGACCGCTGTCCGTTCAGAACCTCTTCCTCGTCATTCGCAACGTCCTTACCGTGTCTGTTGGCCTGGACGAGCCGGGCTTCGAAATTCCGGTTGAGACGTGGAGCCAAGCCATTGCGGTCGTACAAAGTATCGGTGCTGCGTACTTACCGCAGACAAGCACGCCTGTTTTGAAGGAGGGAGATTGATCGTGAAGAAGCCCACGCACTTACCCTGTTCGCGAAATTTGCCTCCTCTTCCGGCTGAGTCTGCATTTTCAGTTATTGCGCGCGTCGCATCGACAAATGAAGTTTCACACTCGCAACTGATTAGATTGCTTGGGCTTACACATAGCTGGAAGCCGTCGACTTGGCTTTTAAGTCATGGCAAGAACATCTACGAGCGAATGGCGCCGTTACTGGGTTGGGAATTATCGGATTCAGGACTGGACATCAGTGACATATGGGTCCGCATACACGGGTGGACCTGCGTTATCTTCTCTGACAAATTGACACTATGCGGTGAATGCGTCGACGCGATGTACCACAGCATATGGCATCAACTGCGCACGGCGAGCGTTTGCCCACTGCACGGAACACCGTTGCGGGATACATGCAGGGAATGCGGTAAATCGTTTGGACAGTATCGGCTATCGAGGGCGACAGTGGCCATGCCTTTTGGCTGCCTTCACTGCGGCGCGAGCCTTGGACGAGACGGGACGGTTTCGCTTACGCAGCATATTCGATTCCGCAAGCGGGCAACGGATCTCTGCGAGGCGTTCGCGTCTGCAGAGTGGGGATTTCGCTGTACCTACGCAGCCGTGGAGCCCTTCGGAATTTTTTGGAATCAAACACAGTTTGATTCTTCTACCGAGCGGCCGACCGGATCAGATTGCCCTTGGCAAGAAATTGCTGAACTTCTCGCTGCTCATCGCCAAGAATGTACAAAAACGCCCCGGCAAATTTGGCGCCTTTGGCCGGTACATGATATGGGATCAGCGCCACGGATGGGCGGTGATCCCGCGTATGCGGAGACACCGTCCCTGCTCCGAAGCTGGTTGACCTCGCGATATCCGAACGCCGCCACAGACGACTCGCAATTGGAGCTCTTTGATGCAGAGAACAATTGTCTTGGCGACAATTGCTTTCGCCGCCCGTGGCGACAGCTAGATTTGCCGTTGCCCGATTGTGGACCGAGAGGTCTCCGTACCGAGCGCCAATTCTGGTTGCCACGTGAAGCGTTTCCAGGTTGCACAACCACGGAGCCAACGCTTCCATAGCCCACCGGGGGCGGGGCGCGAAATGCCGCCCGTGCTCGGAGCTATAGTCATGCTGCCGGGCGACTACTACTTCTGAGAATCATAGCGCTCAAGCGCGGCCAGTTCCGTCCGCACACGCTCTTGGATACGATCAATCTCCTCAGCCGACCGTTCACACGTGTATGCGTAAATCAGCAGGCTGAGCGGATGCACGCCAATAGCCTCGGAGATCGCGTCGAGTTTGTCCAACGTTGGTGTCTGCCGACCTCGTTCAAGCTGACTTAAATACGTCCTGCTCGTCGCGCTCAACGATTCCTGAGGCATTCCTCGTAGTCGCCTGGCCGCTCTCAGCGCTCGGGCAACGCCTTGACGCAGCGGCATATGCAAGGTCGAAGTCTAAAGCGCCTACTTTCGTCAAATGCACATGATCGAGCTACAAGCTATAATGTTCAATATGTAACACAACCGATCGTTGGACCGTATTGGAAACTCAGTCACGGAGCGGCTGCTGCGCAGCGCCGGGTTACCGCGCTGCGCACCGATGTGGGGGGTAGCGCAATGGTTCTGCTTGGATTAGCAGGGGCGTCGTGTCGACCACTGCCATCGGAATCAACATTCAGCGTACTGTTGCGACTGGCGTCGCGGAACGAGCTTTCGCTCCGGCAACTATGGGAACAAACTGCTATCGCAATCCGCTCTCAGCGCGACGTCGATCTGTACTGCCCGGATTGGGTAGACTTTAGAAGCCTGAGCGAGAGGCTCCGATGGGAGTGGCAACCTATTGAACATCAGTTCTTACGTCCGCTCGCTCACCTTCGCCCGATCATATGGAGCGCTCAATTTCGCTACTGTCCGGCGTGCATGAAACACGGGTTCCACTCGATTTGGTTCCAGCTGTCGGCGTTGCGCATTTGTCCGTTGCACGACCGGGAACTTGTGGATCAATGCTTGTCATGCAAAGCGAAGCTCGGACCGTATCGCATGACCAAACAGCTGTTTTCGAACCCTTATCGGTGCCTTTTCTGTGAGCGTCCATTTTGTGGCGAGCCTGTCTCGTTTCACGATCAAGTCAGTTTTTTCCTGCTCGCTGGTCTTGCAGACACCGCTTTCGCACCACTAAGGACTTGGTTCTCTCATGCACAGAACCAACTCGTTTTTCTCGCGTCAACGGTAGAAACGGGCCGACATGTTCACATCACGGCTATCAAAGCGAACATCTTGGACGGAGCACTCCGGGCAATCGTCCCGTACCCTCCCATATGCAGTACGAGAGGTCAACAGCCCGTTGTCCTTTATTCGTGGCGGCGCCAACTGAACCACACAGCGACTGGTATCTTACCTAGGAGGTACCGGCTGTTGTATAGCGGTATGACGCAACTCGTCTACGAGACTACGCTAAGGCTGTTGATACGCCATGTCGCTCGCCAGCAGCGAGCCTATTGCGTATCTCCCTGCTTACGTTTTTTCGGCGACCACCCCACGTATTTGTCAAACTGGACGCCCGAACAACTTGCCTTGGTCTTGCTGAGATCTTCGTTCGAAGAGCCTTATTTCCTGTGTTGGAACGCTTCGCCCCGAGGAACCATGCTTCGGACGTCGGTGTTCGCTGGGGCGGTTGTGGACGGATCGATTGTTCGAGTAGCTTGCCGCGCCTTCGTAATCGCCATGTTTTTCGGTCTGTATGAACAGGCTAAGCAGCATATCGCGGCGGGGCAGTTGCGCCGTTCAGACCTTGTGACCTGCCCAGACGATTTAATCGTGCTGGCAGGGTGCGTGACGGAAGACGTTCAGTATGGTGTCGTCGCATTACCGTCCGAGATCTTTAGCGACGTAGGGTTTCGCTCAACTTCGACAGACGCCGTAGAAACGGCCGTGGCTCGCATCAACGACCATCTCTCGGCGATGCGTTGAAGTAATTTCACGTGCGGTCGTGCAAGGACACACGTTCGACGTTAGTGTGCTTGACACGGCCTAGAGACGCTACCGCTAGGGTGCCAGAGGGCTCAGGCCAAAACCACCGAGCTCTGCTGGACTTTGCAACCTTGCTGATTCCAATCCCCCATTTGACTGAGGTAAAGGCCGCTCAGTGCATCGCCGAAGACATTCAGTGTCAGCTCGGCTTACTGGCGCAACAACGGAAGGACTTTCCCGATCCTCCCTGCTGCGCATACAGGCCTCCCAGCAATAGCCCTCTCGAGAACGCCAAAGGAGTACACACTATAATGTGCATTTGCTATCATAAAACTTACTTTCGGCCGCCTTGCTGTTTGATGCGAGGTGGGGCTATCTCGCGAGTGCGCGTCATACGACCATTGTTGTGAGGCATTTCGATGTTGGTAACCGATGAGACCTGGGCTGAGCGCCACCCCGTCAAGCAGGCAGTTGCTCGCCCGTATCGGGCATGGCGGTGCGTGGCGTTCACGGAGGAGACGCTGAATTTCCTAATAGTCGCGTCGCACGACCTTCCAGACGGTGAGAATCTTCCCGATGGCTGGCTGGTCGATGGGCCGGAGGCATTGCTGGCGGTAGCCGCGCAGTTGCAAGCTGGGACGTTTTCGGTTTTGGTGATGGACCGAGTGGCCGATGCAATGCAGATGTATCTGCGACGAGTCACCGCCATCTGGCGCGAGCGGGAGGCGCGAGCAGCGGCACCGTCGTATTAGTACAGCACAGACGTGGGGGACCTACGGCCGTGCTTTCGCGCACGACATTCGTGTGAAGTACCCTCCGACCTGATCAATGAATTGTTACTGGAAGAGCGCGCGACCAGTTGCGCGGTCGGCTCCGTGTCGGCGTAGGGTGACCACTTGCGCTGCCGAGCCTACCAAGGGCTTCCCTTGCCAGCGGCGTTCCCAGCCGCTGCTTTGAGTAGTCTCGGCAGGTCATCGTCTGCGGTGCCCGACGGCGCCTCGAGTTCAGTCAACAAGCTGAGGGCAGGCCCGCAGTCGCCTACTGACAAGTCAATCAGGAGGCAGGACGCCCAAGGACGTGGTTGGCCAATCTCTGAGGATGGAGTATATGTGTCAGACGAGCGTTCCAGCGGACTTTCCCAGAGGTGAGCAACCGGGAGCAGTGCCAGGCGCACAGCTAAAGTATCTCGCTCGGCAGGTCGACGGAAAGTTCATCGTTGGACCAACTGACGAGGAGGTACGGGGAAGATACGAGGCGTGCGAGGATTTCGCACGACAATTCGCTTCCTATGCTTGTCAGTACCTCGGTGAGTGTTCTGGATTGTCGCTCGATGAAATCCTCGGTCGCGTCCAGGCGAGCATCACGAACAAGGTTCGATCGGGAAAATGGGTTCTATCTACTTCCGAGATTGATTGGATCTTGAATCACGTGCTGAAGATTATTCCGGCCTCGGGGGCGCCTGGCGAAGGGCCGTGTAGCAAACCCGGCTAACGCGCCGGCGATGGTGCAGCAAGCGCCTGCCGACGCACTGTGCAACAAAGGGTAGCGGATTATCGCGATCGAGCGAGGCAACTTTGCGCAAAATCTTGGAGGGAGAGGGAGGCTAAGATGCTGACTCCACAGCAAGCGGCTCTCGATTTTCGCAACGAGCTGCTTACCCAGAATTGGCCGTGCGCAGCCTACGTTACGAAAAATGCAAGTGCTCGAACCTCGGAGGACGCCGAACAGGTTGCCGCTCGATTGCGCGATCGAGGCATGGTTCTGGGTGTGTGGGTTGCCAACGAGGAGGCATTCCGATATCCAGACTTCCAGTTCGACGTGCATAACAACATTCGACCGGATGTCTCTGCGCTCTTGAAAGTCCTGCCCGCTGAAGACGAAGACACCAGTGGCTGGCGTCGAGCATTCTGGCTCTATTCACCCCATTCGCTACTTGACGGTCGGACACCAGCGGAAGTCTTTCCAAACGCGCCGCAATCCGTGCTGGAAGCGGCACGATTGGAGTTCGAGGAAAATCGTGACGCTGGATGGTGACGCTATCCGCGATATCCCGCACCTCCTATCGTTGACCGTCGATTCGACGACTCGTCAGGCGCAAACTGTACGCAGCTACCGGTACAGGGAACCGAACCAGCGGCTCCTTGGCCGGGGATAGGGAGTGAGTGCGGGCAAGCTAGCTCCGCCTGCACGATAAGAACAAGCTGTTCGGGTGAACCCCAGGGGCGGCGTCAGGCGAAGCCCACGCTACGGCTGACCCACGTCAAAGCACTTTCGCATTCGGCACCAGGAATACGAGATACGCCTCAGCGACCGCAACAAGGCAGGAGAGGCAGGCCGGGATGCAACGCTTGAAATGTGTCGTGACGTGTGGTGATGCGGACTCAGGAGCTCTTGTCGCCTTGGAGCATGCACGTCAGGTTCGAGCGGATACGCTGCAGAACGGCGATCAGGGCATCGCGCTCCGCATGGCCCATGCCCTCGAGCGTGGCGTCGGTCAGCCTGTCCCCGACTTCCAGCAACTTCGGAAATACCTCGCGCGCGCGGCGCGTTAGTTGCAGGATATAGGCGCGCCGGTCTCCGTCGACGGGAACGCGCTTAATCCAGCCGCCCTCCTGCATTCGATCGAGCAGCCGTGCGAGCGTGATCGGCGTCACCTCGAGCCGCTCCGCGAGCCGCGCCTGATTCGTCTCACCGAACCACGAGAGATAGGTCAGCACGCGGCTCTGCGCACGCGTGAGGCCGAGCGACTTCACACGCTCGTCGTAAACGCGGCTACTCAGCCGCGCGACGTCGGCGATCAGATAGCCAAATCGGTCTTCGTAGTTCTTTTTCATGTCGGGATTATATGAGCGCGCGGCGTTCTCGCCGGCTCCCAGAGCAAAATGAAACAGCTACGCTTATAATAAGCAAGCTTACTATTTGCTCAAAGCGTGCCGCACGGCTTTCGCCTTCGAGGAGACGCCTGTTGTGAATCCAACCTCGCCTGCCACCGGTAACCCCGCAGCCCCAGCGCCGTTCAATCGTCCAATGATCACGGTGTCGATCATGCTTGCAACGTTGATGCAAACGCTCGACAGCACGATCGCCAACGTGGCGCTGCCTCATATGCAGGGGGCGTTGTCGGCCTCTCAAGACGAGATCACCTGGGTGCTAACATCCTATATCGTGGCGGCGGCGATCGCGACGCCTCTAACGGGATGGCTTTCCGCGCGCTATGGCATCAAACGGCTGATGGCCGTAGCGGTGACCGGTTTCACGATCGCATCGGTGCTCTGCGGCATCGCTGAAACGCTTTCGCAAATCGTGAGCGCGCGCTTGTTGCAGGGCGTGTTCGGTGCGGCGCTGGTGCCGCTCTCGCAGTCG
>Ga0157370_10009711_pt1 | contig 10230 bp, 7 predicted proteins | sample C35metaG_FD_113463 | JGI IMG/M metagenome (GOLD analysis project Ga0157370, IMG submission 113463) | Corn rhizosphere microbial communities from Kellogg Biological Station, Michigan, USA - C3-5 metaG | ecosystem: Host-associated > Plants > Roots > Rhizosphere > Soil | place: USA: Michigan... | reverse complement strand
TCCGCCTTTAGGAGGTTATTTAGTAGATAATTTTTCATGGCCTTATATTTTTTACATCAATATTCCATTGGGAATTATTGCTACACTTTTGACACTTACGTTTGTTAGAAGTCCCAAATATGGAGAGAAATTAAAATCGAATCAGGTAGATTGGTACGGAATTATTCTTTTAGCCACTTTCATTGGTTCCTTACAATTTGTTTTGGAACACGGACAACAAGACGATTGGTTTAACGATGGATTAATTGTAACGCTGAGCATTGTTTCTTTATTTGGATTAATCCTTTTTATCTGGAGACAATTAGTGTACAAATATCCTATTGTGAATTTAAGCGTATTAAAAGACAGCAACCTGAGAATTGGAACCATTATGAGTTTCATTATGGGATTTGGATTGTACGGCTCAACATTGATTATTCCTATTTACACCCAATCTATTTTGGGATGGACAGCCACCGATGCTGGTTTATTATTAATCCCGGGATCCATTACTACGGCTATTATGATGCCATTTGTAGGTAAAATGATTCAGAGAGGCGTTCCACAAGGATATATGGTAGCTGTTGGTTTCTTTGTGTTTTTTGTATTTACTTTATTAATGTATTTCAACATGACTCCAGATACGGGAGTAGAACACATGTACTGGCCTTTAATTTTGAGAGGAATTGGATTAGGATTGCTATTTGTACCTATTACTACTTTATCTCTTTCTACACTTAAAGGAAAAAATATTGGTGAAGGAGCTGCTTTTACCGGAATGATGCGACAATTAGGAGGTTCTTTTGGTATTGCCATTATTACCACATTTATCACCCGATTGACACAAACACATCGTGTGAATCTGGTTGCTAATTTAGACGGAAGCAATTTTGAAGTTCAGGAAAGACTCAACCAATTGCAAAAAGGATTTATGGCTAAAGGGTATTCTATAAACGAATCGCTTAAAAAAGCTTATGAAGTACTTGACTTTTCAGTTATCAAACAAAGTACCGTATTAGCGTATATGGATATTTTCCTGTATCTCGGTTTACTCTTTTTATGCTGTATTCCTTTTATTTTATTAATTAAGAAAGGAAACAATAAAATCAATCCTGCAGATGCGATGCATTAATGATTTTAGATTTTAGGTTACAAAAAATGCCGTCTCGTTTTTTTAGAACGAGACGGCATTTTTTCTTATATGGTCTTTTATATTTTCTTATCAATCATCCAAAATTTAAAAAACTTATATGGTAAAAAATTACCGTGTAAAGACCAAATGATTTCCCTTTGATAAATTAGCATCAAACTGATAGCCTTCATAATTGAATCCTTTTAAATCATCAATCGTTTCGGCATTGGTATCAATAATATAACGCACCATCATTCCTCTGGCTTTTTTAGCAAAAAAACTAATCATCTTTAGCTTTCCATCTTTGTAATCCTTAAAATCCGGAGTAATTACAGGAACTTTTAAGGCCTTAGTATCAATCGCTGAGAAATATTCGTTACTCGCTAAATTGATAAACAATTCGTCTTTTTTCAATTCTTTATTAAGCGAATGGGTTAAAGTGGTTTTCCAAAATTCATATAGATTTTTTTTGTCTCCAATAGGTAATTTCGTCCCCATTTCCAGTCGGTATGCCTGCATTAAATCCAGAGGATGTAAGATTCCGTACAACCCAGAAAGAATTCTTAATTTATCTTGTAGAACATCCAATTTTTCAACTGGAATCGTGTACGCATCTAATCCCGTGTACACATCACCATCAAAAGTATAAACGGCTGGACGAGCATTTTCTGGCGTAAAAGGCGTTTTCCAGTCTTTATTGCGCTGCCAGTTCAAATCGGCCAACTTATCTGAAATAGTCATTAAATCAGACAAGTCCTTCGGAGATTGCTGTTTTAATACTTTATGAACTTGTCTGGATTCTTTTAAAAACGAAGGCTGAGTAAATTGAGTTGTAGGCAATTCTTTCTCGAAATTCAATGATTTGGCGGGTGATATTACTATTTTCATAAAGTGCTATTGGCATTTTTTCTTATCCAATTCAAAAATACTAATTGAAAACAAATTAATCAGCAGAATTGAATTCTTTTAACTGATTTCAATAAAAAAACTATTTTTTGCTACTTTATTTTTAAGAAAAACCTAAACATCAATTGCAATTTATAACTGGATTTCACTAAGTATTTCGCTATTTTTGTAAATGACTACATTTTCGAAATTAGAAAAAAAGTAATCCTGTCTTTTATTAGATAAAAAAAGAATCTCCATTATATGAAAAACACAATCAAGCGCCTTTACAAATCAGACTTATTTAAAGATTTTTTTGAAAACGAAAAATCCAGCGGATTGGTTTTAATAGCCTGTACTTTAGTTTCTTTATTTCTGGCTAATTCTATTTTTTCTAATGAATACCAACACATTTGGCATACCAAAATAGGAACTGAAAGCCTTGAATATTGGATTAATGATGGTTTAATGACCATTTTCTTTTTATTAATTGGATTAGAATTAGAACGGGAAATTTATCTGGGCGAATTATCAAATATCAAAGAAGCTTTATTGCCCATTTTCGCAGCCTTAGGAGGAATGCTGGTTCCGGCTGGCCTCTATTTATTACTTAACTATGGAACTATTGGACACTCAGGCGCTGGAATCCCAATGGCTACGGATATTGCTTTTGCGTTGGGAGTGTTATCCTTATTAGGCAATCGGGTGCCATTATCTTTAAAAGTATTTTTAACAGCCTTAGCCGTTATTGACGATTTAGGAGCGATTTTAGTAATTGCTATTTTCTATACTAAAACCATTTTTTGGACTAATTTAGCTATTGCCTTAGGCATCTTATTCTTTCTTTTTATCCTGAATCGAATGAAGGTAAAAAACCTAATTCCTTTTCTTATTGGAGGAATTATTATGTGGTATTTTATGTTAAACTCAGGAGTTCATGCTACTGTTACAGGCGTTTTATTAGCTTTTGTAATTCCTTTTGGAGACGGAAGTAAACATTCTATTTCTTATAAATTACAGCATTTTTTACACAAACCCGTTGCTTTTATTATTCTTCCAATATTTGCATTAGCCAATACCGCAATTGTGTTAGGATCAGATATTGTAGATACTTTAAGTTTACATTACAATCTCGGAATTATGCTGGGATTAGTCATTGGAAAACCATTAGGAATTGCTCTGTTTAGTTTTATAGCCGTTGCTATTGGTTTATGCAAATTGCCAAAAGGCCTGAACTGGAAAACTATTATCAGCGTTGGCTTTCTGGGAGGAATTGGTTTTACAATGTCGATTTTTGTCACGCTGCTTGCTTTTGATGACTTGCAGATTATCAATAATGCTAAGTTTAGTATTTTACTTTCGTCATTAATTGCTGGAGTTATTGGTTTTATTTTATTAAAGCAAAATTTAAAGCGCAAACATGGATCTATTTAGTAGCGAATTCGACGAAAATTCAAACCGATTACCAAAAGACGGAACGGTGTTATACTATGGGAAAATCATGGATTATAACAAGGCTGAATTTTATTACAATCGTTTAATGGAAACTATCGAATGGAAAAATGATCAGGCAATTATTTTTGGCCAACTCATTACTACCAAACGAAAAGTAGCCTGGTACGGCGATACTCATTTTAAATACAGCTATTCTAAAATTACCAAAGAGGCACTTCTTTGGACTCCAGAACTACAAGAATTAAAACTTTTAGTCGAAGAAAAAACAAACGAAACCTACAATTCCTGTTTGCTCAATTTATACCATGATGGCAATGAAGGTATGGCATGGCACAGCGATGGCGAAAAAGATTTGAAAAAAAATGGAGCCATTGCTTCACTGAGCTTTGGTGCCGAAAGGAAATTTGCTTTCAAGCACAAAACAACCAAAGAAACAGTTTCCTTAATACTGGAACACGGAAGCCTTTTAGTGATGAAAGACGAAACGCAAACCCATTGGTTACACCGCCTTCCTCCTACTAAAAAAATAAGCAAACCCCGAATCAACTTGACTTTTAGAAGTATTATTAGATAAATAAATTGTTCAAACATATAAGTCATATAAGTTTGAATTATATAAAAAAAAGTAAAAAATAAGTCAATATTAAGTATTCTAATTACTAAATGAATTATTGACTTATATGGTCTTATTATTTTGTATAATTAATAACATTTTATTTAAAAACTTACATGACTTATATGGTTAATCAACCAGCAAAAAATGTACTAAATTTCTAAAAAAAGAATATCACTTTTATCCCAGCAAACTAATAAATAAAGGAATTATTTTGATTTTCAATAGACCTTTACTATCTTTCCCCATCGATTTAACCAATTAAACAGAACCCTTAAACATTTAAAAAAAATGTTAGAAGAAACGAATGATAACCTGTCACAACCACAAAACGAGACAGATGGAAATTTAAACACTGATGTTCAAGCCAATAATGAAGCTTCGGAACAGCCAGTTGAAGAAACTGAAATTTCTAAAAAGCAACAAGCCTTAAACGAAATTGAACAATCGAATGCTGAAGAAAATGAAGACGAAACCTTAAAAGCGCGTCATGAAATTCCGATGCTGGATTATGATACTTTGTCTATGGAAGCTCTTGTTGAAGAATTGCAAAAATTAGTTTCTAATGAAAAAGTCATGTCGATACGTGACCATGTGGAGGAAATTAAAAAAGCTTTTTTGTCTAAATACAATCATTTTATTGAAGATAAAAAAGAAGAATTCCACGCTGAAAATCCAGAAACCACCGAAGAATTTCAGTATCATTTTCCACTAAAATCAAAATTTGATCAGTTTTACACTTTATATAAAGACAATAAAAATACCCATTTTAAGAGTTTACAAAACAACTTAAAAACCAATTTAGACATACGACTAGCTATAGTTGAAGAACTAAAGGAACTGATTAACCCAAATGAAAACATTAAGGATACACTAAAACATTTCAACGAATTAAGAGAGCGTTGGAAAAATGCAGGTGCCATCCCAAAAGACAAATACAACCACGTTTGGAACAACTATCATTTTCATGTAGAGAATTTTTACGATTATTTACACCTTGATAGAGAAGCCAGAGATCTAGACTTTAAGCACAATTTAGAGCAAAAACAAAAGATTATTGTGCGTGTTGAAGAATTGCTTCAGGAGCAGGATATCAATAAAGCATTCAGAGAACTACAAGATTTACACCGCATCTGGAAAGAAGACATTGGTCCTGTTTCCAAAGAATTTCGTGATGAAATTTGGAATCAATTTAGTGATTTGACTAAAAAAATGCATGACAAACGTGAAGTTCTTTTCGAAAAAATCAGAGGAACGGAACAGGAAAATCTTGAAAAGAAAAAAGCTATTATTGCTCAAATTGAAGAATTAGGTACTATTAAAGTAAATGCGCATTCGCAATGGCTACTTCAAATAGAAAAAGTAGAAGCTTTAAGAGAAGCTTTTTTCTCAACTGGAAAAGTTCCTGCTGATGTAAACGAGGCAACCTGGGCAGCATTTAAAAATGCGGTTAGAAATTTTAACACCTTTAAAAATTCTTTTTACAAAGACATCAAAAAGGAGCAAAACGAAAATTTAAACAAGAAAAATGCTTTAGTAGCAAAAGCAAACGAACTGAAAGACAGCGATGATTTTGCAGCAACGACTGCAATCATGAAACAAATTCAGGAAGACTGGAAAAAAATAGGTCATGTTCCTAGAAAATATTCTGATAAAGTCTGGGCTGAATTTAAAGCAGCTTGTAACCATTACTTTGATAGATTAAAAGACCAAAAAAGCGAGCACAATGCCGAAGAAATGGAAGCTTTTGACAAAAAGAAAGCCTATTTGGAATCTATTAAAGAATTTCAATTAATTGGCGAACATAAAGCCGATTTAGATGCTATAAAACAGCATATTGAAAACTGGAAAAGCTTAGGAAAAGTTCCTTTTACCAGAAGACATATTGAAGGTAAATTCAACAAAATATTAGATGCCCTTTTTGACAAATTAAGTTTGAGCAAAAAAGATTCGGATATGATGCGTTTTGCTAACAAAATTGAAAATCTTTCTGAAAGTAACGACAGCAGAAAACTAGAAAACGAAAAGATTTTTATCATTCGTAAAATTGAAGAATTGCAAAATGAAATTTTCCAATTAGAAAATAACATTCAGTTTTTTGCCAATACCCGAAATGCTAAAAAAGAAAATTCTATAGTTTTAGAAGTTCGAAAAAACATTGCGATTCACAAAGAAAGTTTAGATACCTGGAAAGAAAAACTAAAACAACTTAGAAATTTGAATCAAGAATAACAGGAAAAGTTAGAAGTTAGAGGTGGGAAGTTAGTAGTTTAAAAAACAGACCCCGAAAACTATATAAAAAAACAGCGATTTTCAAACTGAGAATCGCTGTTTTTTTTCACAAAATGTTTGACTACTTGCTTCTCCCAACTTCCCACCTCTAACTTCTAACTTCCTTCTTTCACAAGCATGATAATTATCATTTCAATTGGTTTCAAATCAATTTATTTTTGAATGATAAAATTAGACTGTCATGAAAAATTCTTTGATTCAAAAATACAATGTTCCAGGTCCTCGATATACCAGTTATCCCACCGTTCCGTACTGGAATGAAGCTGAGTTTTTATATGAAGACTGGATTTGGTCTTTCAAAAAATCATTTATAGAAAGTAATGCTACCGAAGGAATCAGTTTGTATATTCATCTTCCATTTTGTGAAAGTCTGTGTACTTTTTGCGGTTGTACCAAGCGAATTACTAAAAATCATAACGTAGAATCTCCCTATGTCCAGGCGGTTTTAAAGGAATGGCGTTTGTATAGCCAACTTTTTGACGAAAAACCTATTGTCAAAGAAATCCATTTGGGCGGTGGAACACCTACTTTTTTTTCGACAAAAAATTTAGAAGATTTGATTAATGGCATTTTTGCTTATGCCAATAAAGCAGAGAATTATGAATTTAGTTTTGAAGGACATCCTAATAATACAACTTATGCACACTTGCAAAAACTCTACGATTTAGGCTTTAGAAGAGTCAGTTTTGGAGTTCAGGATTATTCCGAAAAAGTACAAAAGGCCATCCATCGCGAGCAGGCTTTTCATAATGTTGCCAAAGTTACTTTTTGGGCAAGAGCAATTGGTTACACCTCTATTGGTCACGACATTATTTTTGGATTACCCTTTCAAAAAATTGAAGATGTTGTGGATACTATCGAAAAAACAAAATCATTACAACCCGACCGATTGGCTTTTTACAGCTATGCACATGTACCGTGGATTAAAGGAAATGGACAGCGTGGCTTTAAAGACGAAGACATTCCTAAAGACAATGAAAAGAGAATTTTGTATCAGGTAGGGAAAGAATTATTGCTTAAAAATGGCTACCACGAAATAGGAATGGATCATTTTGCATTAGCCACTGATAGTTTGTACCAATCTTTTAAAAGCGGTCAATTGCACCGTAATTTTATGGGCTACAGCTCTTCTAAAACCAAATTGATGATTGGTTTAGGTGTATCTTCTATCAGTGATAGCTGGTATAGTTTTGCTCAAAATGAGAAAAGTTTAAATGATTATTACCAACTTTTAGAATGGGACAAATTACCTATTTTTAGAGGACATTTATTGACCGATGAAGATCTTATCATCAGGAAACACATTCTGAATTTAATGTGTCAATTTGAAACTCATTGGGATAACAACACAACTTATTTCAAAGAAATTCCCGAAGTTTTAGAACAGCTGCGGGAAATGGAAAATGATGAGATTCTAAAAATTGAAGAAAATGGAATCAAAGTAACCGATAAAGGAAAAGCTTATGTTAGAAATATTTGTATGGCATTTGATTTACACCTAAAACGAAAAGCTCCAGAAACTGCTTTGTTTTCGATGACAGTTTAAAAATGTATTATTAAATATAAAAAAAGTAAACCTCGTTTAAATAATTTTAAATGAGGTTTACTTTTTGAATTAAACACTAATTCAAATTATAAGATAAATCTACTATATTTACAATTCAATTTAAGGAAATATAAATTGAAGTTTGTTTACTAACAAATGCGATAAGTAAATTTTACATCTAAAAGAGAATATTAAAATAGCATGATAAATTTCATCAAAAAAATATTTAATCAATCTAAGAATCTACAAAAAATGAATACTAGCATTTTAGAATCGATACTACGTAAATCAAAAGAAAATAAAGAAATAATTTCAATCTGGCAATATAATGGAGACAAAGGTTCTGTAGTCGGTTATGTGAATGAGATAAGTGAAGAATATATCGGGTTTATACATTTTACTAGATTTGGAAAACAAGATGGAACTATGTTTATTAAACTTGCTAATATTAAAAATATTGATTTTAACGATGACTATACGCGAGTAATGGAATGCCTTATACAATATGCCGATATTATTGATAAACCTTCTAATTTTAATATTAACTTAAATCAATCTGATTATTGGCAGCTTAATGCTATTTTACAACTCAACAAAACGAAAGATGAAATTTGTAGTTTTGAAATAAATGGAAGCGAATTTTTTTCAGGGTTTGTTAAAGAAGCTTCTGAAGAAGATTTTATACTTAATTGCGTTGCTAAAAATGGTGAGGATTTAGGAACATCGTTATTTAAAATTGAAGATGTTACAGAAATTAGAATTAATGATATTGATGATAGAAGAAGATTACTATTATACAATTGGAGAAAAGCTAGTTTATAATCTCCAGAATTATATGATTATTTTAAAAAACCTCGTTTAAAATACTTAAACGAGGTTTGTTTTTGAAAAAAAACATGATCAATTCAGTAGTTTAATCAACTCTAAAGCCCTGAATATTAACAACATTTAAAGTATTTAAAAAATCTAAAAGATGTTTATTGAATTCATCGGGTTGTTCAAGATTAGATACATGACCTGCATTTTCAATAACTTGTAATGTTGCTTCTTCAATAGATTCCTTCATGGCTTCTGATTGCTCTAATGGTGTAACAATATCTTCTCTTCCGCAGATAATCAATGTTGGAATAGTTATTTTACCCAAAGTCGAACAAGTTTCGGAACATTCAGCCAGTACTCCTAATCCTTGTTGGATAATATGCTCCGAATTAGAAAACACAACGTTTCTCAACTCTTCTACCAATTCCTTTTTGTTTGTGAATGAATCTTTGTGAAAAACTTTTTTAATAAAGCCTTCATTAAAATTGGCAACTCCGTTGACTTCAATTTCACTGATGGTGTCATAACGTTTTTCTTTTGCTTCTGGAGTATCTGCAGTACATTGAGTATCTGCTAAAATTAATGCTTCAAAACGATCAGAAAATCTTTCATGTGCGTTCAAAGTTATATATCCGCCCATTGATAGTCCACAAATAATTGCTTTTTCAATCTCCAACTCGTCCATAAACGCTATTAAATCTTCGGCAAATAAATCAATACTTAAATGTGATTCTTCATCGGTTGATTTTCCAAATCCTCTAATGTCACAGGCAATGACACGGTAAGAAGATTTTAGAAAATCCAATTGTCCTTGCCACATTGATTTATCAAAAGGAAAACCATGTAAGAAGATAATTGGAACATTTCCTTCTCCAAGGTCATCATAAGATAATTCAAAATTATTTACAGGAATAGTTAAATTAAAACCTTTATTTGCTGTTTTCATGTTGCGTATTTTTTATTATTATTTTATGATTGATTTTGTCTCTTTCGAACACTTGTAAATTTACATTTTGAATAATAGAAATAACTTACATAATTTCCAATAAGAACTACACAATTCACATTTCATTCAATTATAGCCATCAAAAAAAGCTGTTTCATAAATTTACAAAACAGCTTTTAGACTACTTAAAACTAAAATCTCCTAATGACAATTAGGATTTGCCTGAACAAACAAACTCATTGTGGTGGGAGAAATATAAGGAATTCCTAATCCTAAACCTCTCAGGATAAACAACACTCCTATTAAAACCACCACATAAGGAATTGTTTTTTGTATTTTGTTGCGCATAGAAACCGTTAGAATGGAATTGATATACACCACAGCACTCATTAACGGAATGGTTCCTAAACCAAATAAAACCATATATAAAATCCCTAAACTTGTACTCTGCATTGCAATGGCGCCAAATAACGCCACATACACCATTCCGCAAGGTAAAAAACCATTTAGCAAACCAATGGTAAAAAGTGATTGATAGGATTTCTTTTTGAACTGATTTCCTA
>Ga0157370_10009710_pt1 | contig 10231 bp, 6 predicted proteins | sample C35metaG_FD_113463 | JGI IMG/M metagenome (GOLD analysis project Ga0157370, IMG submission 113463) | Corn rhizosphere microbial communities from Kellogg Biological Station, Michigan, USA - C3-5 metaG | ecosystem: Host-associated > Plants > Roots > Rhizosphere > Soil | place: USA: Michigan... | reverse complement strand
CGTCTTCAGTTCCGCCTCGATCAGCGCATAGCCGGGCCAGCGTTCGACGAGGTTGAACACGGTGTGCGACGGCAGCCCGTCCGGCTGCACGCGCACGCGCCGCTCGCCCTCGGGCGTCAGGTACTTGTAAAGCGGCTCCTTGACGGCGCGCCGCCGGCCCCAATCGCTCGCCCATTCGCCATGGACGCAGGCGTAATAGCGCTTGTCCATCCGGTTCTCGCGAATTTGTTCGTGCAAGCCGACGAGGGCCGCCCGTTTTTTTGCGAGCAGCAACACGCCCGACGTTTCCCGATCGAGCCGATGCACGAGTTCGAGGAATTTGCCAAGCGGGCGCGCCGCGCGCATTTGCTCGATCACCCCGAAGGCTATTCCGCTGCCGCCGTGGACCGCCACCCCGGCGGGCTTGTTGATCGCGAGCATGTGCTCGTCTTCGAAAATCACCTCGAAGTTCGCCGCCGGCACCGGGATCGCCATGTCGGCCGCGAATGCGTCCGGCTGCGCGATGCGCACGGGCGGCACGCGCACGATGTCGCCCACGACGAGCCGGTACTTCGCATCGACGCGCCGCTTGTTGACGCGCACTTCCCCGCTACGCAGGATCCGATAAATGTGGCTTTTTGGGACGCCTTTGCAGACGCGCAGCAAAAAATTGTCGATGCGCTGCCCGGCGGCGCCGTCATCCACCTGTATCATCGATACTTGGTCGGCTGCGACCGATTTCTGGGATATTTTGCCTAACTCATTCATTCTGAATATAATTTGCCCCAGCCGTCCGTGCGTGCCGCCTTTTTTCGCGGCCTGTCGTCCGGATTGCGCAGGGTGAAGCAGGAACCTGTTATTTTACTTGTTTGGCTGTACCCAAGGGCCGGTTGCTCGCCCTAAATCGAGTAGCAACGAGTTGCACGCACGGTGCTCATCGCGGCAGGGACGTCGCCCGCAGGCGCGTTCGGTCCGGTCGACACCGACAGTAACGGAATTTTGGTAAAAAAGAATTCATCAGGTGAGCTTTGGCGGTATCGCGCGAGGTCGAGCGAGGCCGAGCTCCCCGGATTGCGAAACCTACGGCGAGCGCCCTTTGCGTTCCGCGTGAAGCGGAACTTTCGGCGACGTCAAAAAATTGGCGAGACACGCCGCGCGGCGGTCGAGCATGTATCGGGCTTCGCGCCGCCACACGCGGCGCGGCTTTCCCCGCTTCGGCATGGGCATCGAACGATGCGCCGGGCGCGGCGGGCACCCGAGCGCTCGTTGCGCGCTCTGTGCGACGCCGTTATTTGAAGCCGTGTTCGCATGCGCCCATGCGGCTCGCGGCCCTCGTCGGCCATCCCGAGTCCTCTCAGGCAATTCTCCCCGCCATCGTTCCCGCTCCCGCGTGCTGGTGAAAACACAATAAGGACGCGGCGCGCCACCCTCGCGTCGTCCGACCGGCGTCAATCCGGCCGGGCGCGTGCAGCGACGCCGCTCTGGAGCCGTTCAATGAAACGCATGCTGTTCAACGCAACGCAGCAGGAAGAACTGCGCGTTGCCATCGTCGATGGGCAAAAGCTTATCGACATCGATATCGAAACCGCCGGGCGCGAGCAGCGCAAAGGCAATATCTACAAGGGGATCGTGACGCGCATCGAGCCGTCGCTCGAAGCCTGCTTCGTCAACTACGGCGAAGATCGCCATGGTTTTCTGCCGTTCAAGGAAGTGGCCCGCCAGTACTTCAAGGAAGGCGTCGACATGCGCTCCGCGCGCATTCAAGACGCCCTGCGCGAGGGCCAGGAACTCATCGTCCAGGTCGAAAAGGAAGAGCGCGGCAACAAGGGCGCGGCGCTCACGACATTTATCTCGCTCGCCGGCCGATATCTGGTGCTGATGCCGAACAATCCGCGCGGCGGCGGCGTCTCGCGGCGCATCGAGGGCGACGACCGCCAGGAACTGCGCGAAACGATGGCGCAGCTGCAATTGCCCGACGGCATGAGCATCATCGCGCGCACGGCCGGCATCGGGCGCAGCGCCGAAGAGCTGCAGTGGGACCTGAACTACCTCATGAAGTTATGGCGCGCCATCGAGGCCGCCTCGCAGAGCGGCCAGAGCGGCCAGCCGATGCTGATCTATCTCGAATCGAGCCTCGTCATTCGCGCGATCCGCGACTACTTCCAGCCCGACATCGGCGAAATCCTCATCGATACGACCGAAATTCATGACCAGGCCCGCGCCTTCATGGATATCGTGATGCCGGACAACGTCGGCAAGGTAAAGCGTTACCACGACGACGTTCCCCTCTTCTCGCGCTTCCAGATCGAACACCAGATCGAGACGGCCTACTCGCGTACAGTACCGCTGCCCTCGGGCGGTGCGATCGTTATCGATCACACGGAAGCGCTCGTCGCGATCGATGTGAACTCGGCGCGCGCCACGAAGGGCGCGGATATCGAGGAAACGGCCACGCGCACGAATCTGGAAGCCGCCGACGAAGTGGCGCGCCAATTGCGTCTGCGCGACCTCGGCGGCCTGATCGTGATCGATTTCATCGACATGGAATCGGCCAAGAGCCAGCGCGAAGTCGAGCAACGCCTGAAAGACGCGCTCAAGCACGACCGTGCCCGCGTGCAGATGGGCAAGATCTCGCGCTTCGGTTTGATGGAGTTGTCGCGCCAGCGCCTGCGCCCCGCGCTGTCCGAAGGCAGCCACGTTACGTGCCCGCGCTGTAACGGCACGGGACACATTCGCGATACCGAATCGTCCGCTTTGCAAGTGCTGCGGATCATTCAGGAAGAAGCAATGAAGGAAAACACCGCGGCGATCCACTGCCAGGTGCCGGTCGAAGTGACCGCCTTCCTGCTCAACGAGAAACGCCAGGAAATCAACAAGATCGAGTCGCGCTTCAAGGTGGGCGTCGTCCTGATTCCGAACAAGCATCTCGATACGCCGCACTACAAGCTCGAGCGCCTGCGTCACGATGACGCACGCCTGGACGAGCCGCTCGCCTCTTGGAAGATGACCGAGGAAGCCGCTCGCGAACTCGAATCCGAGACGGCATACAGCAAGCGGGCCGAAGACGTGAAGCCGAAGCAGGAAGCGGCCGTCAAGGGCATTACACCCGAGCGGCCCGCGCCGAGCGCGCCGGTACGCCCGCCAGCGGCGTCCACGGCAGCCGCGCCGGCTGTCGCCGTAGCGCCGGGCACCGGCGGATTCTTTGGCTGGATCAAGCGCTTGTTCGGCGCGCAGCCGGCAACCGCACCTGTGCCGGCGCCCGAATCGGCGCAACCGGCACGCCCCGCCCGCGGCGAGCGCGGTGAACGTACCGAGCGCGGCGGCGATCGCAACCGCAATCGCCGCGGTTCGGGTAGCGGCCGCGAAGGCGCCGGCCGGACCGAAGCGGCGGCCGTCGGCGGACGCCCCAGTCAGCAGCAGCAGCAGCAGCGCCCCGGGCGTGAGCCGCGTGAAGGTCGCGAGGGCCGTGAAGGTCGCGAGGGCCGCGAGGGTCGCGAACGCGGACAAGAGCGTGCCGAGACCGTCGAAGCAACACCGCGTGGCGAGCGCCAAGAGCGTCGTGAACGCGGCGAGCGTCCAGAACGCGGTGAGCGGGTCGAACGCGGTGAGCGTCAGGAGCGCGCGGAACGCCCCGAACGCGGTGAGCGGCGCAAGCCACAACCGGAAGTAGCGGCCGAAGCGGCCGCCCTCGTTGACACGCAGGCCGCCGAAAACGCTATTGCCGCCGGCGTCCCGGCGCCCGAGCAGGAAACGGCGCGGGACGGCGAAGAGCGCCGCCGCCGCCGTCGCGGCCGTCGAGGCGGTCGCCGCGAGCGCGAGGAAGAAGGCGTGAACGCGACGCTGGCTGCCGATGTGGCAGAAGCCGAAGGCAACGCAGCGGCCGTATCGCCGGAAGCGGCAACGGCAGCGGCCCTCGACACGCGCGCCGAGCCGCGCGAGGTTGCGGCGCAAGCCACGGAGGAACCGCGCGCGCAAGCCCACACCGAGCACGTAGCAGTGACGCCGGTGCCGATGCACGCACCGGTCGCGACCCCGCTGCCCGAAGCACCGGCCCTTGCCCCTGCGGCGCCCGTTGCCCCGGCACCGGCCCAAGCCGCAGCCGCCCCCGCGGAACATCCGGCGGCGGTACCCGCTGCACCGGCCGCGCCTGCTCCCGTTGCCGCAGAACCCGAATCGGCCCTCACGCACGTGCCGCACGTCGAAGTAACGGAAGCGGCCGCAGTACGGGCGCCGGCGCCGGCTACCGAGGCCGAGCCGGTGTCAGAGCCGGTGTCAGAGCCGGTGTCAGAGCCGGTGTCAGAGCCGGTGTCAGAGGCCGCGCCGGCAGTATCGGCGGAGCCGGTGGCGAGTGCCGCGTCGGCGCCCGTCGAGGCAGCCAGCGCCGTGACGGAAGTCGCGCATCGCCCGGCAGCATTCGAGGCCGCTGTCGCGCAGCGCCCGCGTGCGAACGGGTTGCCCATCGGCGATCTGCAGCCGATGCTCGAATCGGCCGGCCTGGTCTGGGTCAACACGGATGCGGACAAACTGCGTGCCGCACGCGAAGCCGCTGCGCAAGCGCCGGCCCCGACCCACGTGCCGCGCGAGCGCAAGCCGCTGCCTAGCGTCGATCAAGCGCCGATGCAGCAAATCGAAACGCGTAAGGACGCCTGAGAGCCGTAAGCTAAGGCGCCGCGGCGCCTGCCCGGATCGACGAGCCCGCCCTCAGTGGCGGGCTTTTTTTCATCCGACCCGCAATAATGCGCCTATCCCATGCACGCTCGGAACGAGCGCCTACAGGGTCGATCTGCCTTGCCGTTTGCGCGTTATCCGCGCCGTCAGGCGGGCCATGCCGCCATCCGCGCCCGGTTCCGTTAGAATGGGCTTCTGCCCGTTTTTTGCCTCGTCATGTCCCGACGCATCATTCCAGTCGCCAACGTCAGCGCCGCGCCCGACGTTGCCGGCACGCCGTTCGCTCCGCGCGGGACGTTAGCCGATACGCTCGCGAGGCCACTGCGCGATCTGCGTATTTCCGTCACCGATCGATGCAACTTCCGGTGCGTCTATTGCATGCCGCGCACCGTCTTCGGCAGCGACTACCCGTTTCTTCCGCATAGCGCGCTGCTCACCTTCGAAGAAATCGAGCGGCTCGCGCGCGTCTTCGTTGCACATGGCGTCGACAAGATTCGACTCACGGGCGGCGAGCCGCTGCTGCGCAAAGGCATCGAGCAGCTCATCGAGCGACTCGCTGCCCTGACGACGCCCGATGGACGGGCGCTCGACCTCACGTTGACCACCAACGGCTCGCTGCTTGCGCGCAAAGCACACGACTTGAAAGCGGCCGGCCTGACCCGCGTCACCGTTAGCCTCGACGCGCTCGACGATGCACTGTTCAAGCGCATGAACGACGCCGACTTTGCCCCCGGCGCCGTCCTCGACGGCATCGCAGCCGCCCAGGCGGCCGGACTCGCGCCGATCAAGATCAATATGGTCGTCAAGCGCGGCACGAACGACCGCGAGATCTTACCGATGGCGCGGCATTTCAAAGGCTCCGGCGCGGTGCTGCGGTTCATCGAATACATGGACGTCGGCACGTCCAACGGCTGGAACATGGCCGAAGTGCTGCCGTCGGCCGATGTCGTGGCGCGTATCGCCGAACACTTTCCGCTCGCCCCACTCGAAGCGAATACGCCGTCCGAAACGGCGCAGCGCTGGGGCTATGCTGACGGCAGCGGGGAAATCGGCGTCATTTCGAGCGTCACTCGGGCCTTCTGCGGCACGTGCACCCGCGCCCGCCTGTCGACGGAAGGCAAACTTTACTTGTGCCTCTTTGCGTCCACGGGACACGATCTACGTGCACTCCTACGCGGCGGCGCCGCGGACCGCGAGATTGCTACGGCCATCGGCCGAATCTGGCAGGCACGCGAGGACCGTTACTCTCAATTGCGCGGCAGCGCCGCAGCCGATGTTGCATCCAAAGGCAGCGCGCGCGTCGAAATGTCGTACATCGGCGGTTAACCGCCAAACCGGATCATGGATCAGCCTACGCGCTCGCGTATTACCGGCCTCGTCCTCGCTGGGGGCCGCGGTACGCGCATGGGCGGGCTCGACAAGGGGCTGCAACGGCTCGCGGGCGAGCCGCTTGCCGTTCACGCCGCCAAGCGCATCGCGCAGCAAGTCGACGCACTCCTCATCAGTGCGAATCGTCACCTCGGCGAATACCGTCGATTGGGCGCAAGTTTCGGCGCTCGCGTCGTCGAGGACGCATCAAACGACTTTCCCGGGCCGCTCGGCGGCCTGCTGGCTGGGCTGCGGGAAACGCACACCGAGCTTCTGCTCTGTGTCCCCTGCGATACGCCCAGGCTACCGCCCGATCTCGCCACACGGCTCGTTGCCGCACTCGATACCGAGCAGGCCGACGTCGCCGTCGCGGCCACGTGTGATGCCGAGGGTCGTATGTGCCTGCATCCTGTCGTCGCCGTCGTACGGGCCACCCTGGCCGACGATCTGGCGAGTTACCTCGATACCGGCGAGCGTAAAGTCCGCACGTGGTACGCACGCCACAAGCACGTCGAAGTGCCTTTTTCGGACGAGCGCGCGTTTTACAATGCCAACTCCTCGCACGAGCTAGCCGATCTCGAACGAACGTTCGGCGTTCACCCTGAGCGCCAACGATAAATCGGCCAGTGCGAAGCCCCGCACGGCTTGTCGGCGCTCAGTTGCGTCCATTGTTCGATGACGATTTCCAACGACACTTCCGGCCCTACCGCCCCACCCGCCACGGACCCGCTTCGCGTCGACGCCGCACGCGAGATCGTCCGACGTGCGGTCGCGCACGTGGCGGCGGTCGAACGCGTTGCCGAACGCGTTCCTTTACGCGCCGCGCTCGATCGGGTGTTGGCCGAAGATGTCGTATCGCCCATCGATGTGCCCGCGCACGACAATGCGGCAATGGACGGCTATGCGTTCGACGGCGCCGCGCTTAGCGGGTGCTCGGGCCCTGCACCGCTCACGCTGGTCGTCGCCGGAGAAGCGCGTGCGGGCCATCCATTCGAACCAACATGCCGCGCGGGCGAATGCGTCAGGATCATGACAGGCGCGCCGATGCCGCCGGGCTGCGATACCGTCGTGCCGCAAGAACGCGTCACGCGTACCGGTTCCCAAATCGCCTTCGATGCCGGGCGACTCGAGCGGGGTGCCCACTGCCGGCGCGCCGGCGAAGACTTAGCGCGCGCAGAGCCCGCGCTGACGGCGGGACGCATCCTACGTGCGGCCGATCTCGGGCTGCTCGCCTCGCTCGGCGTGGCCGAAGTGGCGGTGCATCGGCGGGTGCGCGTCGCGTTTTTCTCGACGGGCGATGAATTGCGCTCGATCGGAGAACCGCTCGAGACGGGTTGCATCTACGACAGCAACCGTTACACGCTGCACGCGATGCTTGCACGCATGAACGTGGACGCGATCGATCTCGGCGTCGTCCGCGATAACCCGGAAGCGCTCGAGCGCGCGCTGCGCATGGCCGCCGCGAGTGCCGACGTCGTGCTGACCTCCGGCGGGGTATCGGTAGGCGACGCCGATTTCACCGCGCGCATGACGGCCACCTTCGGCGATGTCGCCTTCTGGCAACTCGCGATGCGCCCCGGCCGCCCCCTCGCATTCGGCCGATTGTGGCCGGCCGAGCGAGGCGCAAACGCGCACAGCGCACTCTTTTTCGGCCTGCCCGGCAATCCTGTCGCCGTTATGGTCACGTTTTATCAGATCGTGCGCGAAGCGCTTCTCGCGATGTCGGGCGCAAACGCTGCGCCGCCGCTACAATTCGCCGCCGTGAGCCGCGTACCGATCGATAAGCGCGCCGGCCGTACGGAGTTTCTGCGCGGCATCGCAACGCGCGACGCAACGGGGCAGTGGAACGTCACACCCACGCGCTCGCAAGGATCGGGGGTCCTGAGTTCGATGAGCGAAGCGAACTGCTTCATCGTTCTCGCTCACGACCAAACCGGCATCGCCGCCGGCGAACTCGTCGACATCATGCCCTTCGACGGCCTTATTTAATCGGCGTGCGGCCGCATGCCACCGGATTTCCAGATAGCACATCGTCTCTCCACGAGCTCTTTCATGAAAAAACAAATCTTATCGATCGCCCCGGGGCAAACTGCGAAGGCGCTCATCCTCGTCTATTTGACTTTCAGCATGCCGATCGTCCTGCTCGGCATCCTCGTCGCATTCGTCCGCCACGGATCGGTCGAGTTGAGCACGATTTTCAGTGCGCTGCTGCTCAATGCGATTCTTGGATTCGTGCTGCTCTGGATCGCTTGCCACGCCTATAACTGGGTAGCCGGGCGTTTTGGCGGCATCGAAATCGTCCTGTCCGACGCGCCCGAGGAAGCGTGATGGCGGACGTCATTCGCAGCGCCACGCCGCTCGATGTGGAAGCCGTCATCGGCCTGATGCGCGAACTCGCCGAGTACGAGAAGCTCACGCATTTGTTTGTCGCAACGGAGGAGTCGCTGCGCGACGCGCTGTTCTGCGAACGGCCCGCCGTCGAAGCGCTGGTTGCCGAGCGCCATGGCCGCGTCGTCGGCTATGCGCTTTACTTCCATAACTTTTCGACGTTCTTGAGCCGGCGCGGCCTCTATCTCGAAGACCTCTATGTGCAGTCGGCACTCCGCGGCAGCGGGCTCGGCACCGCGCTCCTGCGGCGCGTCGCGCGCATCGCTGTCGAGCGCCAATGCGGGCGTTTCGAGTGGTCGGTCCTCGACTGGAATCAGAGCGCCATCGACTTCTATACGAGGATGGGTGCAACGGTCCTGCCCGATTGGCGCATCGTGCGCATCACCGACGACGCATTGAAGCAACTCGCCGGCGCCGCTTGACAAGAAGCTGGAGCAGGCGCGGCCCGGCTCGATGCTAGGCCTGGCACGGCCTGCGTTGATACGGCACGGCATAGCCCGCTCCGCCCACGCCCCTTCGTTGAGAACAACGCTCGCGTTCAGACGTCCGGTTCCTGTAGGCCCGAATCGGCCTCGCCGAGCAATCCTTCGGTTTGATCGCCCGGTAGCGCTTCCACCTCGCGCAGCCTCGTGCTCATGACGCGCGTGCGCCGCTCCGCCGCTTCGATAGAGCGCGTGACCGTTTCGAGCTGCGATTTCGTCTTCGCCAAGACATCGCCGAATTTGCCGAACTCGGTCTTGACCGCGCCCAGGACCTGCCAAACCTCGCTCGATCGCTTCTCGATCGCGAGCGTGCGAAAACCCATTTGCAAACTGTTCAGCAGCGCCGTCAACGTCGTAGGCCCCGCGATCGTCACGCGATAGTCGCGTTGCAGTTGATCGGTCAGCCCCGGACGACGCAGGACCTCTGCGTATAGCCCTTCGGTTGGCAGGAACAGCAGCGCAAAATCGGTCGTATGGGGCGGTGCGACGTATTTCTCGGCGATCGTGCGCGCCTCGCCGCGCACTCGGGCTTCGAGCGCGCGCGACGCTTCCTCGACCGCCACCACGTCGGCGCGCTCCTGCGCATCGATCAGCCGTTCGTAATCCTCGCGGGGAAATTTCGCGTCGATCGGCAGCCATACCGGCGTAGCGGCCCCCTGGCCCGGCCCGCCCTCCATGCGGCCCGGCAGCTTGATCGCGAACTCGACGCGATCGCCGCTTTTCGGTACCGTCGCCACATTCTTCGCATATTGGTCGGGCGTGAGTATCTGTTCGAGCAACGCTTCGAGCTGCACTTCGCCCCACGTGCCGCGCGTCTTGACGTTCGTCAGCACCTTCTTCAAATCGCCGACGCCCGCGGCCAGCGTCTGCATTTCGCCGAGCCCGCGATGGACCTGCTCGAGCCGGTCCGAGACGAGCTTGAACGACTCGCCGAGCCGGTGCTCGAGGGTCGCATGGAGCTTTTCGTCGACGGTGCGGCGCATTTCTTCCAGCTTCGCGGCGTTGGTCGCCTCGATGTCCTTGAGCCGCGCTTCGAGCGTCGCGCGCACTTCGCCGAAGCGCCGGTCGTTCGCCTCGATGAGTTGAGCGAGCTGCTGCGCAAGCGTATCGCCGAAGCGCTTGAGCGCCGACGATTGCTCGTCGCGCGACTCGTGCGCGTGCCGCTGCAAGCTATCGCGCATCGCGTCGAGTTGCGCCGCGTTCATCTCGGTCAATTGCGCGACACGCGTGGCAAAACCGGCGATCTGCTGATTCTGCACGGTGGACACGCTCGTCAATTGCGCTGCGAGCGTCTGCTGAAACTGCGCAAAGCCGCCGCCGAGTTCGGCGCGCGAGAGGCGCGACGT
>Ga0157370_10009709_pt1 | contig 10232 bp, 7 predicted proteins | sample C35metaG_FD_113463 | JGI IMG/M metagenome (GOLD analysis project Ga0157370, IMG submission 113463) | Corn rhizosphere microbial communities from Kellogg Biological Station, Michigan, USA - C3-5 metaG | ecosystem: Host-associated > Plants > Roots > Rhizosphere > Soil | place: USA: Michigan... | reverse complement strand
GGAACCCGGCGGCATGCCCGTCGATTTCGGCGACGCGGAAATACTCGGCATCGCGTTCCAGCGCACGCAGTTGCGCCATGTCCAGCGGCAGTATGGTCGAACCCGCGGCGTTGTTGAGCGCAAGTACCGAATCCAGATCCTGCGCCTGCACGTCGCGGATGGTCAGCGTCATTTTTCGTCCCTCCGGCTTGTCGCGGCGCGAATCGTGGTTCGTGCCTTGGTTATGGGCGCCATTATCGCATGCGATGCGCGACAAGGGCATGGCCTTTCCGTGGCATTCTTGTTAAGAATCCGATGAAGAATCGTCGCGCGCGAGCGCGCAACTGGTCCGCGTGACTTCTCGCAGGTTGCGCGCTACGCGCCGCAGCTTATGATGCGCGCATGCGGTTCTCTTCGTTCAACCATGTGCAATTGCTGCGTTACGCGGGGCTGTTCACCTGGGCCTGCGTCGGCATTCCGTTGCTGCGCCGCTACTGGCAAAGCGAAGACGGTTATTCCGCCATGGAGATCGCCGGTTGGTGGTCGAGCTATCTCGCCTTCGGCCTGAGCTATTGGCTGGTCACCCGCGACCTCGGCAAGCGTTACCACTGGCTGCTGCAACTGCCCATGCTCGCGGTGCTCAACGCGGCCGCGATCGGCATCGGCTATTTCAGCCACAGCGGACTTTCCGGAATCCTGCTGCTGGTGATCGCCGGCGTGCTGCCGTGGCTGCTACCGTTCTGGGCCGGCGTAGCCTGGCTGATCCTGCAGAATTTTTCGCTGGTACCGGTGTTCATCTATCGCGTCGAGGGTTTCGACTGGTTCGATGCGTTGCTGCAGAGCGGCCTGTACATCGGCTTTTCCGGCTTTACCTTCGTCACCTCGCTGGTCGCGCGCCAACAGGCGGATTCGCGCGAGGAGCAGCGCCGCCTGAATTCCGAACTGCGCGCCACGCGCACGCTGCTGACCGAATCCAGCCGCATCGGCGAGCGCATGCGCATCTCGCGCGAACTGCACGACCTGGTCGGCCATCACCTGACCGCGCTGAGCCTGAACCTGGAAGTTGCCAGCCACCTCGTTTCCGGCAACGCGCAGGAACACGTGCGCCAGGCGCAGAGCGTGGCGAAATTGTTGTTGTCCGACGTGCGCGAAGTGGTCAGCCAGTTGCGCGAGGACGACGCGATCGACCTGACCGAGGCGCTGAAAACCCTGGTCGAAGGCGTGCCCGGCCTGGCCATCCACCTGCAATTGCCGCCGCGCTTCGCGGTGGACGATCCGCGCCGCGCGCAGGTGCTGCTGCGCTGCGCCCAGGAAATCATCACCAACGCCCTGCGCCGCGCCAACGCGCGCAACCTGTGGCTGAGTTTCGAGCGCGACGGCGTGGAACTTGCCATTCACGCGCGCGACGACGGCCGCGGCTCGGACGAGCTGCAGCAAGGCAATGGCCTGACCGGCATGCGCGAGCGCCTGGCCCAGATCGGCGGGCGCCTGAACATCACCACCGCACGCAATTCCGGTTTCGCGCTGGATGCGTGGCTGCCCCTGGAGTCCTTGCGATGACCATATCCGTTTGCCTGGTGGACGACCAGACCCTGGTCCGCCAGGGCATCCGTTCCCTGCTGGAACTGTCCGACGACATCCGCGTCGCCGCCGAGGCCGGCGACGGTGCGCAGGCGGTGGAGGCGATTCCGCGGATCAAGCCCGACGTGGTGCTGCTCGACATGCGCATGCCCGGCATGTCGGGGCTGGACGTACTCAACGCACTGGCGGAAAAAAACGCCTTGCCGCCGACCATCATCCTGACCACGTTCGATGACGACCAGCTCGTGCTCGCTGGACTGAAGGCGGGCGCACGCGGCTACCTGCTCAAGGACGTCTCGCTGGAGCAACTCGTGGACGCGGTCAAGACCGTGGCCGGCGGCGGTTCGCTGGTCGCGCCGGTGGTCACGCAGCGGCTGCTGACCGGGCTGGAGCGCATGCACAACGATTTCACCAGCCTGGATCGCCCGGATCCCCTGACCGAGCGCGAGACCGAAATCCTGCGCCTGATGGCCGGCGGCTACAGCAACAAGGAAATCGCCAATTCGCTGGGCGTGGCCGAGGGCACGGTCAAGAACCACGTTTCCAACATCCTGTCCAAGCTCGGCGTGCGCGACCGCACAAGGGCGGTGCTGAAGGCCTTCGAAATGGGCATTGTCTAGGTCCCGGTTTGCGTCCATGCGTTCCGATTCCAGAACCCCGGCTTTTCCAGTACCATTCGCGGTCTGATTTGAGGGAGACTCCCGGAATGACCCGCCTGCTCGAAGTTCTCGTTGCCCTGGCCATCGTTTTCGTCCTGGCCGTCTTGTTCAGCGTTGCCTTGCCCAGTTCGGGCCATGTCGAGCGCTCGGTGACCGTCAGTTCGCCCGCACGCCAGATTTTCGACGTGCTCGACGGTTTTCACACCTATCCGTCGTGGACGGCGCTGACCGGTTACGACTCGCGCGTGCAGATGAACTACGAGGGGCCGGCGCTGGGCAGCGGCGCCAAGGTGTCATGGCGCAGCTCCAACGAAACCATCGGTGACGGCAGCCTGACCGTGGCCGCGGCACCGGCGCCCGAGCAGGACAAACAGGTCACCTGGGACGTGCAGAACACCTGGCGTGGCACAAACAAGCATTTCACCTTCACCATCGATCCTTCCGAGAACGGCAAGACCTCCAAGGTGACGATGGCGTATGACGTGGATTTCGGCTGGAACCTGCTCGCGCGCATCTCGGGCCTGTATCTGCAGGGCAATCCGGCCACACAGATTCAGTTTGAACTTTCTCGCCTGCAGAACATGCTGGCCACGTTCCCGACCGTCGACTACAAGGACCAGGACATCCAGATCAAGGACGTGACCCCGCAGCCGATCCTGTTCGTCTCTACCACCGCCAAGCGCACGCTCGACGATGTGGCCGACGCGACGACCAAGGCGATGGATCAGCTGCAGGCGGCGATCAAGAAGGACAAGCTCACCGCGACCGGTCCGCGCCGCGTGATCACCACGAACTGGGGCGACGAGAACTACGATTTCGACGTGGCCCTGCCGGTCGACAGCGCCAATGCGCAGGTTGCCGATCCGGTCAAGGCCGGTACGGGTTACGCCGGCAAGGCGTTGGTGACGTCGTTCACCGGTTCGGCCGCGCAGTTGCCGCTGATGCGCCTGATGCTCAAGGCCTATGCCTACACCCACGGCTACCTGTTCGACGAATCCTCGGAAGGCAACGGACGATTCTTCGACGAGCTGACCACGACCGATCCGCACGCCGGCGACGACCAGCAGTCCTACAGCGTGTATCTGCCGATCCAGGGGCAGTAATCTTTCAGCGTTGCCTGCGAACGGGCGGCCGAGGCCGCCCGTTTGCTTTTGTGCGGGAACTTTTCCTTAACAGCGTTGTATTTCTGCCGGCGCCCATGCTTTCGCGTGACGCCGAATCGGAAGAACGCAATCAACAAGCGGTGACATCACGATGATCGAAACCCGGCAATTGACCAAGCATTACGGCGATCTGACCGCCGTCGACGGCATCAGCTTCAAGCTCGAACCGGGCCGTGTGCTCGGCTTCCTCGGCCCCAACGGCGCCGGCAAATCCACCACCATGAAGATGATTGCGGGCTTCCTTGCGCCGACCTCGGGCAGCGCTGTGGTCTGCGGTCACGACGTGGTCGACGACGCCATCGCCGCCAAGCGCGTGGTCGGTTATCTGCCCGAAGGCGCGCCCAGTTACGGCGAGATGACGCCGCGCCAGTTCCTCGAATTCGTCGCCGACGTGCGCGGGCTTTCCGGCGCCAGGCGCATGCAGCGCCTCGACGACGTGATCGAACGCTTGCATCTGAACGGCGTGCTTGAACAGCCGATCGAAACATTGTCGAAGGGCTTCAAGCGTCGCGTGGGACTGGCGCAGGCCATCGTGCACGATCCGCAGGTATTGATCCTCGACGAGCCCACGGATGGCCTGGATCCGAACCAGAAACACGAAGTGCGCGCGCTGATCAATGCAATGGCCAAGGACAAGACCATCGTCGTGTCCACGCACATCCTCGAAGAAGTCCATGCCGTATGCAGCCGCGCCATCATCATCGCCAAGGGAAAAATTCTTGCCGACGCGACGCCGGCGGAACTGGAAACGCGCTCGCGCTACCATCAGGCGGTGTCGCTGACCGCGGCCAACGTACCGGCGGCGAAGGAAGCGCTGTCGCGCGTGGCCGATGTGGCCGCAGTGGAGATCGATCCGCAGGATCATCGCCTCACCGCATTCCCCAAGCCGGGCCGGCAGATATTCGTCGCGGTGAACCAGGCGCTGCAGGCGCAGGGCATCGCGGTCAGCGAACTGCAACTGGAGAGCGGGCGCCTGGACGAAGTGTTCCGCACGATAACGCAGGGCGCCGAAAAGGAGGTTCGCGCATGAGCAACATCCTTACGGTCTGCAAGCGGGAATTGAAGAGTTATTTCGCCACCCCCGTCGCCTACGTCTTCATCGTAATCTTCCTGCTGCTCGCGGGCGCTTTCACGTTTTACCTGGGCAATTTCTACGAGCGCGGCCAGGCCGACCTGCTGCCGTTCTTCAACTTCCATCCCTGGCTGTACCTGTTCCTGGTCCCCGCCGTCGGCATGCGCCTGTGGTCGGAGGAACGCAAGAGCGGGACGATCGAACTGCTGCTGACCCTGCCGGTGACGATGTGGCAGGCGGTGGTTGGAAAATTCCTCGCCGCGTGGGCGTTCATTGGCATCGCGCTGATCCTGACCTTCCCGATCTGGATTACGGTCAACTACCTCGGTTCGCCGGACAATGGCGTGATCGTCGCGAGCTACATCGGCAGCTTCCTCATGGCCGGCGCCTTCCTCGCCATTGCCTCATGCCTGTCGGCATGCACCCGCAACCAGGTGATCGCGTTCATCCTCACCGTGGTCGTGTGCTTCTTGTTCCTGCTCGCCGGCTTCCCGCTGGTGCTGGATTTCTTCTCGGCGTGGGCGCCACAGGGCGTGGTCGATGCGGTGTCGGGCCTGAGTTTCCTCACCCACTTTGCTTCGATCAGCAAGGGCGTGATCGAACTGCGCGACGTGATTTATTTCGGACTGACCATCGCGTTCTGGCTGTATGCCAGCGCCGTGGTGATCGATCTGAAAAAAGCCGACTGAGTCCCGGGAACCCCACATGACTTCCAACAAAAAACTCATGAGCGGCGGCGCGCTCGCGGTACTCGCCGTGCTGTTCGTCGCGGTGATCCTGATCTGCAATTCGCTGTTCCGCGGCGCGCAGGTCGACCTGACCCAGAACCATTTGTATACATTGTCGCAGGGCACCAAGAACATCCTCGCCGACATCGACGAGCCGATTCATCTGTATCTGTTCTGGTCGGACAAGGAAACCCACGGCATTCCGCAACTGCGCATCTATGCGCAGCGCGTGCGCGAGATGCTCGAGGAGATGGCCGGCCGCGCGCACGGCAAGATCAAGCTCGAAGTGATCGACCCGCAACCGTTCTCCGAAGACGAAGACCGCGCTACCGGCTATGGCCTGCAGGCCGTGCCGGCGGGCAGCAATGGCGAGAAGATCTTCCTCGGCATCGCCGGCACGAATTCGACGAACGGCAAGTCGGTGATTCCGTTCCTGCAGCCGAACAAGGAAGCGTTCCTCGAATACGACATCGCCAAGCTCGTCCACGAGTTGACCATCACGCACAAACCCGTCGTGGGACTCGTTTCCGGCTTGCAGATCGGCCAAGGCTTCGACCCGGCGACGCGTTCGTTGCGCGATGCCTGGGCTGTCGACCAGCAATTGACCCAGCAGTTCGACGTGCGTGAGTTGAACGCGGTGTCGATCAAGTCCATCGACAAGGACATAGCCGTGCTGGTGCTGATCCAGCCGAAGAAACTGCCGCCGGACGCGCAATACGCGATCGACCAGTTCGTGATGCGCGGCGGACACCTGTTGGTGTTCGTCGATCCGGACGCCGAGACCGACAAGGCCGGCGAGGATCCGGGCAATCCACAGGCGGCGATGCTCGCGGACAAATCCTCCGACCTGCCGGTGCTGTTCAAGGCCTGGGGCATAGACTACGACCCGCACAAGGTCGTGCTCGACCGCGCGCATGCGTTGCAGATCAGCGCACAGCCGGGCGCCGCGCCGGTGCCGGATCCGGCGATCCTCGGCTTCGTCAAGAGCGACCTGAGTCCGTCCGATGTGGTCACCGCGAACCTCGACACCATCAACGTGTCCAGCGCCGGCTATTTCGCGCTGGCGAAGGGATCCAAATTCACGCTCACGCCGCTGATCCAGACCAGCGACGACGCCATGCCGGTGGACAGCTCGCGGGTGAAGTTCCTGCCCGATCCGACTGTCCTGCTCAACGGTTACACGCCCTCGCGCGAGCGCTATGTGGTCGCCGGACGTCTGGAAGGCCAATTCACGAGCGCCTTTCCGGACCGCAAGGAGGCCGGGCACATCGCGCAGGCGAAGGACAAGGGCGAGATCATCCTCGTCGCCGACACCGACCTGTTGAGCGACCGGATGTGGGTGCAGGTGCAACCGTTTTTCGGCCAGAAGATCATGAACGCGTTCGCCAACAATGGCGACTTCTTCATCAACGCGGTGGACAACCTCACCGGTTCGTCCGATCTCATCTCGATCCGCGGACGCGCCACGTCGCAAAGGCCCTTTAGCGTGGTCGAGGACATGAAACGCGCGGCCGAGCAGAATTCCCGCGGCAAGGAGCAGGAGCTGCAGCAGCAGTTGTCCGACACCGAGCGCAAGCTCACCGAGCTGCAAAGCGGCAAGGCCAAGGGCAGCGAGATGATCCTGTCGCCGGCGCAGCAGAACGAGTTGCAGAGCTTCCTGCAGAAGAAGGTCGAGATCCGCAAGCAGTTGCGCCAGGTGCGCCGCGACCTGGACAAGGACATCGACGCGCTCGGCGCGCGCCTGAAGTTCCTCAACATCGCGCTGATGCCGATCCTGATCACCATTGCCGCGCTGCTGTTCGCGGCGTGGAAGCGGCGCCGCCGCACCGCTGCGTGAGGCCATTGCCATGAATCCAAAAAAACTCGCCATTCTCGTTGCCGCGGCTGTCGTCGCCCTGATCGCAGCCTGGTACATCAACTCGTCCAATGCGCCGCAGATGGGCGTCTCCGCACGGGCACAGCCCGTGTTGCCGGAGCTGCACGACCACGTCAACGACGTGAATGCGATCACGCTGACGGGCGCCGGCGACAAGGTGCTGGTCACGCTCAAGCGCGGCGCGGATGGCTGGAGCGTCGCCGAGAAATCGAACTATCCGGCGGACCTGGCCAGGATCCGCGCATTCCTGATCAAGCTCGACCAGGCGACGCTGACCGAGGCCAAGACGTCCAATCCCAAGCTCTACGGCGAACTCGGCGTCGACGACGTCAAGGACGCCAAGGCGACCGGCGTGCTCGTGACGTTAGGCGGCCTGGCCAAGCCGCTGTCCATCATCATCGGCAATTACAACGGCGCGGGTGGCGGCGGCACCTTCGTGCGTCGCGCGGGCGAGGCGCAATCCTGGCTGGCCGGCGGCAATCTCACCGCGAACAAGACCATCGCGGATTGGGAACAGCGCACGCTTGCCGACATTCCATCCACGCGCCTGCGCGCGGTGACGCTGACGAATCCCGACGGCAAGACGCTCAAGGTCTACAAGGACGCGCCAGGCGATGCCAACTTCAAGGTCGCCGACGTGCCCAAGGGTCGCGAGGCGGCTTCCGAATTCGTCGCCAACGGACTCGGCTCGGTGCTTTCGGGCCTGAATGCTGACGAGGTCTTCCCGGCCAAGGACATGGCGCCGCCGGACAAGGTCTGGAAGGACGAATATGCCGCGTTCGACGGCCTGGTCGTCTCCGCGACCGGCTGGGAACAAGGCGGCAAGGATTATGTGCAACTCGCCGCACGTCTCGATGAGGCCGCCGCCAACGCCCAGATCGACGCGGATCAGGCCAAGGCCAAAACCGAATACGAATCCGCCGTCGACGCTGCGAACAAGAAGGTAGCCGACGAGAAATCCACGACCGGCGCGCAGGCCAAGGCCAACGCGCAGGCGGCTTCGGATGTCGCCAAACCGCTGGCGGTGAGCGATCCCGCCAAGGCTCGCAGCGACAAACTTGCCGCCTTGAACAAGGAAGTGGCCAGCCTGAACAAGACGTTCGCTGGCTGGACCTTCGCAGTGCCTGCCTACAAGTTCACCGACATGAGCAAGAATATGGACGACATGCTCAAGCCCTTGCCGGAGAAAAAGCCGGCAGAGAAGAAGTCCGCGGCCAAGCCGCACAAGTAATATAAATGAGAATCGCTTGCGGCGCCGTGTTGCGCCGCCGCAAGCGGGAGCCGACGCAAGGCGCATAATTCCTTTCGAACGAGCGTTCGAACGACGCCCGCGTCGTACCCACAGGAGGGAATCATGGCCACCATACGCACCGGCGTTTGCCGGAGTCTTGTCGCTTTTGCCGCATTTTCCATTGGTATACTTTCCCTGCCGCTGGTGGCGCAGACGATCGCGGCGCCAGGATTGTCCGCGCCCGGCACGATCTACTACAACGCACTCGGCACGCCCACGATCAAGGCGGCGACCAGCTACGACGTCGCCTTCCTGCAGGGTTACGCGCAGGCCAAGGCGCGCTTCTTCGAGATGGATTTCGACCGCCGCGCCGCGAGCGGCACGCTTGCCGCGCTGGTTGGCCACGCCGCGCTCGCCAACGACGTGCAGACGCGCACGCTCGGGCTCGACCGCGCCGCGTTCGCCACCTGGCAGGCGCTGGACGCGGATACCAAGGGTTGGCTGCAGGCGTTTTCGAACGGCGTGAATTTCTGGCTGCAGACGCAGCCACTGCCGCCGGAGTACGGCGCGCTAATGCTCACGCACGCGGCGCCGTGGACGGCGCAGGACTCCATCATCATCGGCAAGGGCCTCGCGTTCCAGTTGTCGTTCGACCTCGACATCCAGAACACCATCGACTTCGGCGCCTATTCGCAGGCCGCTGCGGCGGCGCACGTCGATCCGAATGCGCTGTTCTTCGGCGACACGCACCGTTTCGCGCCGCCGGACAATCGCTTCACCGTGCCCGGATTCACGCCGACCGATTCCGCGACGACCGGTGCGCCGACGTTCGCCTCGGCAATGGCAACGGTGCAGACGAGCGCGCAGCAAACGGCGGCGCTCGGCAACCTGCAAGTCGATCCGCGCGCACTGGCGCTGGCGCAGGCCTACCGCGACAAGATCGCCGGCAATCCCTTCATCGCGCCGACCCTGCATGCGCGCCTGGGCCGCGGCGGCAGCAACGAATTCGCGGTGAGCGGCGCGTTCACCGCCACCGGCAAACCGATCATCGCCAACGATCCGCATCTGACGCTCGCACTGCCGCCGATCTTCATGGAGATGCACCTGATTTCCGGCGACGGGCTCAACGTCACCGGCGTCAGCGTGCCGGGCGCGCCGGGCATCATCCAGGGCTGCAACAGCAACATCTGCTGGGGCTCAACGGTCAATCCGATGGACGTGACCGATACCTTCCTGGAAACCTTCGCGGTCAACAGCTACGGCCTGCCCACGGCCATCGTCCACAACGGCGTGCAGGAACCCGTGCAGTGGGTGTTCCAGAGTTTCTACGTCAACCAGATGACGCCGGGGCAGACCGACAACGTCGCCCGCGACAATTCCATCGGCTACACCAACGGCGCGATCACCGTGATCGTGCCGCGCCGGAACAACGGACCGGTCGTGCAGATCGGCACGACCGGCAGTTGTTCGCTGACCGGCCAGACCCTCAATCCGGGCCTGGCCTGCGGATTGTCGATTGCCTACACCGGTTGGGGCGCGACATTCGAGCTGAAATCGTTCAAGCTGATTGATCGCGCGCAGAACATGAGCGATTTCCAGAACGCGCTGACCTATTTCGATTTCGGCTCGCAGAATTTTGCGTACGCCGACACGGCCGGCAACATTGCTTACTTCACCAGCGCCGAGAACCCGATCCGCGACGACCTGCAGAACTTCGGCAAGTGGCTCGGCTCGCCGCCGTTCCTGATCCGCGACGGCTCCGGACAGGCGCACAACGACTGGCTGCCGGTCACGCATCCGCAGCCCAATCAGGCGACTCCGTTCGAGATCATGCCGGCTTCGGAAATGCCGCATGTGATCAATCCCGCGCAAGGCTATTTCGCCAACGCGAACAACGATCCGATCGGCATCACCGCGCAAAACAATCCGTTCGGCATGACGCG
>Ga0157370_10009708_pt1 | contig 10232 bp, 3 predicted proteins | sample C35metaG_FD_113463 | JGI IMG/M metagenome (GOLD analysis project Ga0157370, IMG submission 113463) | Corn rhizosphere microbial communities from Kellogg Biological Station, Michigan, USA - C3-5 metaG | ecosystem: Host-associated > Plants > Roots > Rhizosphere > Soil | place: USA: Michigan... | reverse complement strand
TATCCTTTTCAGTCCGCATCCAGATGATGACGTGATTTCGATGGGAGGAACTTTTTCAAAATTGATAAAACAAGGCCACGATGTACATGTTGTATATCAAACCTCTGGAAATATTGCGGTTACAGACGATGAAGCGCTGAAATTTGCTGAAGTATGCAACGATTTTACTGGCGGAAATCTTCCAAAAGACATCAACTTCAAATCAGTAATTGAATTTTTAAACAACAAATCAGAAAATCAAATCGATTCCCTTGAAGTTAGAAAATTAAAAGGATTAATCAGAAGAAGAGAATCTTACGCCGCAACAAGATACATTGGACTAAAAGATGAAAATACACACTTTTTAGATCTTCCTTTTTATGAAACAGGGCAGGTGAAAAAGAATCCGTTAGGGCCTGAAGATATTGCTATTGTAAAAGAAATTATTGCCAGAATAAAACCGCATCAGGTATTTGCAGCGGGAGATTTAGCAGATCCGCACGGGACGCACGAAGTATGCTTAAACGCGATTTTCGCAGCCATGAAGGAATTAAAACCAGAGAAATACATGGACGACTGCTGGTTATGGTTGTACAGAGGAGCTTGGCACGAATGGGATATTCATGAAATCGACATGGCCGTGCCGCTTTCTCCATCAGAAGTATTGTTGAAACGCCACGCCATTTTGTATCATCAATCTCAAAAAGACAGAGTTATGTTCCAAGGAAATGATTCCAGAGAATTCTGGGTTAGAGCTGAAGATCGTAACAAAAATACCGCAATTCTTTACGATGAATTAGGATTGGCAGAATACGAAGCTATTGAAGCTTTTAAACGTTTTGATTATTAAAGTTGTTTTAAAACGATTCGGGTGAGAGCGAATCAAATCTCAAAATTCAGACTGGCCTCAAAGCGATTAGTGAGGTAAAGCAGAAGTCATTCTGAGTTTTGTTTTTTTATCTAATTAAAAGATGCTCCAGAAAAGCATCGAACCAAAAAAAATAAAAATGAAATATTTATTTGTACTACTATTAGCAGGTGTGACAGCAAGCGCTCAGGTTCAAAAAGAGCAGCTAAATTTAATGCCTTGGCCTCAAAATGTTGTTGTTAACGACGGAAACTTTACTTTAAGCAAAAACTTCAAAGTGAATATTACCGGAAATCCAAATCCAAGAATTTTTGGAGCAGCAACTCGTTTTTTGCGCCGATTAGATGGTAGAGCAGGTATATTTTTCGAACAAGGTTATATTGCTAAACTAAACGAGGTTCCAAATGCCGAACTGCAAATTAACTGCGAAAAAAGCGGAAAAATCGGTTTATATGAAGACGAAAGCTACAGTTTAGACATCAAATCAAGCAAAATTACTATCAACGCAACAAGCGATTTAGGTGCTTTGCATGGTTTAGAAACATTATTACAATTGCTTCAAAATGACAGCAAGACATTTTACTTTCCGGTTTCTCAAATCTCAGATTTCCCAAGATTTACCTGGAGGGGTTTAATGCTTGACGCATCAAGACATTTTCAGCCGGTTGATGTGGTTAAAAGAAATTTAGACGCATTAGCAGCAATGAAAATGAATGTTTTCCACTGGCATTTAGTAGATGACCAAGGCTGGAGAATAGAAACAAAAAAACATCCAAAATTAATCGAATTAGCTTCGGATGGATTGTATTACACACAAGAGGAAATTAGAAATATCGTAAAATATGCTGATGAGCGCGGTATTTTAATTGTTCCAGAAATAGATGTTCCGGGTCATGCATCTGCAATACTTACTGCTTACCCAGAAATAGGAAGCAAAGTAATTACACTGACTGGAGGAACTTCTGAAAAAAATATTCAAGGTACGGCAATCACTACCTATGGAATTGAGAGAAATGCGGGTATTTTTTCGCCAACATTAGACCCTACAAATCCTAAAACGTATAAAATTTTAAGTGAACTCTTTGATGAGGTGTGCCCATTATTTCCCGGAGCTTATTTTCATATCGGGGGAGATGAAAATGAGGGGAAAGACTGGGATGCAAACCCTAAAATTCAAGAGTTTAAAAAGAAAAACAATTTAAAAACAAACCACGAATTACAAACCTATTTCACCATGCAATTGGCTCCGATGCTTAAAAAACATGGAAAACAATTAATGGGATGGGAAGAAATTTTAACCAAAAATCTTTCAAAAGAAGCAATTGTTCACTCTTGGAGAGGTCCAAATGAAGGGATGGTTGCCGGACAATCTTTAGTTGATGCTGTGAAAAAAGGATACAAAACAGTATTGTCAAACGGATTTTATATCGATTTGATGTACCCAATTGCAAGCCATTATTTAAATGATCCGATGCCAAAAGGAGCAGATCTAACGGCAGAAGAAAAAGCAAGAATTTTAGGTGGAGAAGCTACAATGTGGACAGAATTGGCGACAGCTACAACATTTGATTCCAGAGTTTGGCCAAGAACAGCAGCCATTGCAGAAAGACTTTGGTCAGCAGAAAATATTACAGATGTAGCCAATATGCGCAAACGTCTTGAAGTTGTTTCTTTTAGATTAGAAGAACTAGGATTAACACACATCCGCAACAAAGCAGTTATCCTTAGAAATATTGCAAATAACCAAAACATAAAATCAATCAATGAGTTTTCGAATGTTTGCGAACCATTAAAAGGATATACAAGAAATAAAGGCGGAACGGAGTATCAAATGTATTCTCCATTTACACTTTTTGCCGATGCCTGTACACCAGACGCAAAAGATTCAGTGGCTTTTGATGAAGCAGTAAGTCAATATCTGGCAAATAAAACACCAGATAACAAAGCAAAAGTTACAGCATTCTTCAATAAGTGGATTTCTGTAAACAAGGGATTAATTGAATTGAGTGCCAATGCACCTTTAGTACAATCCATTTTGCCTTTATCTAAAAAATTAAGCGATGCATCACAAGAATTACTTCTTGTACTAGATAATAAATCAACTTTAAAATCGGCAGATTTACAAAGTTTAATAGAACAATGCAATACAAAAGATCATGCTGACGTAGAATTGTCAGTTTATCAGAGTTTGAAGAAATTAATTTAAGATTTGGTTTGAATTAGTATTAGTAAGTTTAAGTTGACAGTGTTGTTTTAAGAGTGCTGATTATCTCTGCCAGAAGCATCTGGCAGAGGTAATTAATTTAAACTTCGAGATATTTTTTTGAATCAGTCCTAAAATCGAATCATTAACCAAATAATTATTAAAAGAGTATTAACGCTTAAAAACCAAATAAAAAAGAATAGAATTAAAACATGACAAAACAGAGTTTAAATTGATGAGTCGTCCCAAATTTATCAGTTGTATTTAAAATTAATTTTTTTTGAAATTATAAATAAATATCAATCACTACTATTTGCTATTGATTATGAAAGAATCGGTAATAGTAATATTTATCTATAGAATCTAATTTGAGTTATTTCCAGTCGACAGCAGCCTTCCAACCTGCAGTTGAGCGAAACCCGGAAGCTTATAGGCTTCTGTGGCCCAATTATTTATTTTCTATTAACCAATATTTATTAATTATGAAACATTATTACAGATTACTCTTTTTGTTACTGTTTCCCTTACTTGCGTTGGCCCAACCCGCCCACGGAAAAAAAGTAGTGGGATATTATGCGCAATGGTCTATCTATGCCAGGGATTTTAACGTTCCTAAGATCGATGGAAGTAAGATTACGCATTTAAATTATTCTTTTTATGGTACAACGTATGATCCTGCTCATCCGGAGAATACAAAATTAAAATGTTTGGATACCTATGCTGATTTTGAGCATATGGAAGGCGGAATTCCTTGGGATGCTCCTGTAAAAGGAAACTTTTATGACTTAATGAAGCTTAAGCAAAAGTATCCTCACTTAAAAATTTTAATATCTGTTGGAGGCTGGACAAAAGGCCAGGATCTTTCTCCAATTGCAGCCAGCCCGGTAGCAAGAGCAGCATTAGCAGCAGATATGGCAAATTTCATTGTTACTTATCCTTTTATCGATGGTTTCGACATCGATTGGGAATATCCTCTTTCTGGAGGAACTGATGGTACTGAAATTGTGAATGGAGCACCAGTTCCTCCACAAAAATACAGTCCTGATGACAACAAAAACTTAGTGCTTTTATTGAAAGCAATGCGTCAGGCAATGCCAAATAAATTGGTTACAATTGCAGCCGGAAACAATGTTAGAAATGTTTCTAAGCAATATTTAGGACCAAACAACAGAGCACAATACGGAATGACAGAAGATATTTCGACTTATTGTGATTATATCACCTATTTTGGTTATGATTTCGGTGGAAACTGGTATGATAAAACATGCTACAACGCTCCTTTATACGCCAGTGGTAATACAAACGATCCACTTTATGGCGCAGCACAATCAGAATCATTAGACGAATTAACAAATCAATATTTAAACGTAATTGGTTTTCCTGCGAATAAATTAATCATGGGATTACCTTTCTACGGGAAAAAATTTGATCATGTTGCCAATAACGGAACTAATCCAAATTTACCAGGATTATTCGTTTCGGCTCCAAGAGATATTGTGGGAGGATGTACCAATCCGCAAAATCCAATTGGAACATGGGACGGTGCTGGAGCGTGCGAACGCTCAGGAAGTATCGAGATTTGCGATTTAGTCGGAAATCCGGTAACCAATTCACATGCTTATTTAGATCCAAATACCATGTTAGTTACACCAGCTGCCGCTTCAGCAGGATGGGTAAAATATTTTGATAACACAACTAAAGTTCCTTATTTATACAATGCAACTTTAAAACAGTTTATCTCTTATGAAGATAAGCAGTCAATGGATTTAAAAGTTCAGTATATCAAATCTAGAAACTTAGCCGGAGGTATGATTTGGGAATTATCTCAAGATACCAGAGGTTCAATTCCAAATTCATTATTAACTCAGGTTGATACCTCTTTTGGAAGCATAGTTCCTGGAACAGTAAGTATTTCTGGTTCTGTAAAAAACGGAACAGCTTTAGTAACCGATGTTACAGTTGAATTACGTAATGCAAGTAATGCTGTTATTCAAACCGTAGTTTCTACTAATGGGAATTTTGCATTCAACAACTTAACTTCAGGACAAAATTATACGCTGACAGCTTTAAAAGCAACGTATACATTTACTCCGGTAACGCTTACAAACGTTACAGTAAATCAAACAGGAGTTGTAATTAATGGAACACAGCCAACTTATACCGTAAGCGGAACAGTTCTTAACGGAACAACACCAGTTTCAGGCGTAACAGTTTCGGCAGTTTCAGGAACTACAACATTAACAGCGGTTTCTAACGCAAGTGGTGTTTACAGTATTGCAGGTTTAACAGCAGGATTAAATTTCACAGTTACAGCTGCAAAAACAGGTTTCTCTTATACACCGGCTTCAACAGTTTATAACGCAATTGATTCAAACAAAACGTTGAACTTTGCTCAAGGAGCGCCAATTGTTAATTATACAGTAAGCGGTACAGTTTTAAACAATACAACTCCGGTTTCAGGTGTAACCGTTACCGCTGTATTTACTGGCGGAAGCTTTGCAGCTGTTACAAATGCAAGCGGTGCTTACTCACTTAGTCTGCCTTCCGGCGGAAACTATACAGTAACTGCAGCTTTAACAGGACAAACGTTTACACCGGCTTCAACAGTTTATTCTAATTTGACTGCCAATAAAACGTTGAACTTTACACAAGATGCTTCTGGAAGTACAAATAAAATCAGCGGAACAGTTAAAAACGGAACAAATCCGGTTGCTGGAGCAAAAGTAGAAATAGTTTTACCATGGACAGATAATACACATCCTTGGAAAAGCGTTCTCGCCGTAACAGATGCACAAGGTAAATACAGCTTTGATAATGCAGTTGTTGCAGGTTATACAACCGTTACAAGTTTAAAACTAAATACTTGGGAAAACGGAGAAGTAGTTTATTTACCAAATAATCTGGCAAACTTTCCAGTTCCTGCAAACCCAACGGTTTACAATTTTAATACAAGTTCTACAGCAAAAACAGCATTGGCTGCAGCTGTAAACTTAATCAGCGGAACTGTTAAAAATGGTTCAGCTCCGGTTGCCAATGCAAAAGTAGAAATAGTTTTACCTTGGACAGATAACACTCACAATTGGAAAAGTGTTTTAGCAACAACAGATGCATCAGGAAATTATACTTTCGATAATTCAGTTGTAGCAGGTTATACGCAAATTTTGAGCTTAAAATTAAACTCTTGGCAAAATGGTGAAGTAGCTTATTTCCCAAACAATTTGGCAAACTTTGCAGTACCAACAACGCCTCAGGTTTATAACTTCAACACAAATACAGTTACACCGCCTCAGGTTACGATTACGGCTCCTTCGGCTGCAACTGTAGCAATTGCTCCGGGAACAGCTATTCAGCTTAAGGCAACTGCAAGTGTAGACGCAAGCTTAACTATTTCGTCAGTAGTTTTCAACATCAACGGACAAAATATCACAGCAGCACTTTCAGGATCAGAATATGTAGCAAACTGGACACCAGTTGCAGCAGATTTCAACAAAAATTATACGCTGAAAGCAACTGTAACAGCATCAAGCGGTGCAACTGCCGAAAATACAAAAGCGTTCGCTTTACAATGTTCAGGAACAACTTGTCCTAATTCATTGCCTGTAATTACTTGGAATACACCATCGAATACTACTATATACCAGAATTCTTTCCAGGTTGTGCCAATTTCGGTTACAGCTGTGGATAGTGACGGAACAGTTTCGGGTGTTACTATTACAATAAATGGAGGTACATTTAATATGACAGCAGGTACAAATAATACTTACACGTATAATTTTACACCATCTGCTTATCAGGATTATCCAGTTGTAATCAAAGCAACCGATAATAAAGCTGCTGTAACTACATTAAACAATACCATTAAAATTGCTCAAGTAGGAACAAATAGATTTATTCCGCTTCCATCTAAAATTATTTTAGGATATGCGCATTCTTGGGAAAATACTTCAGCTCCATTTTTATATTTCTCTCAAATGGTGGGAAGTAAGTTTAACGTAGTCGATTATTCTTTCGTAGAAACGGTGAATCGTGATGGTTATACACCAGTGTTAACTACAAATGATAATAGATATTTGACTAATGGAGTTTTCAATAAGCAATTGTTGAAAAACGATATAAAATCCTTAAGAGATAGCGGCGTTCCTGTTATTGTTTCTATTGGAGGTCAAAATGGTCATGTTGTTTTACATAATGTAACTCAAAAAAATATTTTTGTTAATGGTCTAAAAGCAATTATCGACGAGTACCAATTTGATGGTGTTGATATTGATTTTGAAGGCGGATCGATGAATTTTAGTGCAGGAAATTTAAGAGATATTTCGTATGCGGGTATTTCGGCTTATCCAAGATTAAAAAACGTAGTAGATGCTTTCAAAGAATTAAAAGCGTACTATGGCCCTGGATTTTTATTAACTGCAGCTCCTGAAACACAATACGTACAAGGAGGATATACTACTTATACGGATACTTTTGGTTCATTCCTTCCAATCATTCAAAACTTACGTAATGAATTAGATTTGTTAGCCGTACAATTGTATAATACAGGAGGAGAAAACGGATTAGATGGTCAATACTATGGTTCAGCTAAGAGAGCAAACATGGTAACAGCCCTAACCGATATGGTAATAAAAGGGTATAATATTGCCTCAACAGGAATGCGTTTTGATGGTTTGCCAGCTTCAAAAGTACTTATTGCATTACCAGCTTGTCCAAGTGCAGCAGGAAGCGGTTACATAACACCGGCAGAAGGAGTTAGTGCAATGCATTACTTAAGAACAGGAACTACCTTTTCTGGAAGAACATACACTATGCAACCAGGCGGACCATATCCTTCCTTAAGAGGATTAATGACTTGGTCTGTAAACTGGGATGCATCATCTTGCGGTAATTCATCTGAATTATCTAAAGCTTATGCTGCTTATTTCGCTTCGCAGTCGGCATCAAAAACATTAGCAGTTCAGGATATTTCTGTTCAAAACAATGCAACGATAGCGTATTTTAAAAACAACGCCTTATCAGTTACAAACGACAACGAAGAGATCGCTCAAGTTGATGTGTTCAATATTTTGGGACAAAATTTAGTAAGTCACAGAAATGTTCAAAACAATATAGAAGTATTGCTTCATGATCAAAGTTTCTCATCTAAGCAATTGTTTTTAGTTGTAGTAACAGACAAATCAGGAAACAAAAAATCATTTAAAGTAATGAACTTTTTAAACTAAAATAAATGATTGAAAATTTAGAAATAAAAAAATTGGGACGGTTAAAATTGAGTTTGGTTATTTATTTTTTAATCTAATTTTTATTTCGAATAAATGCATTGAATTAAGGAGATTTGTTATTTGGTTTTCTCCTTGAGGATCGCATTATGAACCTGGCAATTTTTGTTGTCAGGTTTTTTTTGTTTAAAAAGCATCCTTAAGTCATTGCGAGGAACGAAGCAATCACACTAATAATTGACGCAGTAAGTGAGATTGCTTCGTTCCTCGCAACGACAAATGAGAAAAAAATCAGTACTTTTGACTTTAGAATAAATGCATAAAAACTTCATGAAGAAATCGATCACCATTATAATCACATTTTTATTTTTTACTTTTTCTTTCGCTCAAAATAGATTCGGAAATCCGGAAGTCGATCCAATCCAAATTCAAAAAACGTATGGCGATTGGTCAGCCTATCAAAAAAATATAATGCTTTCCAGAGATTTTACGGCGCTTGATCTTCTTTCAAAAGAAATTTCAAAAGAATCTTTTTTAGACCAGTTAGCAAACGGAAATTACATTCCAATCCGATTAAAATCAGATGATTCGGTTTACTATTATAAACTCTTCAAAATTCAGCCAAAATCAGATACCAGTATAAAGGCCACAATCAATCAAATAGGTTTTGATGCTCTTAAAAATTACAAGAAGGAAGGAACTGTCTTTCCTCCGTTTTCATTTAAAGATTTAGATGGAAACCTGGTAACCAACGAATCTATGAAAGGAAAAATCATCGTGATAAAATGCTGGTACATTCACTGTACACCTTGTATAAGAGAATTTCCGCAGGTAAATAAATTAACAGAAGAATATAAAGACCGAAAAGATATTCTTTTTATAAGTTTAGCCGAAGATTCACCGGAACAATTAAAAACATTCTTAGCCAGAAAACCGCTTTCATATTCCGTAATTCCAAATATGAAAGATTATATGAATGAAGCCTTACAGTTAAATTCATTCCCAACACATTTTATTCTAAACAAAGAAGGAATGATTGCTAAAGTACTTCCAAATTTTGAAAGTTTAGAAGTCGCTTTGGCTAAAGAGAGTAAATTATAAAATTTTTGAACCATATAAGTTCATGTAAGAGATTATAAGTGTTTTTTCATATTGAAGAAATTATAAGTTTAGTTTTAAATGAACTTATATCACTTATATGGTTTTATTTTCTATACAAAGTTCTTTCTCTGCGACTCTGCGAGAAACCCCTCACCAGCATAAAAAACTTTGAACCTTTGCGCCTTTGTAACTCTGAACCTTTTTCACTACTTTTGCACCAAATTAATTAAAAAGACATTCATGTTAACAGTCAATAATTTATCAGTTCAATTTGGCAAACGAATTTTGTTTGACGAAGTAAATACCACATTCACTCACGGAAATATTTACGGCGTTATTGGAGCCAATGGTGCTGGAAAATCTACATTTCTAAAAATCATTTCAGGTGATATGGACCCAACTTCTGGGCATATTCATTTAGAACCGGGAAAACGTATGTCGGTTTTAAACCAAAATCACAACATGTTCGATGAGCATACTGTTTTGGAAACCGTTTTAATGGGAAATAAAGTTCTGTATGCTGTTAAAAAAGAAATGGATGAACTTTACCTGGATTACAACGATAAAAATGCCGACAGAATAGGCGAGCTTCAGGTTCAGTTTGAAGAAATGAACGGATGGAACGCCGACTCTGATGCTGCAGCAATGTTGTCTAACTTAGGAATTAACGAAGAGCATCATTATACTTTAATGGGCGATATGGAAGGAAAAATGAAAGTTCGTGTGCTTTTGGCACAGGCGCTTTTTGGAAATCCTGATTTGCTTATTATGGATGAGCCTACCAACGATTTGGATTTCGAAACAATCGCTTGGTTAGAAAATTTCTTAGCAAACTACGAAAATACTGTAATCGTTGTATCTCACG
>Ga0157370_10009707_pt1 | contig 10233 bp, 11 predicted proteins | sample C35metaG_FD_113463 | JGI IMG/M metagenome (GOLD analysis project Ga0157370, IMG submission 113463) | Corn rhizosphere microbial communities from Kellogg Biological Station, Michigan, USA - C3-5 metaG | ecosystem: Host-associated > Plants > Roots > Rhizosphere > Soil | place: USA: Michigan... | reverse complement strand
CGAGCGTGACCAGCGTGCGAAGCGCCGCACGCGCCTGCCCCGATCTCGTCGCAACGATCGAAGCGTTCATCCGCGAAGCAGGCGGCGCGCGCTCGATGACGTCACGACTTCGGCGCCGGCGTTGGCGCAGGCGCGGCACCGGGCGTTGGCGCAGGCACGGCACCGGGCGGTGGCGCAGGCACGGCACCGGGCGGTGGCGCAGGCGCCGCGCCGCCGGGGGCGGGCGCGGCACCGCTCGATGCGGGCACCGACGGCGCGGAAGGCGCCGCACCCTTGCCGAAATCGACCTTCGGCGGCGCGCTGATCGCGCTCTCGTCGGCGACGCTGAAGTTCGGCTTCACGTTCATGTGAAAGATCATCGCCGTCAGATTCGTCGGGAACTGGCGCACGGTGCTGTTGAATTCCTGCACCGACTTGATGTAGCGGTTGCGCGCGACCGCAATGCGATTCTCGGTGCCTTCGAGCTGCGATTGCAGGTCACGGAAATTCTGGTCGGACTTGAGATTCGGATACGCCTCCGACACGGCGATCAGCCGCGACAGCGCTCCGGTGAGCTGGTTCTGCGCCTGGACGAACTTCTGGAACGTCTCGGGATCGTTGATGACCTCGGGCGTCACCTTGATGGAGCCCACCTGCGCCCGCGCTTGCGTGACCTCGGTCAGCACCTGCTGCTCCTGCTGCGCATACCCCTTGACCGTGTTGACCAGATTCGGCACGAGGTCGGCGCGCCGCTGATACTGGTTCAGCACCTCGGACCACGCCGCCTTGACGCCTTCGTCCTGTCGCTGCAGGTCGTTGTAGCCGCAGCCTCCCAGCGCCATCGTCATGACGGCCGCGAGCACGATCGAGAACTTGCGCAACATGTTCCTCCTCGGGAAAGGGTGGACGATTGCCTTGTTCAGGACGGCGTGCTTCGCACGCCGGGTGTTCACAGGCCCGGAATATGCGGCCTCGCGCCAACCGACGCAAGCCTTCGCCTTACGATACGACGCGCTCCGACGTAATCTCGCGCAGCGTCCGGCGCGCGAACAGCAGGTCTTCCCAGACCTTGGCCTTGTCGAGCGGAGTGCGCAGCAGGTACGCCGGATGGTACGTGACGATCAGCCGCGTCCCTCGGTAGCGATGGATGCGATGGCGAAGGCTGGCGACGGACGCATCGACGTCGAGCAGTGTGCACGCCGCGCTCTTGCCGAGCGCAACGATCAGTGCCGGCGCAACCAGCGCGATCTGGCGATCGAGATACGGCCGGCATGCATCGACCTCGAGCGGCTCGGGCGTCCTGTTGTTGGGCGGCCGGCACTTCAGGACGTTCGCGATGAAGACGTCGTTGCCGCGCGAGAGGCCAAGCGCGGCCAGCATGTTGTCGAGCAACTGCCCGGCGGCGCCGACGAACGGCTCGCCCTGTGCATCTTCGTCGGCGCCCGGCGCCTCGCCGACGAACATCCAGGCGGCATCGGCGGCGCCGACACCGGGTACCGTTCGCCTCCGTGTCGCGCACAAGCCGCATGCGCGACATTGCGCGATGTCATCGGCGAGCGCGTCGAATGCGAGGGAGGCGATGCGTGCGCGGCGCGGATCGACGTCGCCACCATCACCGGCGTTGCCTGCATCAGCGGCATGAAGCGCGCCGTTTCGCGCACGCAATCGCCAGCGGGGCGCAAGGCCGAGCTCGCGCAACACGTCCGCGCGCGTCACCATCAACCGGGCGATCGCCGCAAGTCGCAGCGCATCACGAGCGCATCTTCGCGCGCGCCGCCGCGGCGATCGGGCGGGTAATACTCGACGCGTCGGGCAACCGCCTTGAAGCCGGATCCTTCATAGAGCGCGATGGCGCCCGCATTGCCAACGCGGACCTCGAGGAACACCTGCTCGGCGCCGAGTTGGCGCGCGACGTCCATGAACTGCAACAGCAGCGCCCTGCCGAGCCCGTTGCGGCGCGCTTCGGGAACCACCGACAGATTGAGAAGCTGCGCTTCGCCGGGGCCCAGCATCAGCACGCCATACGCGACGATGCGTTCGGCGCGCACGCCGACGCGCGCCGCATAGCCGGCGGCGAGCGCGTCGCGGAAATTGCGCTCGCTCCACGGCGCGGCATGGATGCGCGCTTCCAGCGCAGCCACGACCGGCAGGTCGTGCGCGGCGAGCGGGCGCCAGCGCACGGGCGCGAGTGCTGCAGGTTTCGGAAGCGAGGCCAAGTGTCGCCGCGTTCAGAGCCGGGCGCCGGATGCGCGCTCGGCGCTCGTCAGCGCGACGCGATGGCGGACGTAGAGCGGCTGCGCTTCGTCGGCCGATACGCCTCTACCTGCGAGGACCTGCGGCCATGCGCATTCGGCGATGGACTGCGCGTCGGGAATGATCGCGCCGTCGCAATCGACGAGGCCGAGGCGTGCGGCGAGCGCGGGATACGCGATGAAACCGTCGCCGGCGCCATGCCAGTCTTCTGCTGTCATCGGCTCGATCGCATCCGGCTTGCCGACGACCGGCTCGCGGTCGATCGTCCAGCCGTTGTGCTTTCGCTCGTAAGCCGCCACATACACCTCGTGCATCCGCGCGTCGAGGCACGCGACGATCCGTTGCCAGCCGTGGGCGCGCCATGCCGACTGCGCGATTGCCTCGAGCGTCGACACGCCGAACAACGGCTTCCCACTGCCGAACGCGAGACCCTGCGCCACGCCGCATGCGATGCGCACGCCCGTGAACGATCCGGGTCCCGCACCGTACGCGATGCCGTCGAGGTTCGCAAGCGACGTTCCGTCGCGCGCGAGCATTTCGCCGATCGCCGGAAGGATGCGCTCGGACGCGCCGCTGCCCACGCGCTCGCGCAAAGCGATCGCCCGCTGGCCGTCGAACAAGGCCACCGACAGCCACTGCGTCGACGTATCGAGCGCGAGAATCTCCATGCCCGCATTTTACCGATGTCATTTGCAACCCGCCGCGTACAATCCGCGCCTCTCGTCATGACCGAGTTTTCGATCGAATCGCTGGATCAGGAAGGCCGCGGCGTCGCGCACGCCGGCGGCAAGGTCGTGTTCGTCGAGGGCGCGCTGCCCGGCGAACGCGTGCAAGCCGAAATCGTTCGCCGGAAGCCGAGCTACGACATCGCGCGTGCCGTCCTGATCGACGGCGCAAACGCATCGCGTACGACGCCACGCTGTCCGCATTTCGGCGTTTGCGGCGGCTGCACGCTGCAGCACGCAGATCCGGCATTGCAGGTCGCCGCCAAGCAGCGGGCACTCGAAGACGCGCTGCTTCGGATCGGCCGCGTGCACCCGGACGTGCTGCTGCCCCCCATCGCCGGTCCCGAGTGGCGCTATCGCTACCGCGCGCGGCTGTCGGTGCGCGACGTCGCGAAAAAGGGCGGCATCCTCGTCGGCTTTCACGAGCGCAAGTCGAGCTACGTCGCCGACATGCGCGAATGCCATGTGCTGCCGGCGAAGATCTCGGCGCTTCTGCCCGGGCTGCGCACGCTCGTCGAATCGCTGTCGATCCGCGCACGGTTGCCGCAAATCGAGCTCGCGGTCGGCGAGCGGCTCGCGCCGCAGAGCGTGGCTGCGGCGGGCGGTATCGCCGACGAGCGCCTCGTCCATGCGCTCGTGCTGCGCATCCTCGAACCGCTGTCGCTGGCCGACGAAGCGAAGCTCGTCGCGTTCGCCGATCTGCACCGCGTCGAATTCTGGTTGCAGCCGGGCGGTCCCGATTCGGTCGTTCCGTTTCATCCGGCCCACGCGACGCTGGCGTACACGCTGCCCGAATTCGACGTCGCGATACCGTTCGCGCCGACCGATTTCACCCAGGTGAACGCGGAGATCAACCGGGTACTGGTGCGCCGCGCGATCCAATTGCTCGACCCGCAACGAACCGACCGCATCGCCGACTTCTTCTGCGGGCTCGGCAACTTCACACTGCCGATCGCGCGCCGTGCCGCGCAGGTTGTTGGTGTCGAAGGCAGCAAGGCGCTCGTCGCGCGCGCCAAGGCGAACGCCGAGCGCAACGGGCTTACGGACAAGACGACGTTCGCCTGCGCGAACCTGTTCACGGCGACCCCGTCGTTCGTCGCGGGGCTTGGCACGCTCGATCGCGTGCTGATCGATCCGCCGCGCGAAGGCGCCGTCGCGCTCGCAAAGTCGCTTCCGCACCGCGACGACGAAGCGGCGCTTGCGCGGATCGTTTACGTCTCGTGCAATCCGGCGACGCTTGCGCGCGACGCGGCGGTGCTCGTCCACGAGCGTGGCTATCGGCTCGCCGCCGCAGGTGTCGTCAATATGTTCCCGCATACCGCGCACGTCGAGTCGACGGCGCTGTTCGAGCGGTAGAGATGAAAAAAGGGCGAGATTGACTCGCCCCGATTGTGCTGGATGCCTGTCCCGGTCAGTCGCGCTGGCCGGAGAACATGAGCCCGGTCAGTCGCGCTGGCCGGAGAACATGAGCAGGATGTTGAGCAGGCTGATGAAAATGTTGTAGACGTCGAGGAACAGGTTGAGCGTCGCGGTGATGTAATTCGTTTCGCCGCCACGCACGATATTGCTGACGTCGTGCAGTAGATACAACGAGAAGATCAGCACGGCGACTGCCGAGACCGTGACCGACAACGCCGGCACCTGGAAGAACAGGTTTGCGAGCGACGCGACGATCAGGATCACGAGCCCGACGAACAGGAATTTCCCGAGGAATGAGAAATCGCGCTTCGTCACCGTGGCGATCGTCGCCATCGCGAAGAAGATTGCCGCCGTCATGCCGCCTGCGAGCGCGACGAGCTGCCCACCGTTGCGAAAGCCGACCGCGACCGACAGGATCGGCGCGAGCATCAGCCCGGCGATGAATGTGAAGCCGAAGAGCGCCGGCACGCCCCACGCACTGTTGCGAAGCGCGGTGACGCCGAAGAGCGCCGCGATCATCACGCCGAACATCAGCAGTGGCGCCATCACCGGGGCGCGCGCGAACAGCGCGAGGAAATTCATCTGCATGCCGACCCATGCGCCGGCGATCGTCGGCAACATCGACAAGGCGAGCAGCCAGTAAGTATTGCGAAGCACCCGGTTCTGGCTCTCGGCAACGCCAGTGACCGGCGCGGTACCGCGGGGGAAAACCGTTTGCGACCTGGGTTCCATGAAACCTCCAAAAAGGGCCTGCGGCCCGGGATGAACGACTTGCAGCGCTAGACTAGCAGATAACGGGCGCGCGCCCGATTCGGGTTTCCCTTATGGTGCTGGAGTTGCCGAGCGACGCGCTCTCTGCGGGTGCTAAGATGCGCCCGCCCCCGGGCGGAATCAAGTGCTGCCCGCCTCCGGATCGCCGAGCAGGAAGAGTGGCAGAGCGGTTGAATGCACCGGACTTGAAATCCGGCAAGGGTGCAAGCCCTTCGTGGGTTCGAATCCCACCTCTTCCGCCAAAGTCACCGCCCACGAGACACCGACTGGTCGGCGACCATCCCGCGAAGCCGTGACCTTATCAACGGACGTGTCCGCACGCGCCTCCTCGTTCGCGTGAATGTTTGATCGCAGTACCGGTCAGTGCGATCGCGGACCCGCCGTTTTCCTCGCGTTACACCGCGGTCGCCAACAAGCTCGAAAATTACATCTCTGGGACCGCGCATGCGGGAGTGTTCTTCGGCGATACCCCTTATGATGCGTGCATACAAAACGGGCGGGGGAGACATGGGAGGCCAAAATGTCGTGGAGATTGATCGGAGAGTCCCGCTTGCGATGTTTGCGCTCGCGGCTGGCGCGCTCTCGCTGCTTCTGTTGTTGTCGAGTCTGCTGATGCCGCCACCGGCGACGCCCGCTGCGCTAGTCGCGTTCGCTTCGAGCCACCGCGTCGCGTATGGACTGTTCGCGAGCCTGATCTTGGCGTGGTCGGTACTTTCCGTTCCCTTGATCGTCACGCTCGGCGCAATGCTCGAATCGAGCGGAGGTACTTTGACGGCCATCGCGCAACTGCTCTCGGCAGTGGGCGTCCTGTTGCTCGGTTTCGCCGTGTTTACGCACACCGCAGCACTGTTGTCGATCGTCGCCGCCGGAAAGCCGGCCCAACCGGAAGACGCCGTTTACCAGGCCGCAATCTGGTCCAATCTCGGCTTCTATCTAACGGATCCCGGCCTCATGACCTGGGGCCTCGGTCAATTCCTATTCGGCTGGGTCACGTGGAGAAGCGGGGTTCTGCCAAACTGGCTGGCGGTGGTCGGCGTCATCGGCGGGATCGCCGGCTTAATGACGCTCGCCGTCTATCAAACTGCCGCGCTTGCGTTAGTGCAGCTGCTGAGCTTCACCATCTGGGCCTTTGCTACGGGCCACTCGCTGCTTCGCTCTCGGCGGAATGCCTTAGCCAGGGCCTGACCGAGGTCACCGTCGTCGTTCAGCGACCCGGCGGCACGTCTTGCCGAACGTCGATAACAAGGTCCGCGGGGCGATAATACCGGCTCGTCCCTTCAGCTGACCCAATGGCCGACGATCCTCCACACGCGCTGCGTCTCACGTTCGCATGGCGCGGCACCCAGATCAGCCTCGTGGGTGGCGAGCGTGTCGCGATGATCGTCCCCGCGTCGGTGCCCGAACCGCAAGACGCCGACACGTCCGGCTATTCGTTCGCGCTCCTCGATGCGAACGGGAATGCGATCTACCGGCGCCCGTTGCATGACCCGCTTCGGATCGACACCGAGGCGTACCCGCCGGGCCGCGGACGTGCGATCGAGCGCGTACCGCTCGCGGCGACCGAAGGACGGTTCATCGTGCTCGTGCCCGATCTGGCCGACGCGCGCACGTTCCGGCTCACCGGTCCTGCCGATCCAAGGCGTTCCGGCGACCGCTCGACCGAGCTGATCCGCCTCGACATGGACGCGCTTCGCAAGGCGAGCGTTTCACGAAATCCGGCAGGCACACCGCCGAGCCCGGGTTCGAAAGGATGAGCGCCGCCGACGGGTCGGTGGCAGGTACGCAGAAGATCGTCGATCACGGAGCCGACGCGCAGCGCTACAACATCGTGATCCTCGGCGATGGGTATCGCGCCGTCGAAATGGCGAAATATCATGCCGACGTGCAGGCGTTCGTCGACACATTTCGCCAGAGCGCACCGTACGACGCGCTGTGGTGCGGCATCAACGTGCACCGCATCGATGTCGCCTCGACCGACAGCGGCGCCGACGATCCCGTCGCGTGCGGCGACGGAAGTGCCGGTTCCGGTGCCGTCGCACGCACCTACTTCGACTCGACGTTCTGCAGCGGCAACGCGATCAGGCGCCTGCTGACCTGCGACAGCGTCAGCGCGCGCAACGTCGCGCTCGCACGCGTGCCCGCCACGCACGTGGTCATTGTCGTCGTCAACTCTCCGCTATATGGCGGCTCCGGAGGCGAGGTCGCGACGTTCTCGACCGCGCCGGGCGCCTGCGAGATCGCGCTGCACGAGATGGGCCACACGGCCTTCGGCTTCGCCGATGAGTACGAGTACTACGTCGGTTGCGGAAGCGGTGAAACGGGCCATGACCTCTACACCGGCGGCGAGCCGGTCGAGCCCAACGTCACGCGCAACACCAATCGCGCGACGCTCAAGTGGCGATCGGTATTGACGTCGACGACCGATCCGTTGCCGACGACGGCGAACGCGAACTGCGCACAGTGCGATCCACAGCCGAATCCGCGCGCGGCCGACTACGTTGGCGCATACGAAGGCGCGCGCTACATGCACTGCGGCTGCTACCGGTCGTCGTACAACTGTCGCATGCGAATGCTCGGCGAGCCCTTCTGCGGCGCCTGCCAGAAGGCGATCCGCGATGCACTTACGCCATTCCTGCCGGTCGCGTACCAGGGGTTGTGGTGGAAATCGCCAGCGGGGTCGGAGAGCGGCTGGGGGATGAACATCGCGCATCAGGGCGACATCGTCTTCGCGACGTGGTTCACGTACGACGCGAGCGGCAAGGCATGGTGGCTTTCGATGACGGCGCCGATGGTGAGCGGGGGCAATGTCTACGCCGGAACGCTCAACACGACCAGAGGGCCGCCGTTCAACAGCGTGCCGTTCAATCCCGCGCTCGTCGTCGCAACCGCTGTCGGCAACGGCACACTGACGTTCATCGACGCGGACAATGGAACGTTCGCGTATACGGTCAACGGCGTGTCGCAAGCGAAAGCGATCATGCGCGAAGCGTTCGGGCCCGTCCCGACCTGCCGATTCGGCGTCCAGACCGATCTCGCAAAAGCCGCGAACTACCAGGACTTGTGGTGGAACGCTCCGGCCGGCTCCGAGTCGGGCTGGGGACTCAACATCACGCACCAGGGCAACATCCTGTTCGTCACGTGGTTCACGTACGACCTCGATGGTTCGCCGTTATGGCTGTCGGGAACGCTTCCGCAAACAGCGGCGAAGATGTATTCGGGCACGCTCAATCGCACGACCGGTCCGGCCTTCAATGCGATGCCCTGGAATCCCGCCGGCGTCGCCGTCACGCCCGTGGGTAATGCGACGATCACGTTCGTCAACGGCAACCAGGCCACCTTCGCCTACACGGTGAATGGCATCAGCCAGGCCAAGCAGATCACGCGCGAGATATTCCAGGCGCCCGGCACCGTGTGCCAGTAGACGAGTGTGGGCCCATCGACGAACAGGGCCGCAGCGCGATGCGCGGCATGTGACCCGACCATGGTGCCGCCGGACGAGTCCAACAAAGGGCGTACCGCAGAAACCATCCGGGGCGATCTCGCTCGGATGGGGCTGCGCGACGGGCGAATTGGTATGATAGTTGCATGACTCGCCGCCGACCTCGGTCTCGTAAGAGGGGGAGTTCGTGGAACTTTACTGGGTGCCAATCGGCTTTGCCGTCGTCGTGCTGCTGCTCGTGCTGCTGCTCGCGCGGCTCGTCGGAAATTCGAAGCGTCGGGAGATTCGCAAGAAGCTCGGCCTTCCTCTCAACTCGCGGCTGAACCCCGAGCAGGCGCAGGCGTTCCAGGCATTCGAGAACACCGACATGCGCCTCAAAAAGTCGTTTCCGACACTCTCCGACACGCAGCGGCAGGCGATGGCGCGCGACGTGCTTCGTGACAAGGGCCTGTTGCCGAAGCAGAAGAGGCAGAAGCCGCAGAAGCCGAGCTGAGCGCTCTTCGCCGGCGTATCGCGCGCCGGCAATCCACCGCTGCGCGAGCCTAGGCGAGCGGCGCCACCTTGATCACCTCGTCGGCCGTCGTAAGTCCCGCGGCCACCTTCATCGCGCCGGACACGCGCAACGGCTTCATGCCGTCGCGAAAGGCCTGCTCGCGCAACGCGCGATCGTCGGTCTGCTGCGTGACCAACCGCCGCAGCGCCGGCGTCATCAGCATGATCTCGTAGAGGCCGACTCGCCCCAGATAGCCGGTCATTCGGCATTCGAGGCAACCACGAGCGCCCGTCACCGACGCCGGCTTGTCGGCGCGCCACGGCGACGTGATCGCCGTCCACGTCGGATCGTCGGGCGCATCGACCGGCGCCTTGCAATGCGGGCACAGCGTGCGCACGAGCCGCTGCGCCATCACGCCGAGCAGCGTCGAATTGATGAGGTACGCGGGGATCCCGAGATCGAGCAGCCGCGTCACTGCCGACGGCGCGTCGTTCGTATGCAACGTCGACAGCACGAGGTGGCCGGTCAACGCTGCCTGCACCGCCATGTCGCCGGTATCGCGGTCGCGGATCTCGCCGACCATGATGATGTCCGGATCCTGGCGCAGCAGCGTCCGCACGCCCGATGCGAAATCGACGCCGATCGACGGCTGCACCTGCATCTGGTTGAACGCAGGCTCGATCATCTCGATCGGATCCTCGATCGTGCAGACGTTCACTTCCGTCGTTGCGAGGCCCTTCAGCGTCGAATAGAGCGTGGTCGTCTTTCCCGATCCCGTCGGTCCGGTGACGAGGATGATGCCGTTCGGCTCGCCGGTCATCGCTTCCCAGCGCGAGCGATCGTCGGCGGTGAAGCCCAGGTCCTCGAAGTCGCGCACCAGCACCTCGGGACTGAAGATGCGCATCACGATCTTCTCGCCGAACGCGGTCGGCATCGTCGAAATGCGCAGCTCGATTTCCTGCCCATCCGGCGCGACCGTTTTGATGCGGCCGTCCTGCGGGCGCCGCTTCTCGACGATCTCCATTCGCGCCAGCAGCTTGATCCGCGATGTCACCGCATTGAGCACCGAGGTCGGGATCGCGTAGACCTGATGCAACACGCCGTCGATGCGAAAGCGCACGAGCCCGACGTCGCGTCGCGGCTCGATGTGGATG
>Ga0157370_10009703_pt1 | contig 10236 bp, 8 predicted proteins | sample C35metaG_FD_113463 | JGI IMG/M metagenome (GOLD analysis project Ga0157370, IMG submission 113463) | Corn rhizosphere microbial communities from Kellogg Biological Station, Michigan, USA - C3-5 metaG | ecosystem: Host-associated > Plants > Roots > Rhizosphere > Soil | place: USA: Michigan... | reverse complement strand
GGCCTTGTCGTTTCTGGCGGAGCGCACGGGCGCGCGGATACGCTCAAGCAATGGTGTCGCCGCTATTCACAAGCAGCATCGTTCTGCTATGATTCGCGGCTCCGATGCGGGAATACCTCAGTTGGTAGAGCACGACCTTGCCAAGGTCGGGGTCGCGAGTTCGAGTCTCGTTTCCCGCTCCAGTTTTTCGCAAAGCCTCGGTCCACCGGGGTTTTGTTTTTTTGAAGCAACTGCGATCATCATGGTCGCGCTGCACCAAGCAATGGCCAGGTGGCAGAGTGGTCATGCAGCGGCCTGCAAAGCCGCGTACGCCGGTTCGATTCCGACCTTGGCCTCCATTGCGCAACCGGCTGCGACGCAGCCCTCAAAACCCGCCGCCGGCGGGTTTTTTGTTGGGCGGTGATCCGTCGCGGTTCACCCTGGTCCAATCGACAACCGGCATGCCGTGGTCCGTGATCACGTCGAAGAATCGACGTCCACATCGCGCCAGGATGGCGCTGCGCGCCTCGCCGGCAAGCACGACGGGGCCGATTCGGGGTTTTTACAGCGGAAAAACGCTGTTTTTCGCCTGAAACCGTTGGCGTCATCGCGAAATTCCCCTACATTCACCCTGCCGAGAGGCAATGCAAACATTCCATCATTCATTGACGACGGGGAAATCCATGGCAAAGACGCAAAAGGCAGTCAAGAACAAACCGGTATCCAAGGCGAAGGCCGCACCCGCCGCCCCGAAGCCGATCAAGGAAACCCTGAGCAAGTCCGGCCTGGTCGCGCACATCGTCGAGGCTAGCGGTGTCATTGCGAAAGACGTGCGCGCGGTGCTCGCAGCGCTGGAAGGCGCCGTGGCCGGGTCCGTGCACAAGAAGGGCGCTGGCTCCTTCATGCTGCCAGGCCTGCTGAAGATCTCCGCGGTGAGCGTGCCGGCCAAGCCCAAGCGCAAGGGCATCAACCCGTTCACCAAGGAAGAGCAGTGGTTCGCCGCCAAGCCGGCATCGGTCAAGGTCAAGATCCGCCCGCTGAAGAAGCTCAAGGACGCGGCCGCCTGATCCTCGCAGTTCGCGACATCGGTCACCAAGTGCGGCGGCATTGCCCGCCGCACTTTCGTTTCGGGGCAGGGAAAGCCATGAAGCCGCAAACGCGATGCTTGGTGCCCGGGCCCGGAATCGAACCGGGATACCCGTGAGGGTGAGGGATTTTAAGTCCCTTGCGTCTACCAGTTTCGCCACCCGGGCTGGAGTGCTCGAACGCGCTGCGCGATGCCGCAGGCGGCGCAAATCGTAACATGGGGCATGGCAGCCACCGCCGCCGAACTCCACCAAGCGGTGCTTCAGATCAGGCTCTTGAAGATGTGGATGCCGGCGCTGTACTCGCCGATGATCGTGCCCACGCTGACCAGAAAAAAGTTGAGCAGGGTGCGCGCGACGCGGTTCTTCCACCAGCCGCTCCAGTGCACGATGTCGTCGCGCAGGCTGTCGAAGTCGACCACGCGCGGCCGGCGTACCCACGCTTCGGCCATCGCGCTGATGCCGCCTGCGGGGATGCCGGGTCGGAACGGCTTGATCGGTGCGGCGATGAAGGCGGCCAGGATGCTCAGCGGGTGTCCGCCGGCCGCCAGCGCGCCGAGTGCCGCAAAGCCGCCGGTGAACAGTACCCAGGCCATCAGCGCCTGTGTACCCAGGGCGGCGTTGCGATGGAACGCCCACGCGATCGCGGCGAATACCAGCAACACCAGCGCGGCGGCCAGCCATTTCGGCCAGCGCGCTTTCGCTGGCATGGCCGCCAGTTCGGCGACCTTGGCGGCCGGATCGTCCTGTTGATCACGCAACAGCGTGCACAGGCCTTTGAGGTGGCCTGCGCCGATGACAACGAGCACGCGCCGGCTTGGCGCATCGGCGGAATCAACGGGCGCTGACCGGGACGCTTCCTGGCGCAATCGCGCCGCCATGAAGGCGTCGCGTTCGCCGATCAGGCTTTCGTAAAGCGGTTTCGATTCGCTGGCGAATTCGCTGAAGGCGCTCTCCAGCAGATCGCCTTGCTTGAGCTTTTCGATCTCGCCCTGCGCGATTTCCTCGCGCTCGAACACGCTGGCCAGCAACCCGCCAAGCAAGCCGAAGCGCTGCCAGAAACCGACGCTGCGCCAGGCGCGCTTCAAGGTAGTGCCGACCTCGCGATCGATCAGCCACAACGGCAGCCCGCGCTGCCCGGCGCCATCCATCGCCGCCTTCATTTCCGCGCCGGGCAGGATGCCGGACTGGTCGGCCAGGCGCTTCTGGAAGGTCGACAGCACCAGGCTCGCGGCGACCATGCCGGCCTTGCCCTGGCGGATCACCTTGAACAGGTCCATCTGCTTGAAGGCTTCCGGGTCGCGCATGCTTTGCGCGCGGCTTTCGCACAGTTCCACCGCAACGGCATCGAAGTGCTCGTGCGCCAGCAGCGCATCGACGGCCTCCATGCTCGTCCGCGAGACGTGCGCCGTGCCGAGCACGACGTATTCCACGCCATCACGCTGCACGCGCTCGATCGGCTGCCCCTGCAAGGCGGACGACAGGGCGACTTCGGTTTCGGAAACACTCATGCGGTCGGCGCGCCGTTCAGTGGGAGACATTCAAGGATGGGGACGGCCGTCGTGGGGAACAAGCAGCGCGAAAAACTGCTGGCGCCGCTTCAGTCACGAAAGCGCCGGAGCAGGTCAGCGTAGGCGTCGATGCGGCGGTCGCGCAGGAACGGCCAGATCCGCCGCACGTGTTCGCTGCGCGCGAGATCGACCTCGGCCATCAGCAGTTGGCGACCATCCGTGCCGGCTTGCGCCAGGAACTCGCCTTGCGGCCCGGCCACGAAGCTCGATCCCCAGAACTGGATGCCCGCGCCGACCTTGCTCGGATCGGCCTCGTAACCGGTGCGGTTGCACGAGAGCAACGGCAGGCCGTTGGCCACGGCATGGCCGCGTTGCACGGTGATCCAGGCATCGCGCTGGCGGTCCTTCTCGGCCTGTTCGTCGCCCGGATCCCAGCCGATCGCGGTGGGGTAGAGCAGCAGTTCCGCGCCGGCCAGGGCCATCAGGCGCGCCGCTTCCGGATACCACTGATCCCAGCACACCAGCACGCCGAGCCGGCCGACCGACGTATCGATCGGCTCGAAGCCGAGGTCGCCCGGCGTGAAATAGAACTTTTCGTAAAACGCCGGATCATCCGGAATGTGCATCTTGCGATAGACGCCGGCGATCGCGGCGGAACGATCGAACACTACCGCCGTGTTGTGATACAGCCCGGCGGCACGGCGCTCGAACAGGGAGGCGACGACGACCAGCTTCAGCTCTTCAGCCAGTTTGCCAATGTGCGCGGTGCCGGGACCGGGAATGCTTTCGGCCTGATCGAAAATCTCGACCGATTCGTGCTGGCAGAAGTAAGGGCCATTGTGCAGCTCCTGCAGCAGCACCAGCTCGGCGCCGGCCGCAGCCGCCTCGCGCAGGCCCGCCTCGATGGCATCCAGGTTGGCGTCGCGGCTGCCGCGGTCGGTTTCCTGCAGCAGCGCGACCTTCAAGGTCTTGCGGGTCATCGGCGTGACTCCTCAACGTATGCCAGACCCCGCAGTTTAGCCGATGCGGCTCAAGCGATCCCTGCCGGCAGCTGCATGGTGATGCAATGCAGGCTGCCGTTCTGCCAGATCAGGGGACGGCAGGGCACCTGCACGATCTCGCGGCCGGGATGCGCCAGGCCGATGATCCGTGCAGCCTCGTCATCGGCCGGATCGTCGTACGCCGGCACCAGCACGGCGCCGTTGACGATCAGGTAGTTCGCGTAGGACGCCGCCAGGCGACGGCCTTCATCGAGAATCGGCCGCGGCCACGGCAGCGGATGCAGCTGATAGGGACGGCCATCCGGCGCGCGCAGTTCGGCCAGTTCGGCAGCCATGCGCTGCAGTTCGGCGTAGTGCGGATCGCCGGCGTCGTCGCAGGCCTGGAACACGATGCGCTCGCCGGGCGCGAAGCGGGCGAGGGTATCGATGTGCGCGTCGGTGTCGTCGCCTTCGAGATAACCGTAATCCAGCCACAGCACGCGCTGCGCGTGCAGGCCATCGCGCAGGATGGCGCTCATGTCCTCGCGCGATTGCTCGGGGTGCCGCTGCACCAGGCAGCGCCAGGTGGTGAGCACGCTGCCTTCGCCATCGCTCTCGATAGCGCCGCCTTCCAGGGCCCAGTCGATGCGCTTGTGGGCGGCTTGACCGAACACGCCGGCATCCACCAGCCCGGCGACCAGCGCATCATCCTGTTCGGCGCCGAACTTGCCGCCCCAGCCGGTGAAGCGGAAATCGGTGAGCTGAAAGCCCTTGTCGCCGCCCTGCAGGGTGATCGGGCCGGAGTCGCGCAGCCAGGTATCGTCGTACGGAAGTTCGACGAAGCGGATTTTCGACATATCCACGCCCGCGCCGCGCAATTGCGTCTGCACGTGAGCGTGCAGGTCCGCATCGCCCACCACGATGATCAGACGCTGGAACCGGGTGACCGCTGCCGCCAGCGCCACATAGGTGGACTCCACGGACGCCAGCCGATCGGCCCAGTCGGTGCCCGCATGCGGCCAGGCGATCAGCACCGCGGACTGCGGCTCCCATTCGGCGGGCAGGCGCAAGGAGGAAGCAGTCATGCAAGCGGTCTCATGGTCGAGGGCCGCGAATTGTACGACGCCAGGGACGCGCACACGAAAACGCGGCCTGTGTCGCCACAGGCCGCGTCTCGGGGATGGATCAGTTGACGCTGGCCGGGTTGGTGTTGTTGCCGGCCGGCGTATTGAGCACCGAATGGATCACGTGGCTGTGCTCGAAATACACGATGAAGTTCGAATATTCCCAGCGATTGATCTGCGGATGCTTGCCGGTATCGCCACCACGCGGCGACAGCTTGCGTTGCGGAGCGCCCCAGGTCTTTTCCACCTGGCTCATGCTCATGCCGCGGCTGGGCAGGTTCATGCCTTTTTCCTGCTGCACGCGGTGAATCAGCAGGTTGTCGCCATGCTGGCGTGCCTGGGCGACCTGCGGGGCGGCAAAACCGGCGGCAACCGCCAGCACGACAATGAGCGGCAAACTGCTTGTGAACTTGACCATGGTCCCCTCTCCATACACGGCTGTATGCGGCGTCGTTGTAGCAGAACTGGTGATGCTACGCCATGTCGGCCCAGGCCGATTGCGACGGATTGGGCATTCGCCCGTCGCCAAGCCGAAGCCGTTTGGCCGGCAACCCTGCCTTCACCGCTATCATGGGCGGCTGCAGATACTGCATGCTCGTTCCGGACGCTGTTTTTCCATGATTTCCTTTCGACATTTTGCCTTGCGCCGCGGCACCCGCCTGCTGCTTTCCGACATCGACCTGGTGATCCAGAGCGGCTGGCGACTCGGCGTGATCGGCCGCAACGGCTGCGGCAAGTCCAGCCTGTTCGCCGCGCTGCAGGGCAAGCTGGAAAGCGATGCCGGCGAGCTGGACATGCCGGCCAAGCTGCGGCTGGCCTCGGTGGAACAGGAAACGCCGGCGCTGCCGGATGCAGCGATCGACTACGTGCTGGGCGGCGACGAAGAACTGGCCGCGGCCATGCGCGACGAAGCCGACGCCGGCGAGCGTGGCGACATGGAAGCGATGGCGAAGGCGCATCACCGCATCGAGGAATTGAACGGCTACGACGGCCGCGCCCGCGCCGGCCGGCTGCTGCACGGACTGGGTTTTCCGCCGGAAACGCACGAGCGCGCGGTGAAGGAGTTCTCCGGTGGCTGGCGCGGACGGCTGAACCTGGCGCGTGCGCTGATGTGCCCTTCCGACCTGCTGCTGCTCGACGAACCCACCAACCACCTCGACCTCGACGCCGTGCTGTGGCTGGAGGAATGGCTGCGCCGCTATCAGGGCACCTTGCTGATCATCTCGCACGATCGTGAATTCCTTGACGGCGTGATCACCCACACGCTGCATCTCAACGACGGCAAGGCGAAGCTCTACACCGGCAACTACAGCGCCTTCGAACGCCTGCGCGCCGAGCAGCTGCGCCAGCAGCAGATCTCGCACGAGCGCGAGCAAGCCGAGCGCGCGCACCTGCAATCGTTCGTCGACCGCTTCAAGGCGAAGGCCAGCAAGGCCAAGCAGGCGCAGTCGCGGATGAAGCGCCTGGAGAAGCTCGCCGGCACCGAGGCGGTGCGCGCGGAGCGGCCCTTCAGCTTCCAGTTTCCGGCGCCGGGACGACTGCCCGATTCGATGCTGCAGCTGGAGGACATCACCGCGGGTTATGCGGACGCTGAAGGCGATGGCGTCAACATCATCCTGCGCGATGTCCGTTTCAGCCTGGAGGCGGGCGAACGGATCGGCCTGCTCGGTCCCAACGGCGCCGGCAAATCGACCCTGGTGAAAACCCTGGTTGGCGAACTCGAGCCCATAAGCGGCGAACGCAAGGCGCACAAGGATCTGAAGATCGGCTATTTCGCCCAGCACACGGTCGAGAGCCTGCGCGCGGGCACCAGTCCGCTCGACCACCTGCAGGACAAGGCGCCCGGCGCCGCCACCCAGGCCATGCGTGATTTCCTGGGCACGTGGAACTTCGCGGGCGAGCGCGCGTTCGAATCGGTCGATGGCTTCTCCGGCGGCGAGCGCGCGCGACTGGCCCTGGCGCTGATCGCGTGGGACAAGCCGAACCTGTTGCTGCTCGATGAGCCGACCAACCATCTCGACCTGGACATGCGCGAAGCATTGGCCGATGCGCTGGCCGACTTCGACGGCGCGCTGGTGCTGGTGTCGCACGACCGCCATCTGCTCGGCATGGTCTGCGACAGTTTCTGGCGCGTCGCCGACGGTGACGTGGAGAGCTTCGACGGCGACCTGGACGATTACGCCAAATGGCTGCGCACGCGCGGTACCACCAGCAAAAAGGCGGCCAAGGCGAGTGCAGCGGCGGCGAAACCCGTCGTCAGGATCGTGCCGGAAGAAACCCCCGAGGAACGCCGCCGGCAAGCGGCTGCGCAGCGCGAGTCGGAGAAGAAGTCGCGCCAGCGCGTGAAGCGCATCGAGACCCGCACCGCCAGCATCGACAGCGAACTGGCCGCATTGGAAACCCAGCTGGCCGACCCAGCCACGTACAACGGCCCCACCAGCGAGATGATGCGGCTCGGGCAGCGCCAGACCGAGCTTCGCCGCGAGAAGGAAGCGCTGGAAGCGGAGTGGCTGGAAATCTACGAAACGCTGGAAGCTTAGGACAACCACGTGAGCGCAAAGCCGGAGCAATCGCTGCAATGGTGGCTGCCAGCCTTGCCGCATTTTGCGCCGGCCCATCCGCTGCGCGAGTGGCTGGCCCGCGCCGATCGGCTTTCCGAAGGGCGCGCCGGTTACCTGGCCGGCCTGGGCGATTATTTCGGCGGCGTCGACGCCGGCGTGCCCGCGGCAGCGATCACGCGCGAGTTCCTCGCTGCCGACGCCGGCGACGCGCGCTGGCTGTCCGCCGACCCGGCCTGGGTGCAGCCGGACATGAACGGCGCGCGTTTGCTGGCCTGCGGGCAACTGCACTTGAGCATGGACGATGCGCGCGCGTTGGCCGCGCCGCTGCGGCCGGTATTCGAGGACGCCGGCATGCAGCTGGAAATTTCCACGCCGGATCGATGGCATCTGAAGCTGCCTGCGGATCTGCCGCTGCCCGATTTCGCGGCGCCGGAACAGGCGCTTGGCGAGGATCTCTCGCAACATCTGCCGCAAGGTGCGCAAGGCCGCCGCTGGCGCGTGCTGATCAACGACATCCAGGTGCTGCTGCATCAGCATCCGCTGAACGCCGAACGGCGCGCCCGCGGATGGGCGCCGGTCAACAGCCTGTGGCTGTGGGGCGGCGGCACGCTCCCGGGGAACATGAAGAGCGATCTGCGCGGCGTGGTCGGCGATGATCTTCTGCTGCGTGCGCTGGCTGCGCAGGCCGGCGCCGCTTGGCACCCCCGCACGCCCGAATCCGTGGCCGCAGCGACGGCGGGCTGGCTGATCGATCTGCAGGATCTGCCTGCCGAAGAAATCGCCGAACACTGGTGGCCCGTGCTGCAGCCGCAGCTTTGCCAGACGACGACCGTGCTGCATTTCGCCAGCGGCGAACGCTGGCAGCGCAAACCATGGCACCGCTGGCGCATGTGGCGCGGAGCAGGGCGTTGAGCGCGGTGCAGCTGCGCCGGCGCGAAAGCCGCGGCACACCCGACGGCTGGCCCGACTCGGTGCATCCGGTGCTGCAGCAGATCTACGCCGCGCGTGGCGTGCTGGGCCCGGAGGAAGTCGAGCATCGCCTGGCGCGCCTGTTGTCGCCGCAGATGCTGGGCGGCATGCCGGAAGCCGTCGATCTGCTGGTCGAGGCGATCCAAGGCGACTGGAGCATCCTGATCGCCGGCGACTACGACTGCGATGGCGCCACCGGCACCGCCGTGGCCGTGCGCGGCTTGCGGCTGCTTGGCGCCAGGCGGGTGAGCTATGCGATTCCGAACCGCTTCACGCATGGCTACGGGCTGAGCCCGGCACTGGTCGCCTCGCTGCAGCCGGCGCCGCAACTGATCGTCACGGTCGACAACGGCGTGGCCAGCGTGGCCGGTGTGACGGCAGCGAAAGCGCGTGGCATCCGGGTCATCGTCACCGACCATCATCTGCCCGGCGATCAGCTGCCGGCATGCGACGCGATGGTCAATCCGAACCTGGCCGGTGATCCGTTTCCGAGCAAGATGCTCGCCGGCGTGGGCGTGATGTTCTACCTGCTGCTGGCGCTGCGCGCACGATTGCGCGAGCGCGGCGCGTTCGAAGCCGCCGAGCCTGACCTCTCCGTGCTGCTCGACCTGGTGGCGCTGGGCACCGTGGCCGATCTCGTGCCGCTGGATTTCAACAACCGCGTGCTGGTCGAGGCCGGCCTGCAACGCATCCGCAGCGGCCGTGCCTGCGCCGGCATCACCGCGCTGGTCGAAGCCGGCAAGCGCAGCGTGGCGACGCTATGTTCCAGCGACCTGGGCTTCACTGTCGGCCCGCGGTTGAATGCGGCGGGCCGGATGGAAGACATGAGCCTGGGCGTCGAATGCCTGCTCACCGATCATGTGGCGCAGGCGCGCAATTACGCCGAGCAGCTCAGCGCCATCAACCAGGAGCGCCGCGACCTGCAGGCGTCGATGGTGGCCGAGGCCGAGCAGATGGTGGTCGGGCTGACCGATATCGATGCGGTGGGCGTGGCGCTGTACGAGCCGTCGTGGCATGCCGGCATCGTCGGCCTGGTCGCGTCCAAGCTGAAGGATCGGTTGCATCGCCCGGTGATCGCGTTTGCACCGGCCAGCGAGGACGACACCGGCAACCTGCGCGGATCGGCACGCTCGATCGCCGGCTTCCATATCCGCGATGCGCTCGCGGCGATCGACGCGCGCCAGCCCGGCTTGATCGAGCGTTTCGGCGGGCATGCGATGGCTGCGGGCCTGAGCCTGAAAGTTCACGATTACCCGCGCTTCAAGGCTGCATTCGATGCAATCGCGCGCGAGCTGATCGACGCCGAGCGCCTGCAGGCGGTGCTGTATACCGATGGCGAACTGCCGCCGGGCGCTGCCACGTTGCTGCTGGCGCGGCAGCTGCGCCACGCCGGTCCGTGGGGCCAGGGTTTTCCGGAGCCGTTGTTCGACAACCACTTCGAATGCGCGAGCTGGAAGTTGATGGGCGAACGACACCTGCGGCTGCAGCTGCGCGATCCGCGCAATGGCGCCGTGCACGACGCGGTGATGTTCAACGCGTATCACGGCGAGCCGCCGCCCCCGTCGTTGCGCGCCGCCTACGAGCTGACCATCAACGACTGGCAGGGTCGGGAAAGTCCGCGCCTGCTGTTGCGCCACATCGAGCCGGCCTGATCCGGAGGGCGACCGATAGCAGGTTTTTCACGCGTCCTGATCCAAGCTTGCGGCAGGACAGCTCAAGGAGACGCCCATGATCGCCCAGATCGAAGGACTGCCCGCCGGCACACTCGGCTTTCGCGCCCACGGCCAGGTCACCTCGGCCGATTACGAAAATGTCATCGTGCCGGATGTCGAGGCGGCGTTCGCGCTCAACCGCAAGTTGCGCCTGCTCTACGTCACCGCCGAGGACTTCACCGGCTTCGATCCGGGCGCCATGTGGGACGACGCCAAGCTTGGCATGCGCCACTTCAGCAGCTGGGAGCGGATCGCCCTGGTGACCGACGTCGGCTGGTTGCGCACGACCGCGATGGCCTTCGGTTTTGCCGTGCC
>Ga0157370_10009701_pt1 | contig 10237 bp, 9 predicted proteins | sample C35metaG_FD_113463 | JGI IMG/M metagenome (GOLD analysis project Ga0157370, IMG submission 113463) | Corn rhizosphere microbial communities from Kellogg Biological Station, Michigan, USA - C3-5 metaG | ecosystem: Host-associated > Plants > Roots > Rhizosphere > Soil | place: USA: Michigan... | reverse complement strand
TTCGGCTGCAACATTGTAAAGTTTCAGTACAGCGTTGAGTTCGGCAAGAGAGGTAAATTTATAATCTGCAAGTACAGTATTTAGGATACTGGTAATTGTTCTTTTGGTCTGTGATTTTCCGTATTCTGCTTTGTTGTCCGCGGGCTTCAGCTCATACATGGATTGCTTAAATTTATCTTCTGCACGTACTAACCTATATTCCAGTTCCAGTTCTTTTCTGGCTTTTTCAGATTGGATTTTGCCCAGGTTATGCAGTGATATCGGTGTGCCATCGGGTCTGATATTGGTCGTAACGATATGCATGTGTGGATGCCCGGCATCATAATGCTGGTAGAGCAGATAAGGCTGACCACCAAAACCGATCTTATCCATATAGTCGAATGCAATGGAGCGTAGTTTTTCCTGGCTGTGGCTTTCAGAAGGATCAAAATTGAGGCTTACATGAAGGGTATTAACCTGGGTTCTTTCCCTGAGATCAGCGAGGTTTTTTAACCGGGCCAGCTTCTGGTCAAAGGAGAGATCAGCGGCCTCTTTTAGGTAATAAGGAGCATCAAAGCAAACCGCAACACCCTCTTTTACTTTGTTCTCATTATAGTTTATTGCCCTGCGCAGGCTGCTTGCCTCATGGATTACGGCTACCATTGGTCGGCTATTTTTGCGATGGCAGAATTGACCGCTTCGAGGCTTTTGTAAAAGCTTTTCTTGTCCAGTTCCCAGCTGATCAGCCAGCCTTTTATCTCGTCGGTAAACTTGAGGGTATGCAATTTTTTTACCGCCTGGTTCAGGTTATTGCCTGCCGAATTCAGCTCCATTCTGACCTTTGCAAGCTCATTGACCAGGGCATCCTGTGACTGGTTTCTGTAGCGGCCGATGTGTGGTTTGCCGAGTATTATTTTTCGTATATAGGTACTTAAACCATCGTCCATGGTCTTTGCAAAACCATCGTTTATGGTTTTCAATTCATCGGCGTTCACACGTACGTGCAGCCATTTATCCCTGTTGTTTTTCTTTTCTTCCATCACTTTTCATTTTTCACTGATTCAACACAAATCCATTTTTTAGGGCAGGGCCTACGACTCCGGAGTAAAGGCCCATAAATCCCGTTGTGATACAACGGTACATCTAGCCGATCACGGGGCTCACAGGTGATCGGCCCCCTTTAAGGATATGGGGTATGCTTTTTAGAAACCAATATCCCAAAGCTGGATTTAAGGAGGAATGGATTGGTATGGACCGGTAGAACTATTACCTGGAATATTAGCGGTTAAGAAGTCGTTCAGGTCCTTGAAGCCTTTATACCTACCACTTCTATCTGAATAAATCTTACTACCGGTACATGCTTGCTTTGTTGCCGCTTTGCCTGCAGCGTCGTGGTCAAGATAAAGATGTACCTGAGAATAGGTATTCATCAGGGAACAAGCCTTGTCGAAGAAGGCAAGGCTGTTGAGTATAAGAAAATCAGTATGGGCAATTTCCTGTTGCGGATAAAGCTGTAGATAGGAGAGGAAATCGATAAAACCTTCAAAGACCATTATGATATCATTACCGTAACGGAATAAAGTAATGTCCTTGGGGCTAAGGCTGCCCTTGAAATAGGTGCTACGGACTTCATAGCCGTGGGAATCGTTTTTAAATCCGATGCCATAGTAATTCCGCCCGCCAACCTGGTAGCTGATTTCCTTACAATACCTGACTGCAAGATGGGTGGCTATACCCCGGTCATTTAGATACCGGATCAATGTTTTGTTCCGCAGGTCAAAGACGCTTTTAATTTTAATACGTACTGGTGGAAGAACAGGAGCGAAGGAGACCGGTAGCTGAACGGTATGATGGGCGGCAGATTCACTAAGCATTTGCAAAAAATCCCGGACACTACAATTGTGGAATGAAATTCCAAAGTCGATGATGTTGCCGCCCTGACCTGATCCAAAATCGTACCAGCGGTTGAGCCTCCGATTAACCTTAAAGGAAGCCGTACCTTCTATACGTAAAGGTGATTTATACCAATAGCTGTTTCCCTTAATTTTCTCCGGTGTAAAACCCAATCCGTTAAGATATCCGATAAGGTCAATTTCCCGGGCTTTAGCACAGGAAAAGTAATATTCTGATGATTCCATAATCCCTCTATTTCTTTCTCACTAATCTTTCAGTGATACAAAGCTAGAAACGCCTGTCCGAAAAAGCATTACCTGGCTCAACTCAGGTCAGGATCAAAATGTCGTTTCAAAAATGGCCTCAAGATTTTTCTTTCATGTGGTATCATTATGTAAGCTCACGACGAATGAATAAGATGGCGATGATCCTCAGTTATATATCTCGTTTTTTGATATTATATTGCAGTTGTTAATTTTCAAAACCGAACACCATGAACAAGATTATCGCCTCAATTATGCTGATAGCACTTTGCACTATCAGTGCAGTTGCTCAACAGCCACCAAACCAGAACACCTATCTGGATGCTCTCAAACTTCTCGACGCCTTAAATTCTCGAACTGGTAATGGTGAATCACAGACAGCCTACTTCTTTGAAATCCTAAAGAAATACGGACTCGACAGATCATCTGCTCAAAACAACCCTTTTTTGAGGGGTATTTTTCCTAATCAAGTATCGGCAGCTGGAAAGGTGATTGAAGATAACTTTACGGCCCAACAGATTACCAAGACAGGAACTGATCCAGTTAATTTGCAGGCATCAATTATCAATGGGACAGCAAGCTTTATGGCGGGAAGATTTAAAGAGGAGGCCCTGTCGGCATCTATTAATTATCTTTTTAAGGCAATTACCGAACATCCCGAAGAAGCCAAAGTAACCAAAGCAGTTTTTCCGAAAACATTTGCTCTGATTGAGGAGCTTTACGCACGCAAAAGTTACTACACAGCTGACCTGGTCTATATTCGGCAGGTGGCCCAATATGATCTTAACTTGCTGCCTGATAACCTGATTACTAATATTGATGACTTGTTACCGAAACTAGCGGCAGAACCCGAATTAAGGGATATGCTTTCGGTCGCTCACAGCATCTACCATGATGGCAAGAAAGGTTGGCAGGTTGAAAAAATAATAACGTCAGTTAAAGATGCTAAATTGACCGAAAACGGAAAAATAAAAAAACTGGTCAGTTTGTTAGACCTTATTTCCCAGGCGTTAATCAATGTGAAGGGGAATGAAGCTGTTTGGATTAATTATAATGATCTTCCGGCAGTAGAAAGCGGAGAACTTGAATTTTTAAAGTCCAGGCTTTTTTATGGATTGCTGTATGAGCAGCTAAAGAAGTTAGACTATATGCAGCCATTGTTGCATCAGTCCGGGGGATATATCTCTGATGTAACAGTTTTATCAAAACGCATGCAGTCCTTAATCGAGGTATCGGTCCGACTAAATCAATCTGCAGACTTTATAAAAATAAAAAAGGCACAGATTTCGTCAGCAGCTGATGTAATAGCCTACCTGAGAACGATCAGCGATGTTATAAATGGATTTGCAACAGATATTAATGAAATGCAAATTGAAAATTTCCAGCTTAAACTACCAGAAAAGGCCTTGGCAGTAGTCCCAAAATATTTTGATCTTGCAGATGCTGTACTTCAGAAAGACTATCAGCGTATCATAGCGACACTACTGATTGAATTCGGAGAATACACCAGGGCGGACAAAACTTATAACAAACACCTAAACTTTATCGCGCAGATGGCAGATCTGAAAAGTGCGGCGGACATGGAAGCTTTAATGAATTCCTATGCTTTGCCAATCGGCGGGTCATCAATAAAAAGACAAAGTAAATTTAATTTGTCCCTTAACGGATACGTAGGTCTTACGGCAGGTTCAGAAACTGCTTATGGTACTTTTGCAAACCAGTCCAAGGCCAATATAGGTCTGACTGCGCCTATTGGTATTTCTTCAACTTTTGCATCCGGTAAACTTACGGCCTTTATCAGCCTCATTGATCTGGGGTCTGTAGTTAATCAACGACTCAATAACGATACTACTTCCTATACTGATTTTAAATTTGAATATTTCTTTACCCCTGGCATCGGCCTCTACTATAATTTCCCGAAATTACCAGTGACTGCCGGAGTTCATTGGAATTATATACCAAACTTGAGAACTATAAAGTATGATACCGGTACCGCTATAATTACAGAAACGAACCGCAGTGTAAGCAGGTTTAATTTTTCTGTGTTGGTCGACCTTCCATTTTTTACACTATTTAATCGGGCCAAGGATGAATAAAAATCACTAGCTCTTTCATGCTGAGAATAACGTGGCTCAATTCAAGCCATGTAAAAAACAGACATACTGTTTACTTTTGAAGTGTAAAAAGAGCGATTATGAAAAGTGGAAATGAAATGGAAGGGATGCTCGAAATCCTGTTAAGTGTGCCTGGGATGGAAGAGAATGTAAAAGTTGGCATAAACCTGAGCCGTAAGCAGGTAATGCTCATGAATAATGTGATCAGGGAAGGATTGGCAGCAAAAGGGGGAATGGTTGAAGACCTTATAAAGGTTTTACCCGATGAAAGTGGAGCCAGCCTCCAGCAGATGGCTGATGAGCTATTGGAAAAGGCTGGCCTTACCACCCTGCATGCCAAGATCAGTAAATTTAAAATGTAAAAAGGAAACCGGCCAACAGCCGGTTTCTTCTGTAATAAATGGTTATAGGATAGTTTGGTCAAAATCACTGTCATAATTGTATTAAGGATGTAAGATCGTATGCCCAGAACACCTGAAGAATTATGTACTGCAACCCTGGTATTCGATTTCTTTTAATAATTTTACCCGAAACTAAGAACGGATGACCGAAGCGTACAAAATTCAAGCCCTCAAGAAGACAGGCGTAAGTGGGAGTGTAGCGAAGATACTACGAGCAAAATCCGGAAACATGTGCGCGTTTCCCGGGTGTAAGAATAACCTAATTACACCAGATGGTCGGCTCTTAGGCGAAATATGTACAATAAAATCAATTACTGCATCGGGTCCCAGAGGTAGCGCCGTGGCGGATTTTTCGGAATACTATTCGGAAAAAAACCTGATATATTTATGTCCAACTCATCATAGGCTTGTAGATATTGAGCCGGAGATTTACACCGTAGATTTTTTACTCAACATTAAGCTTAAGCATGAAAAGAAAATTAGCTCACCAGGTACTGTAATACTTGGTAACAAAATTGAGATACCGGAAGATTTATCACTCGCAGAAATTTTAGATTTTTGGAGCAAAAACCAGCACCAATCTTCTGAGGAGTTTTGGCAGGTTTTCTTTTCCAACCATCCACAGATAATCTCATTGTTATTTCCAAACCCAATAATAAAAATTGGAGAAAAGACATATCTCGGTGGAAAGGATATTGATAATCGCGGAGGCAATATTGCTGACTTTATCTATCAGAATGCTATAGCTAAATCAATAGTGATTGTTGAGATAAAAACCCCGGTGACACCATTACTGGGACAACAATATAGAGGTAATGTTTATGCTATGTCAAAAGATTTAAGCGGCGGTATTGTTCAGGTGCTTAATTACAAACTGGAAATTCAAAGAGATTATCATCGCCTTGCGTATGAGTCAAAAAAAGATTTCGAGGTTATTGAACCAATGTGTTTATTGATCTGTGGTAATTTGAACGATGAGATCTTAGATGGTAAACAAATGAGGTCATTTGAACTTTTCAGAAATTCATTAAATAATTTGATAGTTCTAACATATGATGAGCTTTTTGAGAAAATAAGAATGATTTACAATTTTCAGTAATCAATCAATTATTGAGAAGCGAACGCATACCATCATCCACTGACAGCTGCAAGCTGTGCCGTTGAAGCGCAAAAAATGCAGCCGGGAGAAAAGGAGGCGGTGGTTTTTGCGGCTTTTTAACGCCCGTTATGGGGGTTTTCTATCCTGGCAAAGGTACATGCCGTATAAATGGGTTAAATAACCTCCACTAACCTTAGATAGCCTCGAAAAGGGTTTGTGCAGATAGTCCTATGCCCACAATAGGAGAAAAGCACCTAAAACAATCATCAATATAGAGCTAATCCCAAAAATCCATTCTAAAAATGGTATAAGTAGGGATAGGAAGAAATTCCGGTAGTGATAGGTATTATAGAATAAGCGGCGGTTAAATCTGCGTCGGCGAACGATATAAAAAATAATAATTCCAATAAGGCAAAATGATATGCCAAATGTCGAAGGGCTTATGGTTTGGGTTAGTAGTATCATGATATTTTGTTTATGGGGTAAGTTATTAGGCAGATGAATAAGGCGGCAAATGTTGCCGCCTTAACATTTCTAGCGATTACGCTGCTTGTTTCATTTTCTCTATTTTTTTTCCTAGGGCTTGAATTTTTTCTTCCTTTTTTTCCACCCTGATAGTCGCCTTTTCTTGCTGCTCCTTGCAAATAGAATTTACGTCAATGCCGGAAGCATCGGCACACTGATAAAGTGCATAACCGGTAACATTTCCCGGATATTTACTTTGCCCGTCCCCGGATAGAACAGCACGGATCATAAAGCAAAACTGCTCATCGGTAATTGCTGCCAAGGCATTGTACAGGTTTTCTTTGTTTCGTCTGCTGCTCAAATCCATGTCCGGCATAATGGCATCTTCAACAAAGCTCTTGCTTTCCCATCCAAGCGCCTGATATACGATAAGCCGCAAAGCAACATGATCGGCCTGTGTTAGTGTCTGCCTTATCTCTGGAAAAGATAAAACCTGCGCTTTAAATTTGTCATGTACCTGTTCCTGTATTTTATCAAGATCAATTTCTTTAAACCGGGTTTCCCGATCATTTAAACGGTTTATTTCCTGTTGCAGAAGTTCAGCCGTTGCCGTTCCCTCCTTAATTGCCTGTTGCACCTCTTTGGCGGTTACTTTCGGAGAAGAATTATCGCCGGTACCATCGGCCCCGCTGTTACGGATTTCAAAGAGCCGTAAAAGGTATTTGTCATTGGAAATCAGAAGGCCGCGCATTGTTGTTTCAGTCATCACTTTTGCATGGTATGATTCCAGATCATCCTGGTATTCCTGTAATGCCTGATTATAGCCGCTTTCATCGAGGTCGATTACACCATCTTCATCAACCTGCTCATAATCTTCTTTGTCTGGTGCAGCCGGGGCATTTATAAAATCAACGGTATATTGGGCGTAAAGTGGCAAAATCGACATTTCTGGATGGCCTTCAATTATTTCTCTTGTTTCCTGGTCAATGTAACCGGGGTATAAAATGGCATCCGGCTTATGCTCTTCAAAAGCTTTGATAATACCCTTGCTTTTTTGCAGGTAACATTTCTTTGAATAGCAGTTGCTGTTACTGCATTTTGCTTCTTTTGCCAGTTCTGGAAAGAGGTAATTTAACGTAGCTGTATTAAAGGGGCATGCTGAACATGCACCTGCTTCGGGGAACAGGTCTTTATCTGTGGTATCAAAGCGTGCTTTGTTAAGGTCACATTTTAACCGTTCCACCATCCATGGAACATCTTCAAGTTCAAAATTTTCATTCTGCCAGTCTTCGCAGTTGTCAATAAAAAATTCGCTTTGGCTTTCGGGAGATAAAGAGGCAATTTCCTCGGCCTGCAATAGCGTCAGCTTGGCATCTAAAAACATTTCCTGTAAGGGGTCTATCAACCCGGCTATTTTAATGCGGCTGTACACCCATGCTGTGGATTTACCCATACGCTTAGCAACCTCTTCAATTTTACTGTAGGCCTCTAGCATATCCTTTACGGCGAATGCTTCGTGTAGGGGATGCACATTTTCCCTATGGATATTTTCTGCCAACCGGATTTCTTTTGCTTGCTGATCCGTTAATACCCTTACCTGTACCGGAACGGTTTCAAGTTTTGCTATCTGCGCTGCTCTGTACCTGCGTTCCCCTGCCACCAGTTCAAAACGGCCGTCCGGCATCGGACGTACCATAAGGGATGAAATAATGCCGTGCAATTTAAGTTCCATTGCGAAATTTTCCATTTCCTTTTTAGGAAATATCAGACGGTAATTTCTCTTACAAATGTCGATTTCCGAAATAGCCATTTCTTGGAATTGATCGCTTTCTGCAATAGCGGTTTCCGAGATGGAAAGATTTGGTTTGCCTTCGACCTTTCTCGTTGATTTCTTTTTATTTATCGTAGTCATGATTATTGTTTTTAAATTTCTGAATCAGCAACCGCCACCGACGGCGGTTGCTATAATTGTTTTTGTTTAATCGAGATACCCCATTTTGTATAAATCGATAAGCCAGTGATCGGCAAAATGGGTATGGCTTTTTTGGAGTTCAGGGTCACGAACGATCAGCCTATTGCCATCCAGTTTAACACTGGTTTCATATTTGCGTAGATCGTCATGTTGCAGATAACACGCGGCAATTTTTAGCCTGTCGTAATCCTTTCGTTTTCTGCCCCGCTTATCAATGACGGCAAAACCAATTTCTGGCACCCTCATTACATCACCGTTAAAGTAATGCAGGCAGACATCGTACAATTGTGCTTTACCCCATTCTGTCTCTATTCCGGAAACTGACTTTTCTATGAGGAGCGGATAAAAAGGTTTATTTGTAAGTTCTACCGAATCTCCTTTAAGCCGTCTTAAAATCCTTTCGAATATTATGGTCGCTTCTTTGTTTAAAAAATCCATGATAAAAATGTGCGCCCCTTGTCCGGCTGCGCCCCCGGTTAATTATTTATTCATTGTGTCTGTGGTAAATTGCGTTCGCTATCGAAGGATTTAGCACCGGAATACATAGCCATTAGAAAACCAATAGTCACCGCAGAATAAATTGGTTGCAAATTTTTCATAGTCGAAATACGGCTGCGCCCATTCCGGCAGGTCGTACACGTTGTCGACGTATTCTTCGGCATACTCTGATTCGCTTTCATATGCTCCTATAAAGTCCTCATTAAAAGAAGTAAGCAAATCCTTAACTCGTTCAGAAGAAAGGTTGTGGTGCCCATTGCTGCACCAGATAAAGAATGCTTCAGAATCGTCCATGTTATCAAGGGCATCCCTTACCGCAAAAAAGTTTTTGGAAAATGAACACTCACTTATTAGGCCTTCGGGGATATTTTCATAATCCTGGAACATGTATTCCGGATCTTCTTCGTCCTGGTGCAAGGAGGCACAGGCCTCGTAGAACTCGTTGATGTCGGAATAATCGCTTAAATCAAGCCATTTACCGAAGATGGAACCGTTATTGTATTTGGCATAGGTACCAACGTACACACTTGCCTCCGCTATATTGATGTCGTATTGCATGGTCTTTGGTTTTAAAATGGTAAATCGTCGTTTTCTGCTTTAGCTTTTCTGCCACGAGGTGCAGCCTTTTCCTTTACTGGTTCGTCTTCTTCCTTTTTTTTCTGTGCAGTATGAAATACAATCTGTGAGGCTTTAAGCTGCAACACGGCAACGGGCTTGCCGTCCCTGCCTTCATATGCCCTTGTTCCGACCCTGCCGATAAGTTCCACTAACCGGCCTTTGGTGAGATACGGCGCAACTTTAGCGGTAAGCCAATAGGAGCATTCATAAAAATCGGTATCGGTGATACGTTCCCCCGATTTGTTGGTGTAACTGTAGTTTTGAATTACATTAAAATTTACCACGCTGCGGCCGCTGTCAAAGGTTTTTACTGTTGCGTCTGCTGTCAATCTTGCTGTTAAGTGCTGCATAACATTTAAGTTTTACGGTTAAAAATTCTTGTTGCTTTTCCTTTTCAGCCGCCTGCCCCGGAGAGCCTTTTCAAAAGAAAAAACGGAAAAAAAGAAAGCAATCTGCACGGGCGGGCAAGGCGACAGGGCAAAAAAAAGTTAGGTTTAATGGGGGGACCCTTTAGGGGGGAAACCGTTCATCCTCAGTTTTTTTTGACGGCTTTTGTGCGTCGGCTGGCCGCACGAGATTAGCTGCCCTTTTCGACGTTTTATTGAAAAGGATCTCACGGCATGGCCCGTTGTTTACAAAACCAATTATCAAGAAACAGAAATCAGCGAATAGCAATAAATCCGTTAGGGATAGCAGGGGAAAGCCCACAGCATAGCGAGGACTTGGAACGGATAGCCCGGCCCGAAGGGAACGGGAAATATTTTCATTAAAAATACAACTGCGCAAATAGGCTGCGTTGTTACTATGTTATCTTTGTTTTAGTTTCTAATTACAGGCGATTAACAACATACAAAAACCAGATTAACTGCTATGAAAGAGAATAAAAATTATTCTGAAAACATTACCTGTGGCCATTGTTATAACATTTCCAAAAT
>Ga0157370_10009699_pt1 | contig 10237 bp, 9 predicted proteins | sample C35metaG_FD_113463 | JGI IMG/M metagenome (GOLD analysis project Ga0157370, IMG submission 113463) | Corn rhizosphere microbial communities from Kellogg Biological Station, Michigan, USA - C3-5 metaG | ecosystem: Host-associated > Plants > Roots > Rhizosphere > Soil | place: USA: Michigan... | reverse complement strand
GCGAGTGCACACGCCAAGACGGCGTGGCAACCATCTGCGGGGCACACGCAAATACCGCTGTGGCCGGGAACGCCGCCCGATGCGCAGCCGGTGCCGGGTCCGGAATATGCGGTGACGGGGACGAGCGCCAAACCGCAATTCGCCGGCAAGCCCGTGACGGGCATACACAACGTGTCGCGGCCGACGATGACGATCTATGCGCCGAGGGGAAAAAACACGGGCGCCGCGGTCGTCGTATTTCCCGGCGGCGGTTTCGAGGTGCTCGCGATCGACCTCGAAGGTACCGAGGCCTGCGATTGGCTGACATCGCAAGGCATCACCTGCGTGTTGCTGAAGTACCGCGTGCCGAGCGTGCCCTACGATTGGCATTGCAAATGCCGCCCCGATGATTTCGCATCCTCCGTGCCTGCGCTGGAAGATGCCCAGCGGGCGCTACGGTTGGTGCGCTTCCACGCTACGCGATGGCACGTCGATCCACACAAGGTGGGCGTGCTCGGATTTTCGGCGGGCGGCTATCTGGTGGCCGAGGTCAGCACGAACTTCGGGCGCCGGCCATACAAGCCGGTGGATGCCGCCGGCAAGGAAAGCAGCCGCCCGGATTTCGCGATGGCCATCTATCCCGGGCATCTCGCGACCGACGATGACAAGTTGAACCCCAACGTGTCGGTGTCCCGAGATACGCCGCCCACCTTCCTGGTGCAGGCCGAAGACGATTACGTCGATGGCGTGAATCAGTCGCTGGTCTATTACACCGCTCTGGCGAAGGCCCGTGTGCCGGCCGAGATGCACCTGTACGCACACGGCGGGCATGCATTCGGTTTGCGGCGCACGCGGTTCCCGATCACGGATTGGCCTGCGCTGGCCGAAAACTGGTTGCGGACGATCGGGGTGATTCGACCGGGAACAGGGTCATCGCCCGCGGCTCATGGTGCGGGTGACGGGCCGTAATAAGCTCGCAGCAGCGCCGCGACATCCGGCTCGGCCCGTTCGAGGCGACGCGGATCGGAGAAGTGCAGCTCGCTGGTCACCGCGAAGTATTCGCCGGGATTGGTCGCCGCGTACGGATCGATCGGTGTGGTCTGGCCCAGGCGGACTTCATTGGAAAGGCGGTCATAGGCGCGCTGGAACGTGTCGATCCAATGCCGCCAGCGGATCCCGCGCGGCAACGGCGGCACGCCGTCCGGCGGCCCGTCCAGCATGTCCAGCTTGTGCGCGATTTCGTGCACGACGACATTGAAGCCGTCCCAGGGCTGCAGCAGGTCCTGTTGCACCGCCGCCCACGACAACACCAGCGGACCGATCTGCCACGATTCGCCACTGCGCACTTCGTCGCGCTCGGTGACCACGCCGGTGCTGGCGTCGTGGTGGCGATGGCGCACCTTGAATTCGCCGGGGTAGACGATCACGCTTTGCCAGCCACGCAGCATGCGAAATCCCGACCCAACAACGGGCACGCACGCCTGCATCGCGATCAGCAGGCGCTGCACTCGGTCCAGTTCGGTTTCGATGGGGTAGAACCGCTTGCGCTGCAGGAAGCGCGCAGCGAGCAGCCGCAAGCGCTGACGCTGATCCGACTCCAGGCGCTGCGCCAGCGGACAGACGGCCAGCGCGTCGCGCCACAGCGCATCGCCGATCGGTGGCGGCGGTCGTCGCCAGGGCAACCAATCGAACCCGTTCATTGCTCACTCCGCTGGATGGCCGGGTTCACTGGCCGCAGGTGGATGGCGCCGCAGGATCCGCATCGGCTGGATATCGCGGTGCCAGTTCGGCCCTGTGTGAGGCCGAATCCATGCGCCCTCAAGGGGAGAATGCATGGTTGTCACACACCCCCATGAGGCGCGCGAGCGCATTTCACGCGCGAAAACTGAACCGATGCGCGTTGCGGCGCAAATCGCGGAACGCGTCATGCCACGGTTCGCCCGCGCCGGCATACAATGCCCCGCCATGAATTCCAACATTTCCGAGCCGCTCCCGGCTGAAAGCACGAGAGTGGTCGCCCCCGGCTGGCTGCCTGTTGCATACGCGGACCTGCGTCGCCGCCCTTGGCGTATTTTCAAACCGCTGCTGTATCCGCTCTATCGCTGGTACGAGCGTGCACTCGCTCGTCAGGTCGCGACCGAGGAGGTGCCGGCGCACATCGGCTTGATCCTCGATGGCAACCGCCGCTTCGCCCGCGGCATCGGCCTCGAAGCCACCATCGGGCACCAGTACGGCGTGAACAAGCTGCGAGAAGTGCTGGAATGGTGCCTCGAGCTCGACGTGCGGCACGTGACGCTGTACGTCTTCAGCACCGAGAACTTCGGCCGCTCGCCCGCCGAAGTCGAATGCCTGCTGGATTTGTTCGTGCGCGAAAGCGCGCGCTTGCTGGAAGAGCCGCGGCTGAAATCCGGGCGCGTGCGCGTGAAGATCATCGGCCAGCGCGAACGCCTGCCCGAACGCGTGGTGGCGGCCAGCGAGGCGCTGGAACTTTCCACCGCCGGCCACGACGGCATGCTGCTGACCATCGCGCTCGCCTACAGCGGGCGCGAGGAAATCACCGACGCGGTGAAAGGCCTCCTCAACGCCGCCGCCGCCGAAGGACGCTCGCTGGAATCGCTGATGTCGGATTTGAAGGCCGGTGACATTGAGCGCTTTCTCTACACCGGCGGCGTGCCCGACCCGGACTTCATCATCCGCACCAGCGGTGAGCAGCGCCTGTCGGGCTTCCTGATCTGGCAGGCGGCCTACAGCGAATTCTATTTTTGCGACGTGCTGTGGCCCGCGTTCCGCCGCATCGACTTCCTGCGTGCCGTACGGACGTATCAGCGCCGCAAGCGACGCTACGGCCGCTGAGGTTGCTGCTTCTCCGGTTTCCACTGCTGCAGAAATTGGCTGACGTGATCGGCGACGTCGTGTGGGTGCCGCACGTGCAGATGATGCGGCCCTGCGATATGAGCGATACGAATATCGGTGACGCAAGCGGCGCGGGCTTCCATCATCGCTGAAGGCAGATACGGCGTCGCCGGTTCGGCGAGCAGCAACAGGGTAGGCGCCGCGATGCCGGCAAGCAGGCGTCGGAGCTGCATTTCCTCGATGCGCAGCGGAGTGGTGAGCCGCAGGCGCGGATCACTGCGCCACGTGAATCCGCCGTCGACGTTGCGCAGGTTGCGTTCGACGATCGGGCGCGCTTCGTCCGCGTCGAGGCCGCCTGCCGCGACGCGCGCCCTCACCGCGATGTCGGCGGATGCGAACACGCGCGGTTGCCGCCGCAGGGTTTCGCGTTGCGCGTGGGCATCGTGCCAGCGTGAAAGGGTTTGCGAGCCGTCGTCGGCGAGGGGACCCAGGCCTTCGATCAGGAGCAGCTTGCCGATACGCGCGGGCGCGGCGGCAGCGGTGATCGATGCAATGCCAGCGCCCAGCGAATGTCCCAGCAAGTCGAACCGGTCGAGTTTCAAGGCATCGGCAAAGTCGAGTACGTGATCGACCTGATCGAGATTGTTGTAGCGATGGACGCTCGTTGGCAGGTGCGCGGAATGGCCGTGGCCGGGGAGGTCCAGTGCTATCAGCCGCCTGTGCGCGGCCAGCAATGGCGCCAGCCGCGTGAAACTCGCGGCGCTGTCGAGCCAGCCGTGCAACGCCAGCAGCGGCGGTGCGTCCGCATCGCCCCATTGCAGCGCGGCGAGTTCGCCGAAAGGCGTTGCGGCCCGAAGTTCGATCGGTTCGATCACGCGATGATCATTCTGCGGCGTTTGCAGCGACCCGCATGCGGTTCTGGCGGCGACGGTCGATGCGGTCGGAGGCCCAGCGGCGCAGATTGATCAGCGACGCGATCGCATAGATGGTCTTGAAGATGCGCAGCTTGGAGAGCACCAGTTTGTTGTCGAACACGTCGCCGGCCAGCATCGAGATCACGCCCTGTTCCACCTGCAACACGTTGCGCGGATCGGCGAACAACGCCTTCATCACCGGCGAGTTGAAACGGTAGATGAACCACGCGAAGCGCGCGTAACCCTGCCGCAGATGCTTCGCGTAGCGCTTCTGCAGAGCCGCTTCCCGCGCGGGCTCGCGGAGCGCGCCATCGACGACGTCGCACGCTTTTTGCGCCGAATACATGGACAAGAACACGCCCGAGGAAAACACCGGATCGAGGAACGCCCACGCATCGCCGACCAGGATCCAGCGATGCCCGGCCATCTGGCTGCACGCGTACGAATAATTGCCCGTGAAGCGCACCGGCGATACCCGTTTGGCGTTGGCGATGCGGTGATCGGCGCCCGGCACGATCGCCAGCGTCTTCGCCATGAAGACATCGTTGCTCGCGCCCTGGCGGGTTTTCAGGTAACCAGGTTTGCACACACAGCCCACGCTGGTGATGCCGCCTGGCAGCGGGATGAACCATGCCCAGCCGTGTGCGAAACGATTAACGCTGATGATGTTGCCGTCCGGATCGTCGGGGTTGTAGCCGATGCCCTCGTAGTGCGCGAACATCGCCGCGCTCTGGTGTTTTTCGCTGCGCCGGACCAGCTTCAACTGCTTGCCGAGGAAGGTGTCGCGACCCGACGCATCCACCAGATAGCGCGCGCGCAACATGGATTTCGTGCCCGCGGCATCGATGTACGCCGCCACGCCCTCGACATCGAACTCCACGCACTCGACCTTCGACTGCTCGCGCGCATCGACGCCGTTTTCGCGCGCGTTTTCGAACAGCATCTGGTCCATGTCTTCGCGTTTGACCTGGAACGCGTAGGGGCGGGTGTCGCCCAGGGCGCGGTCGAAACGGAAGGTGTAGTAGCTGCCGTCGTCGCGCGGGAAATCCGCGCCGAGTTTCAAACGGCCCAGCGCGCGCAGCTTTTCCAGCGCGCCGATTTCCTCGAAGATCGGCATGTTCGCCGGCAGCAGCGATTCGCCGATATGGAAGCGGGGGTGCGCGGCTTTCTCGAGCATCGTCACGCGCCAGCCGCGCCGTGCCAGCAGAGTCGAGATCGTCGAACCGCCCGGTCCACCGCCGATGACCAGCACGTCGCAATCGAAGCCGGGCGCCTTGCCGCCGTCCATCTTCTCGATTTCCCCGGATTCAGGTGTCGTCCGCCTATCATATAGACTTCGCCGCCGCATCCGAACGCCGTCGTCTCATGTCCACGCCTGCCGTCCACCGCCAGTCTCCTGCCGCGCCGCGCGTGCCATGGTTGCTGCTGGTCTTGCTGGCGTGCGGCGTGCTCGGGTTGGCGGGTGGTTTGTCGCATCGGCATGAACTCAGCCTGGCCGCGGCGGCGCTGTTGTTGCTCGCATGGCTTCCTTCGGTGTGGCGGCGACGCAATTTCGTTGCGTTGTCGGTGTGGATGGCGCTTGCGGCGCTGCTGCTGGTACCGGCGTTGACGGGGCACCCGGACCTCGCGCTGATGGGATTGCCGGTGGTGTTTCTGGCCGCGATCGCATGGATGTTCGCGCGCACGATGAAACGCGGAGGGGAACCACTGGTCACGCGATTCGTCCGTGTGATCGAAGGCGAGGTGCGCGTGAACCTGCCCGGTGTGCGCGGTTACACGCGCGGCGTAACCTTGTTCTGGGCGTGCCTGCTTGCGGCGATGGCGCTGTTGTCGCTGGTGATCGCGTTGTTCGCGGCACCCGGCGGCTGGCTGGTGACGTTCGGTGTCGTCGCACCCATCGCGTTGCCCGGCTCGCTGCTGGCGTGGTACCCGGAAGCCGGTTGCTGGCTCGTGTTGCTGGCGGCCTTCGTCGGCGAGTACGCCTTCCGGCGCTGGCGCATGCGACACATTCCGCACCCACCGATGCGCCGGTTCGTGGCACAGATCGTGCAGCGCTGGCCGGCGCTGGTGCGCGGCGAAGACGGCACGCCATGAGCGACACGTTCCAGGCGGCACTGCGGATCGATGCGGCGCATCCGGCGCTGGCCGGTCATTTTCCCGGCAACCCGGTGGTTCCGGGCGTGGTGTTGCTGGAGCGCGTGGCGGCGGCGCTGCGCACGTGGCGGGGGGAACGCGTCGAAAAACTGGATGCGAAGTTCGTGCAGCCGTTACTGCCGGGCGAAAATGCGATGATCGACTTGCATGCGGAAGCGGTACGCGTCCGGTTCAAGGTGACGCGCGCGGACGGTGTTGCGTTGGCACGCGGCACGTTTCAAGCCGCGCAGACATGATTTGGCAAAAACAATGAATCGAACAGGGGACATCATGGAAGAGCAGTGTCAAGACGCAAGCGAACATTGGCTCGACCGGCCGGAAGCCGGCGGCTGGTTTGCGATCTGGCTGATCCGTTTCGTCGGGCTGCACTTCGGGCGCACGTTCGCGCGGCTGTTCCTGTACCCGATCACGTTGTATTTTTATTTTCGACGCGGTCCCGAACGCCGCGCTTCGCGCGATTATTTCCGGCGCCTCACCGGCAAGCCCGGCAGTGCCTGGCAGGTGATGCGCCTGATTCACGCGTTCGCATCCACGATCCTCGACCGCGTATTCCTGCTGGCGCGCGGCATCGATGGATTCCGGGTCACCACGCGCGGCGTCGAAGAACTGCACCGCCATCTCGATCGTGGCCAGGGCATGATGCTGCTGGGTGCGCACGTCGGCAGCTTCGAGGTGTTGCGCGTGTTGGCCGCGCGCAAGCCGGAGTGCAAACTCAAGTTGGTGATGGACAAGAGCAAGACGCCGGCGCTGACCGCGTTGCTGGAAGCGCTGGCACCCGAGTTGTCGGACAGCATCATCGATACCTCGCGCGGCGGCATGGACATCGTGCTGGCGTTGTCGGAGGCCGCGCGCGAAGGCGCGATGATCACGCTGCTGGGCGATCGCGGTCGTCCGCACGAAGTGATGCGCGAGGTGCCGTTCCTCGGCGCCGAAGCGGCGTTTCCGGCCGCGCCCTGGCAGATCGCGGCGCTGCTGAAGGTGCCGGTGGTGCTGTGTCTAGGCATGTACCGCGGCGGCAACCGTTACGATCTCGCCTTCGAAACGCTGGCCGAGGAAGTCGAACTTCCGCGTGCCGATCGCAATGCCGCGCTCGACGCGTACATCAGCCGTTATGCCGAGCGGCTGGAACATCATCTGCGCGAAGCGCCCTGCAACTGGTTCAACTTCTATGATTTCTGGCAACCGCAAACGGCTCTTGCCGCACAACCGGCGATCCACCCGAACCTGCAGCAGGCGCATTCTTCGTGACGCGCTGGTTGCGTTGGCGCTGACCGCTTCGTTCGGCGCGTTGGCTGCCGAACCAGGCCTGGCCGAATCGCTGATGTCCGGCATGGCCAAGACGCCGCCGGTGTCCACGCCGTTCGTGCAGGTGAGCTATCGCGGCGTGCTGGTCCGCCCGCTGGTGGTGTCCGGCACGTTGCGCTGGCTCGGCGGAGACCGGATGCAGCGTGACATCGAAAAACCGTTCAAGGAAACCGCGAACATCGGCGACGGCGAGTTGTCGGTGCAACGCGGCAGCGGAGAGGTGCACCGGATGCCGCTCGCGCGCGCGCCGCAGGCAGGCGCGATGCTGGCCGGGTTCCGGGCGCTGCTGGGCGGCGATGTGTCGGCGTTGCAGCAGGATTTTGCGCTGTCCGCGCAGGGCGGCACTGCCCACTGGGTGATCACGCTTGCGCCGCGCACCGGCCAACTCAAGCGCCAGCTCGCGTCCATCGTCATCGACGGTCGCGAGCACGAACCCCGTTGCCTGACGGTCACCAATGCGAATGGCGACAGCAGTATCACATTGGTCGGTGCGATGGCCGAGCAGGGCCTGCGCAGCGCAGCACCGTTGGAATCGGCGCTGGCGGCCCGCTGTCGCAATAGCCAATGAGGCGGGTCGCGCGGGTCGCGATCTGGTTCGTCTGGCTCGCGCTGATCGCCGCGATTGGCTGGGACGTCGCATGGCACCTGAAGATCAGTTCCGACCTGCGCGATTTTGTGCCGCCCGCACGCACCGCCGATCAAAAACTCCTGCTGGACGAGATCGGCAAGGGACCGGGCTCACGACTGTTGTTGCTGGCGATTTCGGGCATGCCGCAGGCTCGGCTTGCAAATCTTTCACGCGGACTCGACGAGGCGCTGGCGCGCGATCCCGCTTTCGCGCACGCCGCCAATGGCGGCAACGACCTCACGGAAATCGCGTCGGACCTGTTACCGTACCGCTATCTGCTTTCGCCCACGCTGGATACGCACCGTTTCGATGCTGCGTACCTCCGCGCGCAACTGCAACAGCGCGTCGAGGATTTGAGTTCGCCCGCCGCGTCGATGCTGGAGCCATGGTTGAAGCGCGATCCGACGCTGGAAACATTGAAGCTCGCGCAACTCTGGGAGCCCCCGCGTCAACCGAAACTGGTCGACGGCGTATGGTTTTCGGATCGCGGCGAAGCGCTGCTGGTCGCGGAAACCAGGGCGGCCGGTTTCGATCCCGGCGCCCAGGCCGCGGCGATCGCGTCACTGCAGAAGCACTTCGCGTCATTGCCCGGTTCGGCGCGAGCGAAACTCTCGATCAGCGGTCCCGGCTGGTTCGGCGTGCAGGCCAGCCGTCATACTCGCGCCGAGGCTGACCGCTTCTGCACGATCACCACCATCGGTTTCGTGTTGATGTTGCTGCTGGCCTATCGCAGCGCCGTGCCCATCGTGGTCACCGCGTTGCCGCTGCTGTCAGGCGCGGTGGCCGGATTTGCTTTGCTCGCCTTCATCTTCGGACACGCGCACGGCATAACTGTCGCATTCGGCTTCACGCTGCTGGGCGTTGCGCAGGAATATCCGTTGCGCGTGTTCAGCCATCGCCGCGTCGGCGTGCCGACTTCGCAAAGCGTCCGCGAATTGTGGCCGTTGCTGGCGACCGCGATCGTGTCGGTGTGCATTGCCTATCTCGCGTTCTTCGCTTCGGGCGTCGCGGGGCTGCAGCAACTCGCGGTGTTCACGATCGGCGGACTGATCACCGCGGGCGTGTGCACGCGCTGGCTGCTGCCGTTGATCGTGCCGCCGGCGAGACGCGACATGGCCGCGACGCCCGGGCTTGCGCAGGCTTGGCATTTCTTTGCACACCTGCCGCGCCCGCGCTGGCTGCCGTGGCTGGCTGCGGCCGTCGGCCTGTGCGTCGTCGCGTTCGCACCCGGCCAATTTTGGCAGAACGACTTGTCTGCGCTGACGCCGATTCCGAAATCGGAGTTGCAGCGTGATGCGCGTTTGCGCGCGGAGCTCGGCGCGCCCGACGTGCGTTATCTGCTGGTGCTGCGCGCGTCTACCGCGGAAGACGTGCTGGCGTTGTCCGAACGCGTTGCGCCGCGGATGCATCAACTGGTTGCAAGTCATGCTGTAGGCGGATTTGAATTGCCGTCGCGGTTCGTGCCCAGCGCCGAGACGCAAAAAGCGCGACAGGCGAAGCTGCCGGATGCGGCGGACTTGCGGTCCGCGTTGCAGCAGGCGATGGAAGGACTGCCGTTCCGCGCGGGCGTGTTCGCGCCGTTCGTGGCCGACGTGGAGGCCGCGCGCGAGCTGTCGCCGTTGACGCCCGCGAAATTCGAGCAGTCGCCGCTGGGTGCGCGCCTGGAATCCATGCTGGTGCGGCAGGGCGAGGGTTGGGTGGGACTGGGGACACTCAGCGGCGTCAACGATCCCGCCGCGTTCCGGGTGTTGACGAAAGCGACGGGCGGCGCGGTGCATTTGCTCGATCTGAAGGCTTCGACCGAATCGCTGATCGCGGCGTATCGGCACCGCATCCTCATTGCGCTGGGTGTCGCGGCACTGCTGTTGTGCATCGCCGTCACGCTTGCATTGCGCAGTCCGCGCCGCGCGCTGCACGTGCTGGGCCCGATGACGCTGGCGACGCTGCTGGTGCTGGTGGTCTTGCGCGCATGCGGGATTCCGTTGTCGCTGTTCCATCTGGTCTCGCTGACATTGGCTGCGGGACTGGGTCTGCACTACGCGTTGTTCTTCGAACGCCGCACCGGCGATGATCGCGAAGACTTGCGCACCCTGCACGCGACGCTGGTATGTGTCGCGTCCGCGTTGCTGGTATTCGGCGTGCTCGCGTTGTCCAGCGTACCGGTGCTGCGCGCGATCGGCTTGACGGTGGCGCTGGGTGTGGCGTTCCACTTCACCTTGTCGGTGTTGATGGCGCCGGCCGAACACCTGCGCCGGGAGAACTGACTCAATGTTTCCGCGCAAACTCTCCAAACCGGAGTGGGCGCACCTGATCCCGCACGCGGGCACGATGTGCCTGCTCGACGAAGTGGTGGACTGGGACGCGATGCACCTGCACGCGCGCAGCGCTTCGCACCGGCGTGCAG
>Ga0157370_10009697_pt1 | contig 10238 bp, 7 predicted proteins | sample C35metaG_FD_113463 | JGI IMG/M metagenome (GOLD analysis project Ga0157370, IMG submission 113463) | Corn rhizosphere microbial communities from Kellogg Biological Station, Michigan, USA - C3-5 metaG | ecosystem: Host-associated > Plants > Roots > Rhizosphere > Soil | place: USA: Michigan... | reverse complement strand
TGAAGCGCATCGGTAAGTGGGCGGCTGTAGTCGACTCGACCTACACCCAGACCTGCGCAACGTGCCCTGTCGTCATCAAGAAGGGCGACATTTGCTACTACGACTGGGGTGTGGTAACCTGTCGTCACTGCTCACCCGAAGCAGCGGAGGAGTACAAGGCAGCCAAACACGACTTGCCTCCGGTGATCGGCAGCGGCAGACCTTGGAACGAGGTCGACTTGCACGAGGAACAGAAGGTGTGGTAGAGTCGTTCCTAGTAAACCAGATGAAGTGGCCGATACTAAGGGCAGTTCATCTCTAGCGGAGTTCGTCCAATGGTAGGGCTGTGGTCTCCAAAGCCACCAACGTGGGTTCGATTCCTACACTCCGTGCTTGGCACGACCCTCTCAAAAGTCCACCTGATAAGGGTGAGGGTCTTCGCCCTGTTGGCAGATACGTGGGAATGCATCAGTCTGAAAAGCCGATCATCTAGGTTCGATTCCTAGGCAGGGCACGTAAAGTGAGGTCACTGTACCGTCGTAATTCAGCCTAACGGCTTCCCTCACTTTGACGTGGTAAGGCTTCATGGTTTGCCAGTGTCGCTCATAACGACATGGAGGTGGTTCGATTCCATCTACCACGACTTGCGGGTAGGACAAGACAGTTAGTCACCGGGCTCATATCCCGGCCATCTGGGGGATGCGAGCGCCCCACCCGCTACCACTTGCCTCACGTCTGGAGACCGCATGGTGTTCTAAGCCAGAAACGCAGGGTTCGAATCCTTGGTGAGGTGCGTGTTACAAATCAATCTCCTATAGTTCAATGGCAGAACGGGTGGCTGTTAACCACCTAATCGAGGTTCGAATCCTCGTGGGAGAGCAATGCATGAGTCGCGGACTTCGGGTCTGTAGCCTCATGCAGGTACGGGCTGTTAACTCAGTTGGTAGAGTGCTTGCCTCTTAAGCAAAGAGTCGGGGGTTCGAGTCCCTCACAGCCCACGTATGACCCTCTAACTCAGTTGGTAGAGTGCTCGCCTTTTAAGCGAAGAGTCCTCGGTTCGAGTCCGAGGGGGGTCTCCAACAGATACGTCTCTCATCCGAGTGGACGCTCTGGCCTGAGTGTGTAGCCACGGCAGCACTCAGGTAGCATGCCGACGAAGCACCTTGGGAGGAGCACTCGCCTTGTAAGCGAGAGTGAGCAGGTTCGAATCCTGTCGTCGGCTCGCACCCGCTGTAAATTGGCCTTACCTCCAGTGTGCATGGAACGACTGGTCGAAAGACAGGCTTGGACGCTGCACCGTCTCGAAGCCAATGCCTCTACTGATGGTCTTGCGTCTCCTTCGTAACGAGACAGCACAGGTTCGATTCCTGTTAGAGGCTCGCCCGCGAAGCACAATGGCCGTGCGCTTCCTTGGTATGGAAGAGGCTGTGAGTTCGATCCTCACCGTGGGCTCGTGTAAAGTCGGCTACCTGCCGATACTTTGAGTAAGACCACCCAACTAGGAGTCCCTGTGTATCACGTTCAGCAGCACTTGATTGCCCTGTCTTCGGGCGATGCTGTCGTGCGCGAATACGCGGGGCAGCCTCTCCCTGAGGCACCTGAGGGAAGTTGACGGTCTGACGAAAGCCAGAGAACCTGAAACCTCCCGAAGCCGACAAGGCACGGGAGGTTTCTTCATTCCCCTGTAGTGCAACTGGCAGCACGCGTGATTCTGGTTCACGAGATTGAGGTTCAAATCCTTGCGGGGGAGCGCCAAGTAGGGTAGTATCGCACCAACAGCACGATCCGATGAGGGGACTGGTCCTCAGTGAGATTTTGGCTCTCATGTCATCAAGGTTCGAGTCCTTGCGTCGGAACTGAGACGGTTGACACAGACTGACAAGGTCTGCTAGACTCGCCTCAACAGAACGACAGCCCCTCCGCGAGGGACTGGGGTCGCAACAGAGATGCGGCTTCGCCTCCAAGGTGCTAGCGTTCATGCGAAATTGAAATCGAAGTCCGGTGGGCCGAAATGCCAACGCAAAGTAGGCACACCACATGCATCTTGAAACGTGAACAGTGGATTGAGTAACGGGGTGTCACAACCCCGTACACGCGTCTGTGGCGGAGGTCTGCCAGTGGGGCTGTAAACCCCATGCCATCACGAGCAATGTAGGTTCGATACCTACCGGGCGCACTAGGGTACTAGAGTTGCGGGTTCGAATCCCGTCCGACGCCATTTGGTCCGGTAGTCTTAACGGCAAAGACACTAAAAGGCCCACCTTGTTACACTGTACGGCTAGGTCTCTCGATTCCATTCGCGGTGCCACCTAGCAACCCGCCCGACCAACGTCTGCGAAGCGTGAAGAGAGATATGCCCGGTCGGGCAACACTAGGGCTGTGTGCTGGTGCACAGGCGAGTTTTGCAAACTTGCCCCGGACGGGTTCAACTCCCTCACGGTCCACGTAGCAACTGAGGGGTAGGATTGGTTTCGACAGTGACACAAGGCCCTACATGGGAAGGTCACTGGACTAGGGTTCGAATCCCTACTACTCCACCGTCTCATAGCGCAGTCCGGTAGCGCAACTCCCCGACATGGAGTAGGTCGCAGGTTCAAATCCTGCTGGGACGACGCAGTATCAAGCCCACGTGGTGTAGTGGTTCGCACGACTGCCTGATATGCAGTTAGATCAAGTTCAATTCTTGGCGTGGGTACGTCCAAACAAGATCGACCGAGAGGGACGTATGAAGAAGATCATCTACGGGATTCTGGCAACGCTCGCGCTGGCACTTTTCCCGGCAGCAGTTTCCGCTCCAGCAGCGCAGGCTGCTCAGCCCACCGTAGCCTCAGTGGCTGTCGTCACCGCAGTGACGAACAACACCGTCTGCAACTCGCGAGGCAGCGACTATCGGTCGTACTTCCCCGCGTACTACACCAACGGTGGTGACAAGCACATTGACCTACACCCCGGTCGTTGCGCAAGCAACATCGCCGGGTTCGCGGTCCCGCAGGGATGGTACTGCACCTCCCCATGGGGATACCGCTACGAGGGTGGGTTCATCCAAGTCTACTACCCGTTCAAGACAAGCAACAACTACCTCGTGCTAGACTGTCGTCACGCATAGTCGATAGCACGAACAAGTGAACGCCAGAGAAGTAGACCCGCCCCTTCGGAGGCTCTGGTACCCGAGAGGTCTACACTTGCCCCGTTAGTGAAACGGATATCACAAGTCACTACGGATGATTTATTGCAGGTTCGAATCCTGTGCGGGGTACTGAGACTGAACGCAACGTAGTGCGCGGCAAGATTGTGGCTCTTGTGATAGAGGATGCAAATTCCTCCAGTCTCCCCACTTCCTGTGATCCTGTAGGGACAGAGTTTGGTCGACACGACGACGTCCTGAGCAGTTGCAACTGCTCGCAGGGGAGGAGTACCGGATTGGCGAAGATGAGGGTTCAACTCCCTCCCCGGTGCCAATCCTATGGCCTAGAGCGCTCATGGCAGGCGGCTTGGTTCTCAGCCAAGTGTGTGCGGGTTCGAATCCCGTCTAGGCTACTTCGCGGGTAAGATGTTACGGCAGCATCCCAGTTTTCCAAACTGGTCGCGCGGGTTCGACTCCCGCTACCCGCTCTTTGCTAGGAGCCGTGTACAGTAGCCGCCCAAAGCGGTACTCACACTCACGGCTGGGACGGCTCCTAGCACACTGTGTGCCCTGTTGGTCATAGAAGCAAGACATCACCTTGCCAAGGTGGGGAAGCCGGGGCGGTACCGGCACAGGGCTCCATGGCGTTGTATCCGAGTGGTTCAGGAAGTGGTCTGCAAAACCACGTACGTGGGTTCGATTCCCACCTTCGCCTCGCTATTGACATCGAGTTGATGTCTGGTGTAGTATCGAGTCAACAAAGACTCACATGCCGTAGAGTTTGCTGTACTGGTTTCGGCGGGCAGATTTTCACTCTGTCGGTTGCGGGTTCGAGCCCCGTCTACGGTACGTCCGGTCTTCGGACCGAACAACTTCTCCTACCTTGGAGGGTGGGGAGGAGTTCGCTAGTCGGGTGTGACTTCCTTCAATCACACCACGAAAGTAGGGAAGGTCTCCCTGACCGCTCACCCGACTAGCATCATGCTCTGTAGGTCAAATGGTTAAGATGCCCGGTTGTCAGCCGGTGCGGAACGGGTTCAATTCCCGTACAGAGCGCGGGACGGTTTGCAAGCCGTTCAAGGGGCTTTCTCTAAGGGTTCGATTCCCGCTGGTGCAAGAGAGTCCCGACTTGCCTGAGTGGCGTAATTGGCAGGCGCGCTGGATTCAAAATCCAGTGGTCGAAAGACCGTGTCGGTTCAAGTCCGACCTCAGGTACGTACTATAGGTTACCGTCTGGAAATACACCTCGCGTTATCGCGTGCTGCGAAGCAGCGTCAAAAAGACGGCAAGCCGATGTGGCGTAATAGGTAGGCGCGCTGGATTTAGGTTCCAGTGAGGTAACCCCTCGTGCAGGTTCGATTCCTGTCATCGGTACAAGTGCTAGGACGCTAGCAACTAGGAGCACCCCCGGCACGACACGGGCTCCGAGGGATTAGAGACGCGAGTTGCCCTCAAACTAACTCGCTTCTATGTCGGAGTGGCGTAATTGGCAGGCGCGCTAGTCTGAGAGGCTAGTGATCGAAAGATCGTGTGGGTTCAAGTCCCACCTTCGACACCAGAGCGGCTGGTCTCATCAGCCAAGTAGGTGGGATGATGACCTACCTTCGGATGGAAACGGGCTGTGGAGTCCGCTAGTAATCGTCGCTCGCTTTTCTTGGAGTCCTAATCAGTCAAGTGGCTGACTCTCGTTGCTAGCGAGATGGATGGGAAACCATTGGGGATCAAGACCTCAGGGCTCCGCTGGAAGTGAAGTAATGGTTGAGCGCGGTTCGAGTCCGCGACACTTCGGTGCATGGCTATGCTCGTGGGTTCGATTCCCTCGCTCACTTCACAGGCTGACGCGGTGAGCCTCCGGATTTAGTCCGGTCCCTTGTCCGAAGGGGTAACGAACGCGACCACGGGTACTAGCGCAATTTGGTAGCGCGCGTCGTTCGGGACGACGAGGCTGGGGGTTCAAATCCCTCGTACCCGACTTGGTGAGTAGTCACCTGTTTGCGACATCTGGTGAATCAGGGAATGACTACGCATGGTAAATAAGCCCACCCGCCCAAGGTCGGTTCGATTCCGGCACGGGAGGACTACTCACCATCTAACGGAAACGAGGAAGACGGTAATCCGCCTGTTTTGGGAACAGGACAAACGGGGTTCGACTCCCCGGTTTCCGACTGGACAGCAGCCCCGAGAGGTGCTAGTGTAGTCCTAACAACCACGCAGCATTCTTTGTGCAAGCCGGACTACTACGCCGGATTCGTTGATGGATGGATGTTAACTCAGCGAGTGGTTGAACGGCATGGCGTATAGGTCGGCGTGAGTCGGCTGAAAGACGGGACGACAACCCGTCACCTCGCAAGAGGCAATCCATGCAATCCGAAGCCGGTACAGCGTCACGAGTCAAGTGGCGTTGGGCGACGTAAGCGGTGCCGAGGGATGGCGAATGCTGACCTCACTCCACGTAGGAGTAAAAGCACACCAAGCGAGCGACGTTTCGGTAAGGAGGGACAAGTAGTCCGAGGTCGTCAGCCGAGGGCGGTGTCCATGAACGCGCAGTGCACGGATCGGCGGATTCGGACTGAAAGCGCAGGAGATTGCAAGTACCTGACAAGGAAAGCATATCTGTGGTGTGAAGCATTCTGTAGGCCAAAAGCCAACGGAACTTCTGGGAAAGCACATCACTCGTCAACACACTCATATAGGACAATTGGCAGTCCAACGGTATATCGAACCGTCTGTTGGGGGTTCAAGTCCCCCTATGGATAAAAAGCGAAAGCCTTTCCCGGCTACGTTGTGAAAGCGCCTTAATGCTTGACCCCGGAGAGGGAATCAAGTCTGGCCTAGGTCGCAAGCCGAAGTCAGTTCATGTGGCGGTAGTGCAGCAGAGGGTTTGCTCCCCTTCGCGAATCGAAACCAGTGGAGTAGCGCGTAGCCTTAGGAGTGATTGGCCTAACCGATCAGGCGTGGTGACTACGGCAGGGATGTCGTGGAAACGAAGGTAACTCATAAGCCTTCAAAAGGTCACCGTCAGTGGCGGGTATTCTCACCGCCACTCAAACTATGGACCTATCGCCAAGTGGTAAGGCATCTGTTTTACACACAGACATGCGGGAGTTCGATTCTCTCTGGGTCTACGTAAGTTCGATGGAAGACGAACCGGCCAAGTGGCAGGCACCGCCTTGAAAGCGGTTGGATCGGGAAACCGATTGGGGATCGAGACCTCCGTCTTCCGCCAGACCGAAAACGGCAACCGGCCCAGTGCAAAACTGGACGCCCCTATTGACGGGGGTTTTCGGCAGTTTGGAGTGTGAACCTAGCAAGTGCTGGGCTACGGCTGGAAACCGTATGGGTGGGAAACCACTGGGGATCAAGACCTCCGCGCTCCGCGTGTGCTCAACAGGCTCGTGCCTTTAGAAACGAACCCTGACCATGGCGAGTGAACTCAGCAAGTGCTGGGGTCCGTCTCGAAAGCGGAACGATGGGCAACCATTGGGGATCAAGACCTCCGCTCGCCGCTCTACTCAATCCACTGTTGACGTCCGTCAAGATGTCCCCTACACTGAGACTGTTGGTTCCGGTGAGAGGAGACTGAAATGCCCGTTGACTACAGGGAAGTTGCTGCTGAGTGGGTCGCACAGAGCCACGGTGGCGAGGGTCTGGACCCCGAAGACGTCCACGTGGTGTACGAGCACTGCCAGTACCTCGACAAGGCCCGTCCTGCTGGGGAGGGTACCCCGGTCGAGTTCCTGCGTCGGGTCTGGCGCGACAACGCGAAGAAGTTCGATGAGACTGGTCGCGGCGACTACGCGGCTTGGATGGTGGAGGTGGAAGCCCTCGCAGCCCGCGTCTGAAAATTTTCCTCTGAGCCCCGGTCCTTGTGACTGGGGCTCTTGTCATATAAGGTGGTGAACTATGGAGACCATGGAAAACCTGATCGAGAAGTGGAACGTCCCGATACGGGTCAACGAAGTCGGCATCAACGTGTTCGACCGTACCCGCGCCATGCAGATGCTGCTGGAGCGAGACGGTGACGGGTGCAAGTTCCCCGGCTGTGAGCACGAGTTCTCGGACGTGTCTGGCTCTCCGTGGTACCCAACGCTCGACCACCGCAAGCCTCAGTCGAAGTGCAAGGATGATCCTGACTGGCCGTGGCAGCGTGTGTGGGGTCTGGACAACCTAGACCGCATGCACCGCATCTGCAACCAGCGCAAGGGCGACACCGAGTACAACGAGGACGGCTCCCTGACGCTGATCGAAGTCACCCGCTCGGTGAAGTTGGTCCGTCCTGACATCTGTGCGTCGTGCTACGCCGGTCGTCTGCTCATGAAGGGCGACGAGTGCGAGGACTGTGGTCAGAACATCCCACAGCCGTCCACGTGGCCTGCCTACCTGATGATGGACCCGCGTGAGTGCTCTCACGACCGTCACGCACACTGCAAGTTCTGTGTGCCGGGGTTCGCAGAGCGCATCGAGCCGCTTCACATCTAGCGGTTGACAGACGTCAAGTGATGCCCTACTCTGATCTTGTAAGCGTTGCTTCTGAGAGAAGGTAGGGCATCATGGGCGTCTACAAGACCGCGACTGTCAAGCAGGTCGAGTTCATCGAGAGGCTGATGCAGGAGCGCCAGAACGGCGCGATGTACGTCGAGACCCAGACCCACGGCAAGCCGCTGCTGGAGATTGGCTCGGTTCAGGCGTCGAACATCATCGGCGTCCTGCTCAACGAGCCGAAGGTCGAGAAGGCTCTGGCCCAGTCGTTCAGCAACGACAAGAAGGTCACCGTCACGGGTGAGGGCCTGTACCGCAACGACGAGGGTGTCTACATCAAGGTCCAGTGCAGCAAGACGAGTGGCAAACTGTACGCCAAGCGTCTCCACTTCGCCCACGGGGACAAGAAGGGTTCGTTCGTCTACGAGTCGGGTCTGATCTTCACGCTCCTGCCGGAGCACAAGGTGACCCTCGAAGAGGGCATCCAGTTCAGCGGTCAGATCGGCTTCTGCTGCATGTGTGGTCGGACCCTCCGCGCCAAGGACAGCGTTGCTGCTGGCATCGGCCCCATCTGCGCCACGAAGTTCTGAGAGGACACATCATGCACTTCTTCCCCTACGCGAGCGAACTGATCGAAGACGACATGATCGTGGTCGGTGAGGAGACCAAGACCGTGGGTCGCGTCGACAAGGATCAGGAGTGGGCGGGTGAACTCCCCATCGGGTACGAGGACACCGTGCACGTCTACTTCAAGGACGGGACGGACGATACCTACCCGGCTGACATGGTGTTCGAAGCCACCTCCAACTCCGACCGCGCCTGACAGCACAAAGCCCCGGCTCCGTATGAGGAAGCCGGGGCTTTGTCATGTTGTCAGATCGGCCATCCCGCGATGCGCTCGAAGTCCATTCGGAAGTCGACGCTGACCAGTCCGGTGAATGCTCCACCGAAGACGCCGGGTGAGATGTCCCATACGATAGGGCCAGCGTCGTCGGCAATCTGGACGAAGTGCTCTGCCTTCCAGTTGTAGTAGGCACCCGCACCGGGACCGGGCGAAGGAAAGACGTTGGCGAGCAGGTTGTAGCCCTCAGGCTCAGCCTGTCTCAGAACGTAACTGAGCGAGGTATTGACTGTGGCCTCAGGATCGTCGTTCCAGTAGAACCCAGCAGTCAGGTAGATGCGGTACAGACCACCCTTGCCGGTCATGTCCCAACCGCCAGATGCAAGTCCCTGCACGTCCTCGCCGTATCCGAGCACCGGCAGTTTGGTGGCTCCTTGGTTCGGGACGTAATCAGCCCACTGCGTAGCGTCGTAGTGCCCACCCGCGTACGCCTGTCGGTTGATGAGTGCGGACACCTCTTCGAGAGTGAGGGAGTCAGGACTGGCAGGCCCCTCAGGACCACGCGGTCCGATCACCGTAGTCAGAGGCTTGGGTAGGGACACCGTGACGAGGTTGACCACGTCCAGTTCTCCACCCGTCAGGTCGGCTGTAGCGAGGAAACTCTGACGCTTGACCTTGATGTCCAGCACGTACGCGATGGTGTACCCGATGCCAGAGGCCGGGTTCAGGGTAGGGCTGTCACACGGGAGTTCTACGGACCAAGCGCCTTGGGTGTCAAGATTCGCTGTGACCGGACCGGCCATCACGATCTTGTCCTCCATGTCGCGGATTTCCGTGTTGGGTGTGACAACGACGTAGCCAGTGCGCGGCACTCCGGTGAGGGTGGTGTGACGCCCAGTCAGGGTGAAAGTGCCATGCATCAGGCAGCGCTCCTTGGTGAGTGGAAAATTTTCCTACCCGTAGTATCGGTCCTAGAGCGCGTTGACAGCCGCGAGGATTCGGTGGGCAGCAGAGTCCCATGACATCTGCGACGGCAACTGGCGAGAGGCTTGGACGCCCATCTCACGCATTGCGGTGCGCCCCTCGTACAGGGTCGTGATGGACTCCTTGACAGTCTCCACCGACACGCGGATGGACTCCATGTTGGGCTCATGCGCTTCGCGCTTGCCCTGCATGAGGATGGCGAAGTCAGAGTTGGCCCACTGACGGTGACCACCGACGTCAGACAGCAGGAGAGCGCAGCCGGTCGTCCCTGCTTCCAGAGCCGGGAGATTTTTTCCTTCACCCCACGAGGTGGAGATGTAGGCGTGCGACTTCTCGAAGAGGCGCTTCATCTCAGCGTCGGTCCACGCCTCGCGTACAGCAGTGACTCCGTCTCCGAAGACCTGCTCGAACTGGGGCGGCAGGTCGTAGGGAGAGGAGCACTTCATCGTGATGGAGACGTTCATCCCCTCTTCACGCAACTGCTTGACAGCGTACGCGGCTACGTAAGGGTCTTTTCTCGGGCCTAGGGCTCCTGCCATGCAAAGACGCAGTTCGTCGCTCCACCAGTCGCGTGCGTGCTCTGAGACCCAGAAATCGGGGTCATACCCTCCCTGCAAGATGGATGTCGGGCCTGTACGCACCGTCTTGAACGCCTCTAGGCTAGTGGCGTCGTAGGCGAAGACGTGCGGGTAGGACTCCAGTCGCGGGGTGACCTTCTCGATGCGCTCCTCGGAACCGAAGCCGAAGAACTCCCACATGCTCCACGCGACGGTGACGTAGGATCGCTTCAACTGCTCCTCAGTCACACCCAGCATGTCGGGAGAGACGTGG
>Ga0157370_10009696_pt1 | contig 10238 bp, 11 predicted proteins | sample C35metaG_FD_113463 | JGI IMG/M metagenome (GOLD analysis project Ga0157370, IMG submission 113463) | Corn rhizosphere microbial communities from Kellogg Biological Station, Michigan, USA - C3-5 metaG | ecosystem: Host-associated > Plants > Roots > Rhizosphere > Soil | place: USA: Michigan... | reverse complement strand
CACTCGCTGAACTTGATTTCGGCCACGATCGCCGGCTGCACCCAATGTGCTCGTTCGTTCGTCTTGGGCGTCGTGGCGAACGGAGTTGTCTTGCGCTCGATCCGTCGCAGGCGGCGATACGTGTCGAGCAAGGTGCGTTGGCTGAATCCCGTTCCGGTGTGGCCGGCGTAGACGAGATTTCCGTCGCTGTCGTAGTAGCCCAGGAGAAGCGCGCCAATGTGCTCGCGCGACCTGCGGGGCTCGGTCCACCCGCCGACGACGAATTCCTGGCGCTGTTCGATTTTGAGCTTGAGCCAGGCTCTCGAGCGTTTACCCGCGTCGTATGGAGCGCTGGCGCGCTTGGCGATGATGCCTTCCCATCCGTGCCGGCGAGCTTCACGCAGCATGGCGTCGCCGTCGTCGGCGACGTCACTGAGCCGCAACGCGTTGGAACGACCGGGGGGTCGGAGGAGCGCGGCGAGATGTTTCCGCCGCACGCGCCACGGCTCAGCGACGAGCGCCTGCGTTCCGTCGACGAGCAAATCGAACACGATCAGTGCTGCTGGTGACTCGTTTCTATGCGCCTCGATCGCACCGCGATCGGTGACGTGCATGCGACTCTGCAGTTCCTGGAAGCGAGCCGGCGAGCCGTCGCGGGTGGCGACAATCTCGCCGTCCACCACGAACGGACGCTTCGCCCGGGCGCGCAGAGCGCCCAGCGCTTCGGCGATCTCGGGAAACTGACGCGTCTTGTCGAGGCCATTGCGACTCATCAGCGCAACGCCTGCGCTCGATGCAAACCCGAGAATGCGAATTCCGTCGTATTTCGGCTCGAATACCCAATCCTCGCCGCGCGGCACCTCGGTTCCCACGGTCGCGAGCATCGGCGCGAGATGCGTCATGCGCTCTTACGCCGATGTGACGTTCGCGATGCGCGCGGCGCGCGCGTGCGTTCGCTGGCGCGCGCCGACCGGCCCGCTTTTTCCTTCTTCCCCATCTCGAGGCTTTCCTGAAGGCGCGCCATGAGATCCACGACCTGGGTGCTCTCCCGCTCCTCGGGCTCGGGCACCTCGATCTTCTTTCCCTTCATCTTGGCGCGGATGATCTTCATCAGGTTCGCCCGGTAATCGTCGACGTACTTTGACGGATCGAACGGCTGCGACAAGTTTGCGACGAGCTGTTCGGCCATCTGGAGCTCCTGGGGCCGCACGTTGGCGTCGCTCGGCAGCGTCATGTCGGAAAGATCGACCAACTCTTCCTCGAAGCGCATGATCTCGAGGACGAGTGCGTCGCCGACCGCCTTCACGCCCGCGAGGTGGAGGGCATTGGTGCGCATCGTGATCTTGCCGATGCCGACCATGCCGGTCCGCTTGATCGCCTCGCGCAGCAGCGCGTACGCTTTCTCGCCGCCTTTGGCAGGAACGACATAGTATGGCGTCTCGAAGTATCGGGCATCGATCTCGTCGGCCTTCACGAAGTCCATGATCTCGATCGTCTTGGAGGATTCGATGGCGGCCGCCTTGAAATCGTCGTCGGACAGGACGACGAATTTTCCTTTCGTGTACTCGTATCCCTTGACGATCTCTTTCCAGTCGACTGCATCGCCTTCCTTCTGGCAGACGCGCTCGTAGCGAATCGGCGAGAGGTCCTTCTTATGTAAGAGCCGAAAGCTGACGCGCTCTTTCGCCTGGACCGCGGAGTGCAGGCGTACCGGGATGTTGACGAGCCCGAAGGTCAGGGCACCAGTCCAGAGTGGGCGCATAAATCCAGGTTGTTGTCGCGAGGTCTGCATTGCAACTGCGGTGCTATTAACAGCGTGTCCACATTGCGATGTGGATAGCGGGCAGTTGTCGACAATCGCTCGACAGCGATTTGGGGCTCGAATGGGTTACTTTCGGCCTCGAAAAAAGACCACATCCGATGTTCGAATTTGTTGAAAAACGTGGTCGCGACCGCGCGCGTTCACGAGCGATGGATGAGTCGCCGGATTTATTTTCGTGCACATCTGTCCACAGTTCTTGTCCACAGACCGAGGCAGGGGCTTACCCATGCCGGCGCGCGAGGTTAGCGGGTTATCGACAGTCATCCACACTCGCTATCCACAGCAGGGACAACGACTTATGGAAAACTTTCCTATTGCGCTTTGCGCCGGTGTTTTCTAGGTTGCCGTCCCCTCCGACGGCGAAGCTGCCGGTCGATGCGATTTCGCTCATCCTTGCGCACGCCTCAATGCACCTCGCCAGCTGCGCTGCTCCGTCCGACCCGCTCGAAGTCGCACCTCGCTCAGCGCTGCTGAGCGATTCGACCGATGCGGAGCAGTGGGACGCCTTCTGGTCGTCGGACGCGTATTTCGTCCGGCGGACGACGGGCCGCGGCGACGTGGAGTGGTTCGAGCTGGTGGACGATGAGCCCACGAACATGCTCGATGCGCGCGTTCTGACGCTACAGCCCAAGACGCGGGCGCGAACGCGCGTGGCGGTCGTGGTCGCACAGTCGCCCGACGGCCGGCGGATGCTCGTCGGCAGCGCGGGCCGGACGCCGAGATGATTAGGGTTTGCTCAAGAGCTGCTTTCGGGCAGCAGCTCGAGTTGCGCGGTCCGTTGTGCGACGATCTGGCGCGACGCCTCGTACAGCCAGTCGAAGCTGGCATCGAGCCGCGGATCTCCGCCGGCGGCGTCACGGGCGAGAGCGAAGTGGCTGTAGAGCCGCGTCTCGATGCGTTCCGGTCCGCCGTGCAAACGGAAGAGCAGCAGGTCCGTCGCCGCCTCGGTGAGATGGAACAACGTGAAGACGTAGAAGCGCATGCGGATCTCGTCCGCGGCATCGACGGAGTGGAAGAACGCCGGTTCGCGAACGGGCCGGTCTTCGCGAATCGAGGCGACGATTTCCATCGCGTGATGCAGACCCGACGGTCCGGCGCCGCGCAGCACGTGGGTCCAGAGCTCGACGACGCGACGAAGCAGATCCAGGTCCCATCGCGCGCTGTCTTCGGCGGGCGGGAAGAGCATGGCCTCGTTGGCGCGCTGCCAGTACCGGAACTCCGTCTGCTTGTGCGCGAGCTGTGCGAGGCCCGCGAGCAGCAAGGCGCGGTACAGCGCGGCGGTGCGTTCGTTCGCGTCGAGCGGGAGCGCTGCGGTGAGAATGAAGGCCCTGTCCGCACCGGCTTCGATGTGCGCGGACCGCTGGGCGCCTTGCTCGCTGGACAAGACAGCAGTCGGCGATCCGGCACCGTCGAAGTCGAGCCATTCAGCGGCGGCGATGACGTACGCGCCGGCGAGCGGCACCACGAACTCGGGGGGAGGCTCCGCTTCGGTCAGCGAGTCACCGCTGCACAACCGCGTCAGCACCCCCATTCCGTATTGAATGGCGGCGGCGCGGTCCTCGGGAGAGACGACCTTGACCGCCCAGTGGCGATCCAGGGTTTCGAGCGGACTTTCAGGGGTCATGACGCTTCGGCGACGGCCGGGAAAGGCGGTACCGCCTCACGCCGGCACTCCTCTCTGACGGCCGTATGTACGATCAGTAACAAGCTGCGAGTGAGTGAGCCCGGTGGAGCAGTGGTGCCATGAGCATCGAGCCCAACGCCCGCCGACGCCTTCAACTGGTTCTGGCGACATCCCGCAATCAGGAACTAGTGAACGACCTACGACAAGCGCTAGAGGAAGACTCGATGTCCTTCGTTCCGAGTGCCGAGTTGCTGCGCGGCATCGCGATGTGTGCGGCGTGCACCCAGGAAGCACCTCGCAACGGTCGCGCGGGGCTCTGCGACGATCATCGAAGCCGTTGGAATCTCGAGGCGTGTATGGCGCACGCCTCCGACGAGAGTGCCGATGTCGGCCTCCGACGTCTCGTGACCGGCGTATTAGCGTCTCCTGAGGGCGGCGCCGAGCTGTTGTCCGCATTCGACCGGCAGCGTCGTGCGTTGCGTTTGGTGCTCGAGGCGCACGCGCGCGGTGCGGTTCGGCTGCCCGAGAGTGTCGCGGAAACGGTCGAGCGCGCATGCGCCGCCGGCCCGCGGTTTCTCAGCGATGCATCGCGATCAGCGGTCCAACAAGCGAGCTGATTCCCACCGAGGAGGGTGCGCTCATGATTCAGGTGAAATGCGTCGGCGGAGAATGCAACGGTCTCACGATCAAAGTCGATCCGCAACCGACCTACTACGAGGTCGTCGATCCGCGCGATCCTACGCGGCGCGATTACTACATTCTGGAGGTCGGGCAGTGGGGCGCGCGATTGGTGCCCGAAGCAACGGCGGAGTGGCGCGCGCGTCTCTGACCGCGCGGGCATCAGGAAACGTTCTCGAATTCCTCGATGGCCCATTCGAGCACTTCGGCTTCCAGCCACCCGCCGTCGTTGCGCAGCGCGCCCGACCGCTCGAGCAGTTGCAGCATCGCACGCGTATGACGTAGCACGACGGGGAGCGGCTCGTGCGCCGAGCGAAGCGCCAGCACGAACTCACGCACCTGCCGGCGAAACTCCTCACGCGCCACGCGCGCTTCTTTGATGCGCTCGCGCGCATCCAAAACGACCGCGCGGACTTCCGTGGTCCAATCGGCGAGCAAATTATGGCTCGCCATGCGCTCCAGGTGATGCTGTTCGATCTCTCTGAAGCGCTGGTAGCGCGTGGCTACCGCCGCCACCATCGGTGGAACGAGGCTGAATTCAGCAACGTCAGCGATCGCTCGCTGTTGGGGGACCGCCATCGACCCTCCCGGCCACTGGTTCTGGGTCTGCCCGCCGACTCGTGGCGAACATAATCGGCAGAGTCTGCCGTCTTGGCAAGCCCCAAGTGATCAGGCCTTGTTTCTCCGATCATCCTCCGGTTGTGCGGGTGATGTGCCGCCCATCGCCTCGACAGCCTGGGCGCGCTCGTCGATCTCAGCGGGCGACATGGCAATGGGCACCGGAATCTCGTCGTTCGGATCCGGGCTCGTGGTTCGCTCGGCGCCCGCCGGTTCGCTGTTCACGTCTTCGGGGTCGAGCATGGCATCCTGCTCGGCAGGATTGCGATCGTCAGCCACTTTATCCTCCTGGTTGGCTGACACCGGGTGCACGTGTCGAGCCATGCGCGAGCGGTAGTCGTGCTGCGGTGCCGTGGAGACGCGGCAAACGATCGGAGGCGGCGGAGGCTGCTTCGCCAATTCGTATCGGATTCCGGCGCGACGCAGGCGGTCGACTGCGCGGGCAACGACACGTGGCTCGGCGATGAGGGAGACGCGGAAGAAGCGCTCGCCGCCGGGGCCAAACGCATTGCCGGGCGTTACGACGACGTCGGCGCGGTCGATGAGATGCTTCGTCCACTCCTGCGCGCCAAACCCCTCGGGAATGGGCAGCCAGACGAACATCGATCCGCGTGGCGGCTCACTCGCCCAGCCGAGCGAGTGGAACGCGGCCGTGACGAAGTCACGGCGGCTTTGATAGCGCGCCACGACGGGCTGCACGAGCTCGGCGTGGTGATCGAGGGCAAACGCGGCACCCGCCTGAATCGCCATCGGCGTTCCATAGCCCATGTTCGTTCGCACGGCGTGGAGGGCGTCGATCAGGCTGGGGCCGCCGACGGCGAACCCGATGCGTGAGCCCGCCATGTTGAAGGTCTTCGAGAACGAATGGAACTCGAGCGTGACGTCTTTCGCGCCCGACACCTGGAGCACGCTCGGCGCGACCGTGCCGTCGAACGTGATTTCGCTGTAGGCAAGATCGGAGATCAGCAGGATGTCGTGCTTCCGGCAGAGCGCAACCGCTTCCTCATATAGCTCGAGGGGCGCAACCGCTCCGGTGGGGTTGTGCGGGTAGTTGAGAACGAGCAGCCGCGCGTCGCGAAGCACGTGGGCTGGAATCGCGCCCAAATCCGGAAGGAAACCGCGCTCCCGCCTGAGAGGTATGAAGTGTATGGTGCCGCCCACCAGTCCGGTCGCTCGGGCATGCACCGGGTAATGGATATCTGGGACGATCGACATGGTCCCGGCGTCGGCGAAGGCCATGGTCGTCTGGGCGATGCCCTCCTTGGCGCCACTGAGGCAGAGTATTTCGCGGTCGGCGTCGACGGTCACGCCGAAACGGCGACTCATGAAGCGCGCGACGGCGCTGCGAAAGCGCTCGGTGCCGCGGAAAGGCGGATAGGCGTGGGAGCCCGGATCGCTGTAGGCGGCGCCAATCGCGGCGATGATCGCCGGCGGCGTCGGCTGGTCCGGATTCCCCATGCCGAGGTCGATGAGCTCGGCGCCGCGCGCACGAGCGCTGGCCTTGAGCTCGTCGAGCCAGGCGAACACATAGGTTGGCAGGGCGGTCAGCCGCTCGGAAGGAACGAGGCGTGCAGCGCCGCCGGCGGAGGCGTCCTGGGAGGGGCGGGGGAACGTGGTGCTGGTCATTCGGCTGTTTGTCCAATCGAGTTATACTGGCGGGATGGCACGTCCCGCGCCGGTTTTGGAGGACGATTGGGAGGTTCGGCCGGTCGCGGAACAGCTGAAGACTTGCGGCGTACAATTAGATGATTATCTATGTGTCATACGACTTCAGGGGTGGGATAGTTCGTGGATGCTGAGCAGTTCCAGCGAGTCGCCAAGGCACTCGCCGACCCGCGGCGGGTTGAAATTCTCGAACACATCGCCGCGCAAGCCGAAGTGGGGTGCAGTCGGTTGTGCGATTGCTTTCCGGTCCGGCAGGCGACGATCTCGCATCATTTGAAGGAGTTGGCAAGCGCGGGGCTGGTCGACTCGCGACGAGACGGGCAGTTCGTGTACTACCGGTCTCGTCCGAGCGTGCTCGAGGCGTACATGGACGAGCTTCGCCGGCGGATGGTGGTGAAGCACGCGAAGATTTCATAATTACGTACAAGTCTGGCGTGACGAACGCCGGAGGTGAATGATGTATTCGACGAACGACGATCGCGATCTGCTGGATCTCTACATCGACGAGCTGCGTGGCGAGCCGGTGCTGACCGCGCAGGAACAGAAAGATCTGGCGCGACAGATGCGGCGGGCCGCGGCGGGCGAGTCGTACGAGCAGGCGCGCTCGAAGCTGATTCGTGCCAACCTTCGCTTTGCCTTCTCGGTCGCCAAGCAGTATCAGAACCGCGGCGTTCCGCTTGGCGATCTCGTGAGTGAGGCGAATGCGGGTCTCGTGCGTGCTGCCGACAAGTACGATCCGGAGGTCGGCGTCAACTTCATCAGCTACGCCGTCTGGTGGATCCGGCAGGCCCTGCACTCGGCGGTGCAGCGGCAGGGGCGCACGGTCCAGGTCCCATTGAATCGCGCCGCCGACCTGTCGCGCGTGTCGCGCGCGCAGGAAGTGCTGCGGCAGAAGCTGTCGCGTGAGCCGCACGACGAAGAGATCGCCACGGTAGCCGATCTCTCGCTCGACGTCACGCGCGGCCTGGTTGCGCTCCTGCAGCCCGTTCGTTCGCTCGATGAGCCGACGAGCACGGGCGACCAGGGCCGGACGCTGGCCGAGACGCTGGTGCTCGACCGGGGCGAAGATGAGGATGTGCTGCCCGGCGGCGTGGAGAGCGACTCGCGCCGCGAGGCGATCGCGCGCGCTCTGGAAGTGCTCGCGCCCAGGGATCGTCGCGTGCTGACGTTGTACTTCGGACTCGAGGGCAGCCGTCCGATGACGTTGCAGGAGATCGCGCGCGAGCTGGGTGTGACCCGAGAGCGGGTGCGGCAGCTTCGCGACCGCGCGCTCAAGCGGTTGCGCGAGGCGGATACGGCGGACGTCCTTCGGGACGGCATGGCCGCGTAGCGCCCGGGTCGGCGCGTCACGAGGGAACGCCACGTTCGTTCGGCCCTGGCCGGATGAACGTGGCGTTTGCATTTTAGCATTCCTCGAACTCCTCCTTCATGCTGAGGCGCAATGAACGATCTGGACTTACGTCCGCGCTCGTCCACTGAGGTCGTCGACGCCGCCTTTCAGCTCTTTCGGCGGTACCCGACGCAACTGATTCTGGCCGCGGCGCTGGTATACGTGCCGTGGCTCGTCGTCCGCCTCGTTTTCGACGTGGGAATCACGGACCCGATGATGGGCCCGAGCAAGGCGCTGGTGCTGATTGCCGGATCCATGGTGGTCTATACGCTCGTGGACGGCGTCACGAGCATTCTGGCGAGCGACATCTATCTCGACCGCGTTCCCGACGCAGCGGCCGCATTTCGGACGACGGCATCGCGCTTCGGCACGCTGGTGGTGTCCGGCGTCGTTCGCGCCGGGTTGATCGGCGTCGGGATGATCTTGCTGCTGCTTCCAGGCCTCTATGCGCTCGGCCGCTTCTTCGCGGTCACGCAAGCCGTCGTGCTCGAGGGCAAGGGGATTGGCGGTGCCTTTGGGCGGTCGTCGGCGCTGTCGGTAGACCTCAAGCGTCACATCGTCAACACGATTCTGCTGATCGGCCTGGTGTCGGTCGCGATCAATTTCGGGGTCGGACTGCTCTCAGCCATGTTTCAGAACAAAGTGATCACCAACGTCGTCGCGACTGCCGTCGCCGTGGTCGTCTACCCGCTGATTGGATTGACCGAGACCGTGCTGTACTACGACACGAGGATTCGGAAAGAGGGATTCGACGTCGAATATCTGGCGCGCGCCGAACCGTCGCCGGCGTCGCCAGCGAGCGCGCCGCTCTAGGATCACATGGGTCCGGCTATTCCGCAGGTCGTCGAACGCTGGTCATCCAGTCAAATCCATGATACGGTCGCGGCGATCGTCCGGCAGCCGGCGTTCGCGGGCAGCGGCCGGGAGTCGATCGTCGGCCGGTTGCTCCGGTACGTGCTCGCGAACATTCGCGACCTCTTACGGGCATATCGCGGCTCGCCAGGGGCGCGATACGTCGTCATCGCTGCTCTGATCGTTCTGGTCGTGGTCGTCATTGCGAGAATCGTCACGGTCCGCGACGTGGAGGTGCAAGGCCACCGGCGAGGCGGTGTCGCTCGCCGCTCGTCGCCCGACGCCGACCTGTGGCGCGCCGCGGAAGATCTGGCGGCGGCGGGCGACTACACGGCGGCGAGTCACGCTCTGTACGCGGCCCTGCTCGAGCGGATCGCGAGAGGCGGCGTGGTCGCCCTCCATGCCTCGAAGACGGGAGGCGACTACTGGCGCGAGCTCCGCCATCGCGGCTCGCCGGTCGCGGGTGATTTTCGCGCGTTTTCGCGACGATTCGATCGCGTGATGTTCGGCTCCGGAATGGCGACGGCGGACGATTTCAACGAGCTGGCGGAGTTGGCGGAACGGGTATCTGGAACACGTCGCGCGGCATGACCTCGCCCTCCGCGTCGTCGTCGCGACGGGTGCGCCCGGCGTTGTTGCTCGCCGGTCTGGCCGCGGTCGCCGTGGCCGTGGCGCTGCTGACGCCGGAGACCGTCGACACGGGCGGCGGAGAGCTCAGCTCCTACTCGGCGGGTCCTGGAGGTGCGCGGATCGCGTTCGAGTTGTCGAAACGCCTTGGCTGGTCGGCGCAACGCCGCGTGGCGCCGCTCGACACAGTCGTCGATCCGGCGACGGTGCACGTCGTCGTGGGCCCGACCTCGGAGCTCGGCGCGAAGGAAATTCATCGTCTGCTTGCCGACGTTCGTGCCGGGGGCGGCCTCCTCCTCGGCGTGGACGATCAGGAGGCAATTCTCGATTCGCTCGGTCTGGCGGTGGGATTGGAAGGGCGCTGGTTCGAGGGCGTGGCGGATCCAGCCTGTCGCGGCCCGTTGACGGAGGAGGCCTTCATCCTGCCGCCAGATATTCGACATCTCTCATGGAAGCGGCCCGCGCCCGGTCCGACGACGGTGTTGGTGGCGACCGACCGGCGATTCGGCGGTCTCCGCGCGGCGATCGGCGTCCAGATGGGGCGCGGGCGCGTCGCCGTGGTCGGGAGCACCGATCTGTTTCGCAACGCGGCCGTGCGAACCTGCTCGTGGGGCGCCGACGTCGTGGTGACGCGGGCGCTCGAGTTCGTTCGCCCGCCAGCGCCTGCACACCCGAAATTACTATTCGACGAGTATCATCACGGCTACGGCATGCACCCGGGCAGCGTGCGCGCGGTCGGGCGCTACCTCGCGGCGACGTCGTCGGGCCGGTTCCTCCTGCAGGCGTTGATTGCCGGGCTCGTGCTGCTTTTCGCCAAGGCACCGCGGCCGATCGTTCCACGCGAACCCGCGCGTATCGCGCGCCGCTCCCCGCTCGAACATGCCGAGGCACTCGGGCATGCTTACGCCGACGTTGGCGCCACGCGTACCGCGACGGCGCAGCTCGTTTGGGGGTTGCGCCGCCGAGCCGGGCGAATGGGCGGT
>Ga0157370_10009694_pt1 | contig 10239 bp, 10 predicted proteins | sample C35metaG_FD_113463 | JGI IMG/M metagenome (GOLD analysis project Ga0157370, IMG submission 113463) | Corn rhizosphere microbial communities from Kellogg Biological Station, Michigan, USA - C3-5 metaG | ecosystem: Host-associated > Plants > Roots > Rhizosphere > Soil | place: USA: Michigan... | reverse complement strand
TCTAAGGGCGAACAGCACGGACAATATTACATGACGGACACACGGATGGTGGCTGCGGCAGCTTCGCGGCCAACAAGAAGATATTGTGGGCTTGGCTCAGAGCGATTCGAACTGGTTTCGGATCTCGTTTTGGATGATTGCGGCGGGAGTCATTGGGGGATTGTGTGCTGCGATCTTTGGTCTCGTCGACTGAACGGGGATTCCTGCTGATACTCGCGCCAAGAGAATCGGCCTTCTCCATGGTGCAACGAACGTTGTGGTTGTGTCGTTGTTCATTGCCAGCTGGTTCATGCGGCAAGCGGACGGTCAAATGCCCTCCACCGGTGCATTGGCGTTGTCTTTTATCGCAGTCGTGCTCGCTTTGGTAGGCGGCTGGTTGGGTGGAGAACTCGTAGATCGGCTGGGCATTGGAGTAGACCAAGGGGCAAACCCCGACGCACCAAGTTCGCTCTCGCAGCAGTCTGCAGTGAAACCGGCCGATTATCCGATGCACAAGGCGAGCTAAGCGCCAAAGCGGCCCGGAACAAAGATCCTCGTCGACGGAGGAGAGCCGGCAGGGACAACAAGAGTCAAGCAGATTCTGAAGTCCTGAGCTAATTCGCGAACCAGTTACCTGCAAACACGGAATTGAACATTCCTGCGTTAGGTCTGTCTTTACGGACCATCCCACCCTTCCATACGGAACAGACTCAGCGAATGTCCTGAAGCTTCGGTTAGATTGCCTTTTCTCATTTTGCGCTGTCCCAAATCGCCAATAAAAATGGCCGCTCGCTGTGCGAGTGGCCATTTCGGTTCAGTGCCTAGAAAGCGCCGCGGAACAGCTTACGTTAAAAGCGGTATTCCAATGTGCCGGTAAAAACGTGCGCGCGGTAAGACGGCTGATCCGCGCCAAGGAACAAGTAGCGCGCAGCGGCTGTATCGCCCACGACGAAGTATGGATAGTTCGCCGTCGGCGATTTCACTGCTACTGTAGCTCCTACGTTGACGCAAGGTGCTTGAACACTGACGGAACCAGCACCGATGCAGCCCATGTACGGCGTCATCGCAGACGTTTGATAATCGCGGTTGTCGAACTGTTGGAAGCGATACTCAAACTTTGGCATCAGGCTCTTGGTCAGCTTGTACTTGAAAACCATGACACCTTCGTGAATGCGCGTGGTGGTTTCCGGATAATCCTCCGGTGTACTTGTACCGGTCAGAGTGAACGCGTTCGCGCCGCTGGTGATGCCCGGGTTGCCCAACGCGCGTGAGTTGACCAGCCCAGTGCCGGCAGACAACGAATAGTAAGGAGAAATCCAGAAGCGTTTGGCCAGGAAGAAATCCAGGCCTGCGGCGTACGTATCGAATTTATCGTGATAAGTACTCTCCCAGTCGTTGTTCGGCGTATCGCAGCCAGTGCAGGTCAGAATGGTCTGCGTGCCCGATGCTGGAGTGCGGCTGCGCGAAATCATTCGCTTGTGATAGTCCTCATGCGTGAACTCGACAAATGCCGAAACGGCGGATGAGAACGCATAACTGGTATCGAAGCTGTAGATCCAGGAAAGATCTTTCAGCGCGCCGTACAGGTAGTAAGGAGAAGTGTTACCGGGAACAAAGTTCAGTGGCGTAGGGCTATTTGTGCCACCGGAGCGATTGAAGTCCTGTTGGATGGTTTGGAAGCTGCCGGTAAACGACCATTGCCGCAGGTCGTACTGCGCCAATACGTCTCCGCGATCGAGGATGCGCGCGGCTTCGTCAAAGCGGCGATGGCAGCGCTGTTCTTCCGTGAAGACTGTGCTTGACGAAGTGCAGGAGATGTCCGCGCCTGTCGTGGGATCGCTCGCTGCCTCGTCCTGGTATTCGTCTGGGGTCCGATTCTGGTGCCTGCCCGAAACCCGCAGGAGAAAATCTCGAGACGGGCTGTAGTCCACATTGCCAAAGAAGGTGCTTTCAAACGTGTGCTCGACATCGCGGTGCGAGCGATCGAACCACTCACCTTCCCAACCGGCTTTGGCTGAGCTGCGCTTACCCCAATATCCGGTAGCACTCAGTTCCAGCGTGCGGCGGTTGTATCCCGGATTGCTGCGGCCGTTTGTATCCGTAGCCGCGGGAGCAGCCTGTCCTGTCGACGTGGAATTCGCTCCTATGACGTCGCCCTCAATGGGTGTCAGCTGGAGCACCTGCGTGTTGTTGTTGTAATCGTAGTGGCGGTACTTTCCTTCAAGCTCGACGAACTTCAGCTTCGTCACCGCGGTCCAGTTCATAGCGAGCGTTTGCTTCTTGCCATTCAGGCTGGCGACCGGCAGCGCCGTCAGACCAGTAATCGCGGTGTTGGCTGTGTAGGGAAGGAAACGATCGTTTTGATGCAGCCAGCCCGGCGAAACCATTCCCATGACATGGGTTTGCTTTCCGAAGTTGAAGATGGTAGCAAAGCTCATGTAGTTGGCCTGGTTGCTTGGATACAGAGCGCGCTGGCCATGGGCGGGAACTGAAGAGATCGTGCAATTCGTAGTTCCGGTGCAGCCGCTGGTACCGGGTGCAATGATCTGCACTGGAACATCGGCGGTGGCAAATGGATTGTCGAAGGTCATCGACGGGACGTTCTCCTCAAAGAACGAGCCGTTGTATCCCACTTGAGCGGCCCATCTGTGACGATCGAATTCGGTCATCACTTTGACGAGATTGTTGAAGTAATCGATCGTTTCCGGCAGTTCAACGCCCGTTCCAGGACTTTGGCGGTTTGTCACCGTGCCTGGCTCGCTGCTTCCTGCCGCGCTGGGACTGGAATTGAAGATCGCGCCGATCGGCCGCGTACCACTTTCGTGCTCGCGCCAGAAGGAGGCGCTCAAGGTCCAGTCGGGCTTGAGATAAAGTCGGATAAGTCCGGTGCCTGCGCGACGTTGCAGTTGCGGAACGATGAACTGCTCGTACGGAACAAGTTGAGTGGCAATGTAGCTTGGGAGACTGTTGTTAATTTGAACCACCGTCCCCGTCGACGAGGCGTTTTGCAGCGCCTGGCGAAGTGCCAGCGGCATCGTCCATACGCCCGGAGAGGTCTGGACGTAGGGCGTTCTCGCAGTATTGGTGAAGATATGCGAGATTTCGTCGTAACGGACCTGCACTTTGAATCTGTTGTACTGGCCAAATGTGCCCAAGTGGCTCTGATCGCGGTAGAAACTGCTTTGTGTTTGATAGAGCAGATAATTGCGGGAACCGAGCACGTTGTCCATGTAGATGCGGGCTCGGCGGATTAGGAAGTTGTTGCGAAGATCGCCGTATTCGTTCAGTTTCGATGTTCGCAGATTAGGCTTGAACGGAAGATCCGGGCGGCCATAAACGTCCCCAAAGAATCCACGGCCGCCGAATTCGATGAAGTTCTCATCTTCGGCCGGCCCGGAAACTTCAGCCGCGGGTTGTTGTGTGGCGCTTGGGGTGTTTGCGTCCCGCTGTTTGCCCTCCTCTTTCTTCTGGCTCTCCTGGGCAAAGCCGGCGGAGAAACATAGGACCAAGAGGACTGTGAGAAGCGAAATCTTATTCGTCGTTTTCATGGTCTCTCTCCTAGCGCAGGAACTTGTCGCCCGAGGGGTGATTCGAGCCGTGGATGGATGAGTGGCAGTTCGTACAACCACGGTTGAAATCGCGTACCGAGTTCAACAGCGTGGGCGTGGTCGGATGCCGGCTGGTGACGTGGCAGGTGTCGCAGACACGCGGCATACGCACTTTGAGCAGTTGCGGATTGTTTGTGCCGTGCGCCTCGTGACAATTGAGGCAGCTTTCCATGACCGGCGGGTGCTCCCATAGGAATGGACCGCGCCGTTCAGTGTGGCAACTGAGGCAATTCTCGTTCACCGTGGTTTGGATAAGTTGCTTCGGATTGGGCGAGCCATGCGGATTGTGGCAGCTGGTACAGGTGACCTTGCCTTCGCGATAGGGCATATGGGACGAACGCTGTAATTGTGCACGTCGCATCTGGTGGCATTGCAGGCAGAGCTCAGGCTCCTTCAGCTTGGTGCCATTGACGTCGGTGAGCGGCTGGTTAAACCGAGCGTCGGATGAGAGCTTCTTGGTCTGCGGTTCATGGCCGACGTGGCAATCGACGCATGCCAGATTACGCGATTCATGCGGACTGCCATGCCAAAACATGCGGTTGCCGGTGGAATGACAACTGAGGCAGGCGTTGTTCTTTTCTTCTACAGTGTTCTTGGAATCGGAAGTGAAGCGCACGGGGATGGTATCTTTACCACCGCCTGCTTCGACGTGCGCTTTACCTGGCCCGTGACAGCCCTCGCAACCCAACTTTTCCATGTCGTTCTTCGGGTGCGCGAACGCTTTGCCCATCACCGTGGCTTGGAAGTGCTTGCCCTCAGCATCGTGACAGCTGGTGCAGACTTCACTGCCCACGTAGTCGCCGGTACCGGCAGCGGCAGCTTTTGCTTTTTGTTCTTCCGCTGACATGCGTCCGGAGAGGGCGAAGATGATGACCGGTAACAAAAGATACAGCAGGGTCGTAGACCGACGCATTCTCGAGCCCATATTTGTCGTTCCTCCTGGCCAAAACGCAAAGTAGATCGAAAGCCAACAAGTGAATCCGCTACAACTCACACGCACTTTGGATTCAACCCGAGTGGCAGTGATTTTAATCACTGCCGCTAAATAGAAGCCCAAATGCGGTTCTTAGAATGTGACGAAGATCACCCATGATTGACTTTGTGTTTTGCACGGGAGTGGCACCGTTCGGCCCGCCTCGTTCAACTTGGGAAGCGCCGGGCGCGTCGCCAGCGTGCCACAAGCCCCACGAAATTCCCGGTCAATTTCTCCATGACGGTTTTTGACCCAGAACTCGAAAAATCGCTACACATCTTCCCGTTGCGTCTTAACTCACGAAATGAAGGGTTCTACCCACCTTTCACGGTGTTTCAAACGGATGGGTAGGCAGCAGTTACGATCCCATTGTGCACGGCCAATCTGCAAAGGTAAGTCCGTTTTGTGCGCGTGCTCCTGCCAGGACATCAGATCGTGATCTTGATCACGGAACCGCAGAAAATTGCGGCCTATTATTTTTCGCGAATCTGCGGCACTCTGCTCCAGCATGTTCAACTGCCGTCATTTGCAGCCCATCAACCCCAGACTCTCCAGCGAACCCACGTTGAGCACGTACACCTCATCACTCAGGAGAAATCGCATGAGCCGAAACGGGCGAAAGATCGTCATCATTGGCAGCGGAATAGCCGGGCTGAGCGCCGCCGTCTATGCCCTTAAGTGTGGATACGAAGTGGAAATCCTCGAAATGCACAACATGGCCGGAGGCCTCGCGACAAGTTGGAAGCGCGGCGAATACACCTTCGAGGGGTGCCTCCATTGGTTGGTCGGGTCAAAGCCTGGCGCCGACTTCCATTCGCTGTGGACCGAACTCCTCGATATGAGCAAGCTCTCGTTTGTCGATCCTGAAGAGTTTGTCCGCATTGAGGACGAAGACGGAAACGGCTTGAGCATCTTTACTGATGTCGACCGCCTCCAAGCAGAATTGCTCCGCATTGCCCCGAAAGATGCGAATGCGATTTATGACCTTACTCACTCGATCCGCAGCCTAAGCAAGCTCCGGATGATCGATCCAGCTGGCAACATCGTCGAGAATGGCCTGAATATCATCCGCGACCTTCCCATTCTCCCCATACTCAACAAGCTTTCCAAAATTAGTGGCGCCGAGTATGGCGCGCGCTTCTCCGATACACGATTGCGAGCGTTCTTTACAGGGGGTGACATCGGAAAGATGTCTGCCATTGCAATCATCATCAGCCTCGGATGGATGCATGCGCGCAATGCAGGCTACTGTATCGGCGGATCGCAAGCGCTCATCCGCCTCATCGAAGAAACCATTCAGCGCCTTGGAGGAATTATTCGGTTCAATTCCAAAGTCGATCGCATCCTGGTTCAAGAAGACAAAGCGATCGGGGTGGAACTTCAAGACGGCGAGACCATCATGGCAGACTGGATCATCTCCGCTGCAGACGGCCATTCCACCATATTCGAGATGCTCGGCGGCAAATTTGCCGACGACGCGCTTCGCGCCCGTTACCAGCAGAAAGAGCCATTTGCGTCATATCTTCAGGTCTCACTCGGAGTGGCCCGCGACCTTCGTGATCAGCCTGCGATGGTGAGATCTCTGCTCAAATCGCCAATTGAAGTCGATCCCGGCACAGAACTCAGCTATATCCAACATCGCATCTTCCACTTCGATCCCACATTTTCGCCCCCGGACAAGACGGCCATCACCAGTATCCTGCCCACACGCAACTACGAGTACTGGAAACTTCTTCGCGAAAATGATGTCCTGAAGTACAGAGAAGAAAAGCAGCGCGTAGCTGAAGCCGTAATTTCCATCCTTGAAAAACGAATACCGAAACTGTCGGCTGACATCGAAGTGATCGATGTGACAACGCCCGCATCCATAATCCGTTACACCGGCAATTGGAAGGGAAGTATGGAAGGCTGGTTAATTGAACCTGGCGCTGGATTTAAACCTCTTCCAAACACCCTTCCCGGGCTCAATCGATTTCTGATGGTTGGCCAGTGGATAATGCCGGGCGGAGGCTTGCCATCTGGGCCATTGACCGCGCGGCCTGCGATTAAGGCAATATGCAAACAGGATCACGTGCCGTTTTCCATAACTGTGGAGCATGCGCCGAAATGCGAAGAGATTGCGGTCTGAAGGTCCGGGCGACCGCCGTTCTAACATTTGTCCGAAAGGAGGACAGGTGTGAACTCAAAAGTGTTGGTTACCTACGCCACCCGCATGGGGTCGACCGAGGAAGTTGCACAAAGGGTAGCGTGCAAATTGCGTGAATCGGGTCTCGCGGTCGATGTTCTGCCGGCACGGCATGTTCGTTCCCTTGAGAGTTATGGCGCTGTTGTGCTCGGAGCTGCTCTCTATGTTGGCCGTCTGCATAAAGACGCTCGACGATTTCTCGCCGCAAATCGCGACCTACTGATCAAATTGCCGGTCGCATTGTTTGTGCTCGGCCCGGTGCAGAAAGACGAGAAGGACTGGAAGGGAGCACAGAACCAGCTGAAGAAACAGCTCAGGGACTTCCCCTGGTTTGCGCCGGTTGCGCTGTCCATAGTCGGAGGGAAGTTCGACGCCGCAAGACTCGGATTCCCATTCAATCTTATTCCGGCTCTCAGGCGGATGCCACCGAGCGATGTTCGTGATTGGGAGGCGATTGATACCTTCGCCTCCGAACTTGCATTACAGTTCAGCGGTGTCACTATTCAGTGATGAAGGCATAATGCGCTCATGTACAAGGTTGGGGCATAAAGTCAGGATGCCGACTCGATACCCAGACGAGGAAGGCAATAGGGCGGCTGCGATACACGCGAGTGGCTGTCCGGTCCTGCGTAGTCTAAGAACCCCCAGACGCCAGGAAAACAACATGCACGAGAACCGGGAGATCTCCAATGCGCCTTCATTTGTTTGTGAAGGCCGGTCTGCGAAGGTGCTGAGCCGTAATGCAGACATGCACGCGCTGGAGCAGTCGGACTGTGCCGTAGTACCAATGAACCGACCGAACAAGACAGCGAAGCTGTTGCGGGGGTTGGGGAGGGAAGGGCACTGCTGGAGGAGAACATCGCTGAGTCGCGCATGCTCCTGACTCTGAGCAGGAATCGCATGTCCAGTGACTGAACGGTGTGCGCGGGGTCGCTCCGCAGGTTTTAAAGGTAACGAAATGCGACCACTCGCACAGAACCCAACAGAACTCTATTCGTTCGCACTCATCTAACCTTTTCATAGGCGATTCACCATGCAGACGATATTGCCAAATCTGAAATCAATGGTGCTGGGGCTCTCTCTATTGGCATCTTGCCTTTGTGCGCGGTCGCAGCAGGTACCTTTAGCAATCGTCGAGGCAACAGGCCCATACAGCTTATGCACGTCATGCAAGCAGATCGATGAGTTGGCGGCGACCGAGTTCTTCCGATCACGGTTGGGTAGCCTGACGGTGGGAGTAGTCTCGGGTGACAAACTGGTGTGGACGAAAAGCTATGTAACGCCGAATCGTCAGCGAGCTTGGCGGCAAATCAGGATACTGTGTACCGCATCGGGTCCATAACCAAGATGTTCACTGCGACGATGTTGGAGCAGCTTGTAGAAGCGGGTAAGCTGCAGCTCTCCGATCCGGTGGAGAAGTATTTTCCCGAAGTGAACACTATACTGAACCGGTATAAAGATGCTTCTCCAGTCACTCTGTTGCAGCTGGCAACGCATACCTCAGGGCTTTCTCGCGAGCCGGATCACACAGACAAGTATGTGAAAGGAGAACCGGAGGTGTGGAGACAGACGCTGATCGCGGCGCTGCCGCATGTGGGTTATGAATTCAAACCCGGAGAAAAGTACTCGTATTCCAATATCGGGTAAGCCGTATTAGGGGCAGCGCTAGAGCAAGCCGCAGGAGAACCTTATCTGGAATATATTCCGCACCATATCTTTGCACCGTTGGGGATGACGCATACAACGCTGGAGCTGACACCTGATGTACAGAGGCACCTGGCGAAGGGATACGAGATGGCGATGGGTTTGCGAAGCTCGTTTGAATCAGACGCGGAAAACAAGAAAGGAAGAGGCTACAAGGTACCCAATGGAGCGATCTATACCACGGTTGGTGACATGGCGAAGTTTGCGTCTTTCCTGATGGGAGATGGGCCAGCCAGCGTGCTCGCACCTGCAAGGCTCCTTCACTACCAGAACGATTACGTTATACCTACAGGCACCACCAATTCCGGCGGGTATGGTTTGGGGATGATGTTTCTTCGCTTGGGAAAAGCTATTGTCAAGGGACATGGGGGCGAAGTAAGCGGTTACAGTGCAGCACTCTATTTGAATAGAGACGCGAAGGTCGCAGTGATAGTACTGAGCAGCGCAGGCGGCAATGGTTCAGTTAATGTGGATGCGCTGGCCCTCCGGGCACTCGATATCCTGTCCAAGTAATTCGTGAACAGAATGGAGGATCGATTCGCTATTGGGCCCTTTCCAATCCTCCAAGCGTATCCGCGCAAGTGACGTTTTCGGGAACTTTCTCGAATCTTCGCCTCCCAGTATCCGACCACTCTCCCGGAACCTGGAATCTTAAATCTGCTTCAACAGCCAACGTATTGCGCGTTTCTGAATCTCAACATACTGTGGGTTCCACATCGCATGAATAGTGTGCCCGACTGCGGTAAACACCACTCGCCCACTTCCAAAGTCGTATGCCCATCCTGAGATTGATTTGGCCCCCCGATTTTCAAAGGTCAAGCCGTCGACGTTCTCCGCTTCCATAAGGACATACTTCTTGTCATTGTCATACTCCACATAGTGCTGTTCATCGTTAACGACGAAATCAGCCATCCCTTTGGTGATTGGGTGCGGGTTATTTGAGGCCCGAACGACAAATGGGCGGAGTGGCGGATGACCGATGTACGCTCCGCCCATCACCTCACGATAGTTCTTCGAACTCAGCGAAATATGGCTTGAGTTATGCAGGGCATAAAATCCGTTGCCGGAACTCACAAATCGTTTGATCGCATTCCCTTGCTCTTCGGTAATCCATGTTTTCGGCTTTGGATCCGCATTTCGCGGTGGAAGATCCTCGAGATTCCTTTCATAGTCCGAATATGCATCTGGCCCAAGGTAGCCGTCGGGCCAGATCATCCCATCCCTCAGGCACAGAAAGAGCCGATAATTTTTCAGCAGATCATCGGAGATATGGTCATAGTGAATGGTGTAATCGATCGGGAATTTCAGCTCCTTGAAAATCTTGTCGAGAGCCACCCGAATGTAGTCTGCATTGTGGTAGCGATCTCCAATGAGCGCCAATGCTCGCGGCGTGGAGCCACTGCTCGACTTGTCGGGCGGCTGACTGATGGCAGTCCGGCTTGAAGAAATGCCCAACAAGCCAGCGGTCGCGGCCATGCCGAAATTCTGCACCAGAGTTCTGCGCGACTGCTTCCTGTTAAAAGGATTCATAATACCCCCGCGAACTGACACGCTCTTAGTGGGAACGGTGAGATAGCTCAATCGTAGGCCCCGGACTTCAAGTGTAACTTGACCACTCTGGTCAGTTGACCGCTTATTGGGTACTTTGGCACCTTTTCGCCTAAATCCAGACCAACTTCACACAAGCCGACTTTTTGATGCAGATCCGGCCTCGGTGAGTGCATTGGCGATTTGGCACTCGTTGAGAGCAGGAGCCGTCGAACGCTTCCTACGGCTTCCGGCATCATCTG
>Ga0157370_10009693_pt1 | contig 10239 bp, 9 predicted proteins | sample C35metaG_FD_113463 | JGI IMG/M metagenome (GOLD analysis project Ga0157370, IMG submission 113463) | Corn rhizosphere microbial communities from Kellogg Biological Station, Michigan, USA - C3-5 metaG | ecosystem: Host-associated > Plants > Roots > Rhizosphere > Soil | place: USA: Michigan... | reverse complement strand
CGCCGCGCTCGCCTGCCTGGTGCGGGACCAGATCAGCGCGGAGCACTTCGAGGTCCTGTATCGTCCCTTCGCCCGGTTCTTTCCGGTAGAGACGATCGAAGCGTAGTCAAAAGGGTCAGACACCATTGATCGGCGGGAATTCGATGGGATCAAAAAGGGCTAGCCCTTTTTGATCCCATCGAATTCCCGCCGATCAATGGTGTCTGACCCTTTTGATCCGCTAGATTTCCAGCATGACTGCAGCGCCAACGCCCGGCGGCGAGGCCCTCGGCACGCTCCCAGCTCTCCGCCGCTCCCTCCTCAAGCTCCACAAGGCGCTCGTGGATTCCGAGCGTCTGACCTACGAGCGCGTGCAGGGACGCATTGCCAACAGCGGCGCGCTGCTCCAGCTCGTGCTGCATGACCCCTGGTTCGTGTGGCTGCGGCCGATTTCGGCACTGGTCGTGCAGATAGACGAATTGCTCGATGCGGACGAACCAGCGACCGAGGCCGACGCGAAGGGACTGCTGGCCGAGGCACGCTCGCTTCTGACGCCGGCGGAGGAAGGCAACGGCTTCGCGGCGAACTACTACGAGGCGTTGCAGCGCGATCCCGGTGTGGTCCTTGCGCACGCCGAGGTGTCGCGAGTACTGGTCCAGGAGAGCTGAGCGGGCGTTCCCGCGAACGCTTGACGCGCGACGGCAGGCGCGGGATATAGTTAGAGGACACCGAACGCAGCCGGCACGCCCTCACCCGGTCCGGCTTGGTGCCGCGCCGGTACGAGCCAGAGGAGGCACATCATGGAGAACGCGCGCGGGTCGAATCCTGTCGTGGTGTGGGTGCTGAGCATCCTGCTCGCCCTGCTCTTTCTGTCGACAGGAATTCCAAAGCTGTTCGGCGCAAATACCTGGGTGTTCCAGGCGGCGTCGATGAACGGATTCCCCGCGTGGATCAAGATCACGGTCGGCATCGTCGAGGTGTGCGGTGCGATCGCCCTGCTCATTCCGCGCGTGGCCACGCTTGGCGCCGTGTCGCTCGCCATTCTCATGCTGCCCGCCACCGCCACGCAGATCATGAGCCACGAAGCAGGCGCGTGGCTGCCGGTGATCGTGTGCATCGTGCTGCTCGTGCTCATCTGGCAGCGCAATCCCGCGGAATTCCGGCAGGCGTGGGACTCGCTGTTTCATGCCCCGCATCCGGTGCTGCGCGAGGGCGTCATTACCGGCGTGATTGGTGCGACCTGTCTCGCCGCGTGGTTCTTCGTGGTCGACGTGATTTCCGGTCACATTTTTCTCACGCCGGCAACTCTCGGACACGCGCTGTTCTCGGTGCTCGGCCCTGGCGTGTCGCAGAGCCGTGGAATCGACATTCTGGTCTACACCATCTTTCACTACCTGGTATTCATTGGCGTCGGGATCATCGCCGCGCTCGTCACCCGCGCGGCCCGGCGCGAGCCGTCGCTGCTGCTGGGCTTTGTGCTGCTCTTCGTGTCCACGGAGATCGGCTTCTATGCACTGGTGGCGCTGCTGCAGCTCGTGACGCCGCTGGGCGCGCTCGCCTGGTACAACGTCATGGTAGGAAACATTCTGGCGGCGATCGGCATGGGCACCTACTTCTGGAAGGCGCACCCCGGGCTGCGCGACGATTTCGCGCGTGCACTCGATCCGAGCACGTCCTGACGCAGGCGTGACGGCAAACTAGGGCGAGGTGTTCCGCGGCGCCGCCGTGCTGTCGGGCATCCGGAACCGAGCGTCGGGAATGTCGACATTGGTCTGCACGCTGTCGAAACGCAGATGCTGGCCGCCGGGATTGCCCCTGGTGTCGGAGTCGATCCGGAAGGGGAACATCACGCCGTCCACGCGCCGATAATCGCCGAAGTACGTCTCGAATACCACGGGCGCGCCGTTCAGCTCGCGCTGCCCTTCCCAACGAGTCTTGAGCCAGGTCCGGGCGTCGATGTAGTAGCTGTCGTGCAGACCGGCCGCAGTGGTGATGGCGAGCTTGTACTCCGGCCGGCCGTTGACGGTATCCATCCCGGCAAGCGCGACCGTGTTGCCTTTCGCGGCATAGTCAATGAGCGGACCGTCCATGTCCGCGCCGGCCGCCACGTTCTGCGCCGGCCCGGGCGGCAGGGGGTGCGGCGCGGGCGACCCCGAGAAGGGATCGATCGTCCAGGCCGTGTGCCCGTCGTACGCCTGCACGAGCGTGCGTCCCTGCATCACGATGGTCGTGCGCAACTTCATGGGCCGCTCGAGCTCCACCGTGTCAACGCCGTCGGCGCCGGGACCAAAGGAGATCGTGCCGATGAACCGCAGCGACTTCACCTGCTTGATGCGATCGTGTCCGCCTAGCGCCGCGAGGTAGTGCGCTATGACATCGTCGGCGGTTTGCGCCGGCGCTTGTTCCGGAGTTTGCGCCAGTGCGCCTCTCGCGACGAACAGAAGCGCCAGCAGCACGAGCACCCAAACGGGGTTGATCCTGTCACGCGCCACGGTCATGCCCCATAGGCTAGTTCATGACGCACGAACGGACCAGCCCGGCGCCTGCGTGTCCGAAACCGAACGCCATCGCTCAATTCTGCGACTGCCGCCCCGGTAGCGCCGGGTCGTCGAACAGATTGAGGCCGCGAGAGCCGAATGTCGCCAGCACCCGGCGTGAGTAGATCCAGTAGCCGCACCAGAGCGCAGCCCCCAGCGCGCCGAGCACTGCCTCAGTGGCGAACGCCACGTGCGGAAACAGGGTGTAACCCAGCGCCGCCGCCACACGCTGTTCCCAGGCGCCAAGCGCGCGGGAATACACCAGCAGCGGCATGAGCACCGCGCTGACGACTGTCCAGTACGCGGGCGTACGCGAACTGCGCCGCACGATGAGCCAGAGCCCCACGAGGCGCAATATCACGACGAGCGCGACGACGGTGTGGCGGGCGACCGCGAACAGGAAGAGCCGCGGCGAGCGCAGGTGGCTGAGGCGCGGCAGAGCACGCAGCTCGCGCCAGATCCCATGTCGCCCGACGTACAGGCCGTGCGCGTCGATGAGTATGGCCAGGCTCACCAGCAACACGAAGATCAGCAGCCAGCCGCCAACGCCCCGCAGGTCCCGGGCCTTTCGGTGATCGCGCCGCAGTGTCCACACGCCGGTGAAGTCTACAGCACACTGCTCCGGCGCAACTTCAGGAGCGCATCGACGACGCGGGGATCGAAGTGCGCATCGCGAGCCGCTTCCATGTCGGCGATCACCTGCTCCAGTGGCCACGCCTTGCGATAGGGCCGGTCGTGGGTCATCGCATCGAAATAGTCGGCGGCCGCGACCAGACGGGCATCCATGGGGATGCTCTCGCCCGCCAGGCCATCGGGATAGCCGCGGCCGTCCCACCGTTCGTGATGGCTTCGCGCGATCTGCTCGGCGGCGCGCATCAGCGCCGAATTGCCGCCCGACAGCATGCGCGCCCCGATCGTGGTGTGCGTGCACATGATCGCGCGCTCCTCGGGCGTCAGGGCGCCCGGCTTAAGCAGGATGCTGTCGGGAATGCCGATTTTGCCGACGTCGTGCAGCGCGGCCGCCCGTCGAACGATCTCCACGCGCGCATCATCGAAGCCGATCAGCCGGCCGAGCTGCGCCGTGATGTCGCCCACGCGCCGCGTATGTCGCCCCGTGTCATCATCGCGAAACTCGGCCGCGCTCGCCAACCGCTCCAGCACTTCCACCTGCGCTTCCTCGAGCTCACGGGTTCGCTGCCACACCCGCTCCTCCAGCGCGCGGTTCTGATCCTGCAGCAGGCGGTGCAGCAGCCGCGTCTCGAGCAGATTCTTCACGCGCAGCAGCAGCTCCGCCGGCTGGAACGGCTTGGCCAGGAAGTCCTTCGCGCCCTGCGACAGCGCCGCCTGCGTGCTCTCGTCGCTGCTGTCGGCCGTGAGCACCAGCACGGGGAGATAGGATCCGTTCGTGAGCAGTGGCCGCAACGCCTGGAGTACCGCGAAGCCATCCAGCTCCGGCATCTGCAGGTCGAGCAGAATCACATCAGGGTGGAACTGTTCCACGACGGCAAGGCCGTCGCGCGGACTGATCGTACCGTGGATGTGCTGGTAGCCGGCGCGCAGCAACAGCCGCTGCACGAGATGGATGTTGGACGCCTGGTCATCGATGATCAGAATGCGCGCATCCAGCGCGGCACTCGGCGATTGCACAGACAGCGCCGCCATCTCAGTGGACATCGATGAACGGGAGATTGCCGCCGCGCTCCACCACGCGTCGCAGCGCCGCGTAGACCGCCGGGTCCAGCAGCGTCCCGCTGAAGTCTCCCAAATACTCGAGTGCGCGCGCCTGGGGGAGCGGATCGCGGTAGGCCCGCCGCGACGTCACCGCCTGGAACGTATCGGCGGCGGCCAGAATGCGCCCACCGATGGAGATCTCCGTCCCCGTCAGGCCGCGAGAATAGCCGTTGCCGTCCCAGTGCTCATGGTGATCCTGCACGAACGTCAGGACCGGGCCCAGATGGGTCAGCGGCGCCAGGATCTCGACCCCGATGCGCAAATGATCCCGAAGGTGCCCGACCTCCTCGTCGGTCAGGGATCCGCGCTTGTGCAACACGGATTCGCGCACGCCGATCCGGCCGACTTCGTGCAGCCGGCCGGCGAGGCGTACCTGCTCCACGATCTCTTCCGACAATCCGAGTTCGGCCGCGATCGCGGCGGCCAGTTGCGCCACCCGGTGTGACTGACCGCGGAGATACTCATCCTTGGCTTCCATGGCCGTGACCAGCGACTCGACAATGGCGATGTTCATGTCGCGTAACGCCAGCCGTTCTCGTTCGAGCTCCGCCGTCCGCTGCTCCACTTCATCCCGGATCAACTGCTCCACACGGCGCTGCTCCATACGCAGCCCGCGCTGGTGCAGAGCGCGCTCCACGGCGACGTCGAGCAACGCATGGTCCACCGGCTTCACGAGGTAATCGAGCGCCCCGTCCCCGAGCGCCTGCGTGGCAGTGCGTGCGTCGTCCACGGCGGTGAGAATGATCACGGCGAGATCCGGATGCGAGCTGAGCGCCGATTGCATGACCTCGATGCCGTGCATCCCCGGCATGCGTAGATCGCACAGCATGACGGCGTACGGAGCCGCATCCAGCGCCGCAAGCGCCACCGGCCCGGACTCGGCGCATTCCACCTCGTAGCCGCGCGAGCGGAAGAATCTGGAGAGGAGCCGGCGAACGGGTTCCTCATCATCCACCACAAGCAGGCGCTGCGGACCCGAGGCAAAAGGTCCACGCAACCGGGTCTCGGCGGACCGTCGGTTCGGGCGGGATATGCGCTTGCTTCTCATTCCAGGATCCTGGGCGTACGCTCCGGGCGACTGAGCACTGCGTTCACCTTTTGCGTGAGCTCAACGGCGGTGAACGGCTTCACGAGCAGTCCGCGCGATGAATCCGGCGCGGCCAGGGCGATCGCCGCATCGTCGGTATAGCCGGACATGTAGAGCACGCGCGCGCCCGGCTGCATGGCGAGCAGCCGGTCAGCGAGCTGACGGCCGCTCGTATCCGACAGGACGACGTCCGAGAGCAGCAGGTCGATCGGCGTCGCGCTCTCCTTGGCCTGTGCGAGCGCGCGTTCGCCGCTGGCCGCATCGATCACGGTATATCCGCTCGCGACGAGAATGCGATGGGCCAGCTGTCTGATCGTCGTGTCGTCCTCGACGAGCAGCACGGTGGCCCGGTGATGCGCCACGACCGGGATGGGTTCCTCCGGGCTCAAGGAGACGGGGACAGAGTCCACGCGGGGGAGATAGATGGAAAACGTCGTTCCGGCGCCCGGCGCGCTCTCCACCACGAGCTGCCCCCCACTCTGCTTGACGACGCCGTACACGGTGGACAGGCCAAGCCCCGTACCCATGCCGGGCGGCTTCGTGGTGAAGAACGGCTCGAACATGCGCGCGCGCGTGGCGGCATCCATGCCGCACCCGGTATCCGCCACGCGCAGCAGCACGTACTCGCCAGACTCGAGTACTCCGCCCTCATGCGCGTGGGGGGCGTCGATGGCCGCGTTCAGCGCCTGAATCGTCAACTGTCCACCGTTGGGCATGGCGTCCCGCGCGTTCACTGCGAGGTTCATGATCACCTGCTCGAGCTGGCCGGCGTCGGCCCGCACGGCCCACAGATCACGTTCCACGATCGTCGTGAGCTGGACATCGGCGCCGATGAGACGTCCCAGCATGCGATCCATGTCGTTGACGACTTCGGCAACGTCGAGCACCTGCGGCTGGAGAATCTGCTTGCGGCTGAAGGCGAGCAGCTGGCGAGTGAGCCCCGCGGCGCGCCGGCTGGCCGTCAGAATTTCCTGAATGTCGGCGCGGCGCTCATCAGCCTGATCGAGCGTTTCGAGCACCAGTTGGCTCACGCAACTGATCGTCGTGAGCACGTTGTTGAAGTCGTGGGCCACGCCGCCGGCGAGCCGGCCGATGGCTTCCATTCTCTGCGAATGGTTCAGCTCCTCCTCGAGCCGGCGCTCGTGGGTCAGATCGCGCACCGTGTGAACGACACGTTCCGGCGCGAATTTCGCGGCCCGCACGTCCACGACCCGGACATCTCCGTCGGTACGATGCAGCTGGAATTCGTGCGCGCGATTGGCCGCCGACACGGGCACGGTCCACCCGGTTCCTGCCGCCTCACCGGCCAGACCCTCCACGCCGAAGAGGTCAGCGATGGTGCTCTCCCCCGCGCACAACTCTTCGAGCGACCGCCCGGTGAGCGCCGCCGCAGCCGGATTCGCATCGATGACGACGCCAGTATGATCGGTGATGAGGAGCGCATCACTCACGTGCTCGAAGATGCGGCGCAGCCGTGTCTCGCTCTCCTGCATGGCGGCCTCCGCCCGACGGCGCTGCCACCGCTCACCCGCGCGTTCGATGCTGTTGAGCAACTGCTCCGGCTGCACGGGCTTGATGAGATAGTCGTAGCTGCTCTCGCGGAGCGCCCGCACGGCGCTCTCCACGCTGGCGTTGCCCGTGAGAATCACGACTTCCGTGGCCGGTGAGATCTTGCGGACGGCGGAGACCAGTTCCAGGCCGTCCATCCCGGGCAGGCCAAGATCGATCAGCGCAATGGCCGGCGGGACCGGCGCGCTGCGCGTGAGCTCCAGCCCCTGTTCAGCGGATGGCGCACCCAGCGACGCGTATCCCCGGAGATGCAGAATGTCTTCCAGTGTCCGGAGCATCTGCCGGTCATCCTCGACGATGAGGACGCGGAACTGGTCAGTCGAAGACAACATCGAGGAGTTCGAGAAGTTGCGCGGGCGGGAACGGTTTGCGAAGCGTGCCGCAGATCCACCGTTCGCCGAGGCGCTGGTGCACCGCTTCCAGGGCAGCGCCGTGTCCGCTGTAGAGAATGACCGCGGTCGCCGGACTCACGGTCTTGATCGCCACCACCGATTCGCCGTTCGCAAGGCCGCCGAGGATGAGATCGAGCACGACCGCGCCCGGCATGTCCTCTGCCAGCTTCGCAATGGCGACATCGAGGCTCGTGGCCTCGAGCACCAGGTAATCATGGCGGCGCAGCACGTCCGCCAGCGTGTGGCCGAACGCGGGGTCATCTTCCACCACCAGCACGCGACGCGGCGCATTCGCGACCTCACTGAGCAGATCGAGCACGACAGGCAGCGCGACGGGCTTCGAGAGCACGCGTACCGCACCCTCGCGTTCCGCCTCCGCCATGAGATCAGCCGCAGAGTAGGCCGTCATCAGCATCACGCGAATGTCGGGACGCAGCGTCTTCATGGCCTTGAGCGCCTCGACGCCGTTCAGTCCGCCCATGCGCACATCCATCAGCACGAGGGAGAACCCCTGGTCGCGCACCGCTTCCACCGCCGCCTCACCGCTGTGGACGCCGTGCGGCTCCCAGCCATGCAGCCGCAGGATGTCGCAGAGTGTCCGCACCATCTGTCGATCATCATCGACGACCAGAACGCGCTTGCTCACGAGCTGCCCCCGGGCTCGGCCATGCGCGGCAGCATCAGCGAGAAGGTGGCTCCGGCGCCCGGTCGACTCGAGACATCGATATCGCCGCCGTTCGCGCGAGCGAGTGAGCGTGAGACGGCCAGTCCCAGGCCGATGCCGCGCGGTTTGGTGGTGAAGAGCGGCTCGAAAATCTTTGCCATGTTCTCCGGGGCAATGCCCGCGCCGGTGTCCGTGATATCGAGGTGCACGGCGCCGTTCGCGCTGGACGCGCGCACGGTAAGCGTGCCCTCGGCCGTAGCGACGCCGCCCGACCCATCCATGGCCTGGACGGCATTGGTGACCAGGTTCAGCAGGACCTGGCCGATCTGCGCTCGATCCGCCTGGACGGACGGCAGATCCGCCGGAATGTCCGCGTCCACGCGGACACCGCCGGGCGGACCCACGCGCGCGATCTGCTCCGCAACGAGTTCCCCCAGCGCGATCCGTTCGCGCCTGGGCTGCTTGACCCGGGCGTAGTCGAGCAGATCGCCAACGATTTTCTCCGAGAGCGTCACCTGTCCCTTGAGGATCCCGAGATACTCCTTCACGTCGGGCGCCGCGTCGCTCAGCGTCGCGTCGAGATAGTACAACGCGTTGGTCATCACACCCAGTGGATTGCGCAGCTCGTGGCCGACGCCACCCGCGAGCTGCCCGAGGATCGCCAGGCGCTCACGCCGCACCAGGGTGTCCTGCGCGCTCTCGAGCTCCGCCAGCGCCTGTTGCAGCTCGCGCGTGCGATCCGCAACCCGCGTTTCGAGCACCTGCGTGGCTTCACCCATCTGCTCCGCCATGCTGTTGAACGAGGCACTGAGCTGGCCCAGCTCGTCGGACCGGCGCACCGAGACCCGCCTGGAATAGTCGCCCGCCGCAATGGCTTCCGCCGCGCGCGTCATTTCCGTGAGCGGCGCCGTGATGTGCCGGGTGAGGAGCCATGCGCCGAGTGTGCCAATGACGATGATGATGAGCGCAGTCGCTCCCGTCCGCAGCAGGAAGTCGCGCGCCGGCGCCACCACACTGACGCGGGAGAACTGTACCCATACCATCCAGGGCGTGTTCGGGATCCGCGCGGCCGCGCCGACGAACGCGACGCCCGCCGCGTTGGTGTACTGCACGAGCGCGCCCGTGCGGAGCGGCAGCGCCGGCCCTGGCACGGGCTTCGCCAGATCGGTCCACAGGCGCGTGGCGGTGTCGCCCACAAGAAACGCGGCATCCTTGCCAATGAGCTGGCGGATGACTTCCGCGCCAGCTTCACCGGCCTTGCCGGAGCCGCTGCTGCGCGACTCCAGCACGAATCCCAGCGTGTCGCCGTTCGCGTGCGCGATGGGAACCAGTACCTGATAGGAGATCGTGTCGCCGGTCGCCCTGAGCGGGCTGATCACCGCCGAGCCCGGGCGCTGGCCTGCTGCGCCGCGCAACAGTGCGTCGATGTCGCTCGACGAGATGTGCGCGTCGCCAACGCTCACGACGGGTTGGAGCCTCGCGGTGAACAGCACGATGGAGGTGAGCTGCGGCGTCGTGCCACGCCGCGCGTCCAGAACGCCGCGCGCCGCCGAGCGGGATGCGGAGTCGGAATGCCGGAGCACACGCAGGACCGCGGAGTCGGTCGCGATGGCGCGCGATTCGGTACGAACCCGGCGCGCCGACTCGTCGAGCAGCGCGGCGAGGCGTTGCGCGACGCCCACCGACCGGCTGCCTGCCGCGGTGATGAGGATGCCTCCGATCTGCCGGTAGGCAGACCAGGAGTACGCCGCCATCGCTACGAGAAGCAGCCCCGAGATGAGCAGGGGCAGTTTTCGACGTATCGGGTGCAACTGATCGGAGATGAGCATGCGCTTTCCTCCCCGTCTTGCCTCGAGGAAGGACACACTCGTGCATCCTTACGGAGGTCGTGCCGGGAATCCGCCCTCCTTTACCTCATTCCATTGACGCACTGAGGTTGGCTGCGTCACACGTTTTCGGATGACCGGCCCGCCGCGTCAACGACGTGAAATGATTCCCGCGATGCTGTGCGCTACATCACGGTTTGAATCCCGTGAAGGCGAATGTGTACGCATCCGTCGTTGCGTTGTACGTTGCGGCGAACTTCGCGGGATAGTGTACGGTCGCGGACGTGCCCGCGGGCGTGGCAACCTTCAGGACGAGCGGTTGCTTCGACAGCAGCGTTTTCTGCGCGATCATGGGCTCGAAGAAAATGGGCTGTCCGTGATAGGAGCCGAGGACCATCATCGCGTGGAACGGCACCGGGCCGTGTGAATAGTTGCCCGCATGCATGCCCATGCG
>Ga0157370_10009692_pt1 | contig 10241 bp, 7 predicted proteins | sample C35metaG_FD_113463 | JGI IMG/M metagenome (GOLD analysis project Ga0157370, IMG submission 113463) | Corn rhizosphere microbial communities from Kellogg Biological Station, Michigan, USA - C3-5 metaG | ecosystem: Host-associated > Plants > Roots > Rhizosphere > Soil | place: USA: Michigan... | reverse complement strand
TGCGATCGCCCACGCACATGCGGCCGGGACAAAGGTCGACTGGGAGGCCTTCTTCGAGGGCACCAGGCCAAAGCGCGTGTCCCTGCCCACCTATCCCTTCCAGCGAAAGCGCTACTGGCTGGACTCCCGGCACGCGGGGGCGATGCCCGGTGGGGCGGGCGCGGGTACGCTGGCGCACCCATTTGTCGATTCCCCGGTCGAGCTGGCCGGCGGAGACGGCCGCGGGCTGCTTTTGAGCGGCAGCCTCTCCGTCGATGCCCGGCCGTGGCTGGCGCGGCGCGTGATCGCCGGCGAGGCGCTCGTGCCTAGCGGCGTCTTCCTCGAGCTGGCCCTGCAGGCCTGTGCTTCGAGTGGCGCCGGGGCGATCGAGGAACTCGCCCTGCATGAGCCGCTGATCCTCTCTGAGCATGGCGCCGTTGACCTGCAGGTGACGGTCGAGGGATCGGACGGCGAGGATCGCAGGTTCTCGATCCACTCTCGCGACGACGATGAAGAGATCGGATGGGTTCTACGCGCCAGCGGCGTTCTCACGACCGCCGACTCCATCCTCCCGGAGCCGCTTGCCACCTGGCCGCCGGAGGGCGATTGCGTCCATGCCGAGGTCTCGCTGCCCGAGGAGGAAGGCCATGATGCCGAGCGCTTCGCGTTGCATCCCGATCTCCTCGAGCTTGCCCTGGAGGGGGCCGGCCTCGGCGCGCGTGACTCGGGCGAGATCGAGCTGCCCCGAGAGTGGCGAAGGGTCACCCTGCACGCCGAGGGCGCCTCGACCTTGCGTTTCGTGCTCGCCGAGGAAGAAGGAGTACGCAGGCTTTCTGCCTATGACCTCGACGGTGCCCCGGTTCTCAGCGCCGCCTCACTCGAGTCCGGACCGCTGGATCTGGGAAAGATGGAAGCTGCCCGACGTCGCCGCTCCCTTTTCGGCGTCGATTGGCGGACGATCTCGCTTGACGATGCCGAAGGCGCCCAGGGAGAGACCGTCGAGATTGTTCCCGCCGCGGGCGAGGACCGCGATCTGGCCGCAGCAGCAAAGGCGACGTCCGAGCAGGCTCTAGCCCATATACAGCGATGGATCGGCAACGGGGAGCACGACGGCGAGCGCCTGACGTTGATCACCCGCACAGCCATCGCCGCCGCGGAGGACGACCAGCCTGACCTTGCGGCCGCGGTCGTATGGGGCCTCACTCGTTCCGCGATCTCGGCGCATCCCGGGCGTTTTGCCCTGATCGACAGCGATGGCACCGACGCCTCGCAGGCGGCAATCGAGGCAGCCCTGGCGCTCGGAGGGCGCGAGCCCCAGATTGCCCTGCGCATGGGCGAGGCTCTGGTTCCACGCCTGACCCCGGTTCCGGCCGAAAAGACGGATGGGGCCGCGGTCTCGCCGTTCGACCCGGCGGCGACCGTGCTCATCGCCGGCGACGTCTCCGGTCGCGGCAGGGCCCTGGGAGATCATCTCGCCGCGGCGCACGGGGTAAAGCACGTTCAATTTGCCGGATCGGATGAGCTTGCCGACCCGGTAAGGCTCCGGCTATCAATCGAGTCGGCTCCGGGCGAGCGGCCGCTGCGCACGGTTATCTACGTGCCCGTTGACGACGATGCGCTGCAGGCACGGATCGAGGCAGCCTGGCGTTTGCACGAGCTCACCGCGTCGCCAGCGGGCCCGCGGCTCCTCGTCGTCTCCTCCGTGGCCGGCCTCCTTGGCGGCATCGGACGGTCCTCCGTCGCGGCCTGCGGCACCTTCCTCGATGCGCTGGTCTACTACCGTCGCGGTCTCGGGCTTTCCGCCACATCGCTTTGCCTGGGACCCTGGACGGGGGAGGGAGACGAAACGCCGCGGGACGCGGTCGTCGCGCTGGAGCGCGAAGATGCGCTCGCGCTATTCGATGCCGGCCGGAAGCTCGACCTTCCCCTGTTGGCACCGGTTCGCTTCAGCTCCGCGCGGCTGCGTGGGATGGGCGAAGCGGGTGTGCTGCCGGAGCTTCTACGCGAGCTCACCGAGGTTCGTCCTCGCCACAGCTCGGAGGCGGCGGCGGCCCGGCTCGCGGCGCTTGGCTTCGAGCAGCGTGAGGCCGCGGTCCTGGACTTGCTCCGTGAGCAGATGGCGGAGGTCCTCGGCCACAGCACGCCGAGCTCCGTCGACTCGTCCTCCACCTTCCTCGAGCTAGGGGTCGACTCGGTCGGGGCCATGGAACTGCGTCACCGCCTCGCTGTGGCAGTTGGCGTGGACGTCCCTGTGCCGGTCCTGGCGGGGCGACCGACGGCTCGAGAGCTGGCGCGCTACATCAGCCGGGCGCTCGACCCCTCGTCGCCGGTGGCGGTTGGGGAGCGACAGCCGGACGGAACCCTCGTCGGCCTGCTCGATCGGGCTCGGCAGCAGGGCGAGCTTGACTCGTTCATGGACCTGCTCACCGGTGCCGCCAAGTACCGTCCGAGCTTCGATCGTCCGCTTGCGGCTGCCGATTCCCCTGCTGCCGTCAGACTTGCCGACGGCGAAGCCTCGCCGGATCTTGTCTTCATTTCGTCGCTGGTCGCGATATCGGATCCCCAGGAATATGTACGGCTGGTGCGGGGGCTCGACGATGGCTGGTCCGCCGTCGGGCTTCATCTACCGGGCTTCGTAGCCGGGGAACCGCTGCCCACCGATCTCGATGCGTGCGTGGAGTCGACCGCGGAGGCGATCCGACGCGATCGTGGCGATTCGAGCTTCGTTCTCGTCGGATACTCCTCCGGTGGCTGGGTCGCCCACGCGGTTGCGGCATCGCTTGAGCGCCTGGGAACCCCCCCGGCGGCGGTTGTCCTCCTCGACTCGCCCTCTCCGGCGGTTGACGGGACGAAGCTGCTGGAGCTCCTGCCGCTGTCCGGTGTTGACGGAGGCGAGCTTTTCGTGCCTCCGGACGATGCTCGACTGACCGCGATGGCCCACTACTTCCGGCTGTTCGGCAAGTGGAAGCCGGAGGAGCTCAACGCCCCTGTGTTCATGGTCCAGGCCGTCGACCCCTTGGAGGCAGTTGGCGGAAGGGTTGAGGAGATGGTGGAAATCGTCAAGCCGCTCGAGACCGTCAGGGTGGCTGGGAATCACTTCACGATGCTGTGGGAGCACGCGGACGAGACGGCACGGGCGCTGGACGGACTGCTCGGGCGGTTGACCAAATCACAAGGGAAAGGCAGATCTATTGATGCAGGCTGACGCGGACATTGCCGTACAGACAGAGGGCCCCGCGCACGCGGGGCAGGCTCCCTACACCCGGCTTACGCTTTCCCTCTACGACTTGCTCGTGATGCGCTATACGATGCCGCGGCTCTGGCGTTGCCCGAGAAGCCGCCTCCTGGCGCTATACGACGGGAACGTCAGCCGCTGCCACCTCGACGTGGGCGTCGCCAGCGGGTATCTGCTCGACAAGTGCCGCTTCCCGTCGAATTCGCCGAAGATCACCTTGATGGACCTGAGCCCGGCTTCGCTCAGGTTCGCCGCACATCGGCTGCGGCGCTATGAGCCCGACACTCACCAGGCCAACGTACTCGAGCCGTGGGGTCTTCCGCCGCAATCGTTCGAGTCGGTGGCGATGTCGAACCTCCTGCACTGCGTTCCAGGGACGTTGCGTGACAAGCGGGTTGCCTTCGAGCATGCAAGGGACGCGCTCGGCACTGGAGGGACGCTGTTCGGAGCGACGATCCTGGGCCTGGAGGCGGACCACAGCAAGCGGGGACGCAAGGCGATGGAGCGACTGAATCGCAGGGGGGCCTTCGCCAATCTCGAAGACCGGCGTGAGGACCTCGAAGCGGGACTTGCCGCGACGTTCACCTCCTATGAGGTCGAGGTAGAGGGCGTCGTCGCGCTCTTCAGGGCCGACAGGTGAGAATCGAGGCTGAGAGAGGAATGGCATGAAGCTGAACACGCATCGGTGGGGCCCGAGCGATATGAGCGCGGTGCTCTGCATCCACGGCGTCGCCCAGCACGGAGGGGTCTTCGAGGAGATGGGCAAGCGACTGGCGCAGAGCGGCCACTCCGTAATCTCGCTCGACCTGCGAGGGCACGGCGCCTCGGGGCACGAGCCGCCGTGGAACGTCGACACCCACATCGGCGACATCGAAGAGACGATCGACTCGCTCGGCCTGGAGCGGGTCAGCTGGGTCGGCCACAGCTTCGGCGGCCTGCTAGCCGCCGCGTCGGCGTCACGGTCGGCCGATCGCACCCAAGCCCTGGCTCTGCTCGACCCCGCTGTGACGGTGCCGCCCGAGCGGGCCCTGCAGAGCGCCGAACTCGAACGCCTCGATTGGAGCTTCGCCACGGTCGACGGGGCGGTCAACGCCCTGCTCTCCAATGACACGATCGTCGCCTCGCCGCGCGAGGTCGTCGCCGCCTTCGTCGAGGACGACGTCCGCAAAGGGCCGGACGGGCGCTATCGGTTCAGCTTCTGTCCGAGCGCCGTGGTCGTCGCCTGGAGCGAGATGACCCTGCCGCCGCCGCCGATCGCACGGGTCCCGACCCTGGTCGTCGCCGCCGAAAAGCCGCTCTTCGACGGCAGCAGCCACTACCGCCGTTACGAAAACGAGCTCGGCGACCTGCTGACGAGGATCGAGGTGCCCAACGGCCACAACGTCCTCTGGGAGTCGCCGGCGGAGACGATCGCCGCCGTCGAGCGCTTCCTCGACCCCGACGAGCGGCCGCTCGTCGGGGGCGCCGCTCATTCCAACAGCTCGTAGAGCCGCAGCGCGGCCCGACTGGGGAGGACGACGCTGCCGTTGACGTGCAGCAAGCCGACTCCGGAGAGCTGCTCGATGGCGCGCTCGACCGCGTCGGTCTGAGCGAACCCCGCGGCCTCGCCGCCGATCTCCCGCGCGAGCTCGCCGACCGTCAGCTGGATCGGGTGGAGGGCGAGGAGCTGTCGCAGGACGGCGGCCTCGATGGCCATGTCCTGCGCGTTCGGGCTTCGGGTTTCGTCCATCTCGTCCATTGGCGTCACTTACTAAGGGCGCGCACGCTCAATCTCGCCCCCCTGGATCGTCGTCCCCGTCCCGTTTCCTGATTTCAGCGAGCATTTTGCGTGCCCACAGCGCTTGCGGTGCCAGGCGGAAGCAAGGCTGCGCGGGCGGGTCCTTGGCGGTCCCCTTCAGTGCCCGGCGCCTGGTCAGCACGCGCAGGTGGTAGGCGATCTGCCCCGACTCTTCGGCCAGTGTGGCGGCGATCTCGGCTGCGCCAGCCTCCATCCCGTCGATCATCAGACAGAGAATTTCCTGCCGCGCGGGATGCGCCAGCGCGGCGCGGCGATAATGATGCTCCTTGTCTCGGCCCTCGCGGCCGTCCTTTGGCCCCGCCATTCGAACGGGGAATATATGAGAGAACGAGATCTTCTGTCTGAAGATCTTTCGTCTGCGCAAGAGATCGTGCGTTCAGACGCCCTCGCGGACCCCGCCCATCTCGCTGAAGACCGCGGTGACGCCACCGTCTTCGCGCTGCTCGTCGGCGATCACGTGGGAGACCGCGTTGATCAGCGCCAGATGGGTGAACGCCTGCGGAAAGTTGCCGAGATGGCGGCCGCTTTCGGCCTCGAGCTCCTCGGCGTAGAGATCGAGCCAGCCGGCCGCCTCGAGCAGCCGCTCGCACAGCTCCCGCGCCCGCACCGGCTCGCCGATCTCCGAGAGCGCCGAGACGAGCCAGAAGGAGCAGATCAGGAAGGTGCCCTCCTCGCCGCTCAGCCCGTCGTCGGTCTCCTCGACTTTGTAGCGCTGGACGAGGCCGTGCTGGGTCAGTTGCTCGGCGATCGCGTCGACCGTGGCGCAGACGCGCGGGTCGTCGGGGGGGAGGAAGCGCAGCAGTGGGATCAGCAGGGTCGAGGCGTCAAGCGCATCGGTGTCGTAATGCTGGCGGAAGACCCCGTCGCGGACGCCGCGCTCGAGGATCTCCTCGCGGATCTCGCCGGCCGTCTTCTCCCACTCCTCGGCGATGTCGTCGAAGTCTGCCCAGCGGGCCAGGCGCACACCTCGGTCGACCGCGACCCAGATCATCAGCTTCGAGGAGACGTAGTGCTGGGGCTCGCCGCGCGACTCCCAGATGCCCTGGTCGGGACGGTGCCAAGCCTCGATCGCCGCTTCGACCTGCCGGCGGATCAGCTGCCGATCGGACGGCGTGCCTGAGCCGCGCAGGGCCTTTTCGTGCAGGTAGATCGAGTCGAGCAGTGCGCCCCAGACGTCGTTCTGGCGCTGGTCGTAGGCGCCGTTGCCGATCCGCACCGGGCTCGACCCGCCATAGCCTTCGAGGTGGTCGAGCGTGCTCTCCGTCAGCTCCCTCTCGCCGCCGATCCCATACATGATCTGCAGCCGGGGGTCCTCGCGGCAGATGCCGAGGATGAAGCGCATGAAGTCGCGCGCCTCCTGGTCGAAGCCGAGCGTGTGCAGGGCCCAGAGGCTGAAGGTCGAGTCGCGGATCCAGCTGAAGCGGTAGTCCCAGTTGCGTTCGCCGCCGGGGGTCTCGGGGAGCGAGGTGGTCGGCGCCGCGAGCAGCGCGCCGGTCGGCGCGTAGGTCAGCCCCTTCAGGACCAGCGCCGAGCGCTGCAGGTGGATGCGCCAGGGATGGTCGGGAAAGTCGCCGTCGCGCAGCCATTTGCGCCAGAAATCTTCGGTCGAGTCGAGTCGCTCGAGCGCCTCCGGCGCGCTGCGTGGCCCACCCAGGTCGTCATTGCCCCAGGTCAGGGCGCAGAAGCTCGTCTCGTTCTCGCGCAGCCTGACGGTGCCGCGGGCGGTGCCGCCGTCGAGCGAGAGCTCCATGTCGCTGGTCAAGTGCAGCTCGACGCCGTCGCCGCCGCGTGCGGTCGCCTCGCCGAGCTCGCCTCCGCTCCAGGCTGCGGCCTCGACCCCATAGCCAAAGCGCGGCAGGCACTCCATCTCGATCTCGACCTCGCCGTCGATGCAGGCGATCGTGCGCAGCAGCGAGTGGTCGGACTCGTGTTCGGTCACCGGGCGCGAGCCCGGGCCCGCCTGCTCGACCCAGTCGCCGATCGTCAGCGCGTCGTGGACCACCGCCCATCCCGTGTCGGTCACCCAGGTCGTCTCGATCACCAGCGTGCCCGGCTCGTAGCGGCGGCTGATCGGCACGACGACGCCGCGCGGCTTCAGCTTGAAGTGGCCGGCGCCGCGGTCGAGCAGCGCGGCGAAGGCGCTGGGCGAGTCGAAGCGCGGCAGGCAGAGCCACTCGACCGAGCCGTCGTAGGAGACCAGCGCGCTGGTATGGCAGTCGGAGAGGAAGCCGTAGCTGCCGATCGGAGGGAAGCGGTTAGGGCCGGTATCCACTATGGATCGCGCTCCGCTCCCGGCGCGAAGAACCAGATATGCACGCTTGGTCGCTCCACGCTCAAGGGAACTGCCAAGCTACCACCGTGAGCCTCCCGATTGCCCATGTGACCGGCGCTTTCGTGCCGATCGAGGTGATCCCGATCACCGTCGCGGGCGTGCTCTACTGGCACCGCGTCCTCGTCCTCTCCTGGGACGGGCGCAAGGTGCCGCTCTGGCGCCAGCTCTGCTTCGGCGCCGGGCTGCTGACGATCGCGATCGCCCTCTTCAGCCCGATCGGCCATATCTCCGACGAGCTGGTGATCGCCCACATGGTCGAGCACCTGTTGATCGGCGACGTCGCCTCGCTGCTGATCGTCCTCGGCCTGACCCGCTCGCTGCTGCAGCCGCTGCTCGCGATCCGCCTCTTCAACCGGCTGCAGGTGTTGACCCACCCGGCGGTGGCGTTTCCGCTCTGGGCGGTCAACTTCTACTTCTGGCACATACCTTCGATCTATCAGGCCGCTTACGGTGCGGCACCACTTCATGCGCTGGAGCACACGACCTTCCTCTTCTTCGGCTGCCTGATGTGGATGCCGATCTTCGGCCCGCTGCCGAAGCCGCAGTGGTTCAGCGCCGGCTGGAAGGTCGCCTACGTGATCGCCGTCCGCTTCACCGGCGCGATCCTCGGCAACATCCTGATGTGGTCGGGGTCGGTGCTCTACCCGATCTACGGCAAGGGCGAGCGCTACTGGCACGTCTCGTCGATCGCCGACCAGAGCACGGCCGGGGTGATCATGATGATCGAGGGGACCTTCCTCGCCCTTGGCGTCCTCGCGTGGGTGTTCTTCGAGGTGGCGCGGGAAGGAATCGAAAAGCAGGACCTGCTCGACCTTGCCCGGGAACAGGGGGTGGAGCTCGATGAGCGGCGCGCCCAGCGTGCGGTCGCCGCCGGCCACGGACGGCTGCTCGAGGAACGCCTGGCGGCGGGGCGCGATGAATAGGGCAAGGGCATGGCTTGTCACCGGCCCCCTGGGCCGCGGCCTGGCCTTCGTAATCGACTTCGCCATAGCCATGCGCCGCTCCCGCTCCGCCAGATGAAGCATTGTGTCCCCTCTGGGGGCAACGATGCTTCAACCACCGGGGCGAGATTCGTCTAGGGTCCTGCGCTCGATGCAGCCAACGGTCTCAGAGCTTCCCGGTTCGCGCGTCAGCGTCGAGGTCGAGGTCCCCGCCGCCGACGTCGAAAGGGCGGTCAACCGAGCCGCGCGCGGCCTCGCCCGGGAGATGCGCATGCCCGGCTTCCGCAAGGGCAAGGCGCCGCCCTCGCTGGTGATCCAGCGGGTCGGCTTCGCCGCCGTGCTCGAGGAGGCGATTCGCGAGGCGCTGCCCGAGTGGTACGAACGAGCCTTGCTCGGCTCCGGCGTCGCCCCGGTGGGCGATCCCAGCGTCGAGGTCGTCGCGACCCCTGAGGCCGAGGGCGAGCCGCTCGCCTTCAAGTTCGAGATCGGCGTCCGGCCGAAGGCTGAGCTGGGCGAGTACAAGGGCCTCGAGGTGGGCAAGGCCGAGCCCGATCCGCCTGACGAGTTCGTAGACCGCGAGGTTGAGCGGATCCGCGAAGGCTTCGCCAAGCTCGAGCCGGTCGATCGGGCCGGCGCCGAGGGAGATGTGCTGCTGGTCGATTTCGAGGGCCTGCTCGACGGCAAGGCTTTCGAGGGCGGCAAGGCGAGCGACTACCTGCTCGAGCTCGGTGGGGGCCAGCTGATCGAGGGCTTCGAGGAGCAGCTCGCCGGCGTCAGCGGCGGCGAGACTCGCAGCGTCGAGGTCACCTTCCCCGACGATTATCAGGCCGAGCAGCTCGCCGGCGAAGACGCGGTCTTCACGGTCGAGGTCAAGGAGGTGCGGGAAAAGGTCCTGCCCGAGCTCGACGACGATTTCGCCTCCGAGGCATCCGAGTTCGACACGCTGGAGGAGCTGCGCGCCGACATAACCAAACGCCTCGCCGAGGCGGTCGGACAGCGCGCCGAGCAGGACTTCCGCGTCGCCGCGGTCGACGCCGCGGCCGCCGCGGCGAAGCTCGACCTTCCCGAGGAGCTCGCCACCGCCCGCGCGACCGAGCGCTGGGAGCGGGTCGAGCGCCAGCTCGCCTCGCGGGGGATGCAGCCCGATGCCTACCTGCAGATGCAGGGAAAAACCCGCGAGGAGGTGATCGCCGAGTCCAAGCCGGAGGCCGAGGCGGAGTTGAAGCGCGAGGCGGTGCTGGCGGCGATCGCCGACGCCGAGGGGATCGAGGCATCCGAGGAGGAGATGCTCGAGGCACTCGAGCACTCGGCCGAACATGAGCGGACAACGCCCGAGAAGCTCCTCGGGCGCCTGCGCGAGAGCGGCCGCGACGCGATGATTCGCGACGACATCCGCTTCCGCAAGGCGATCGATTTGGTTGCCGAGGCGGCCAAGCCGATTCCGCTCGAGCAGGCCGAGGCGCGCGAGCAGATCTGGACGCCGGAGAAGGAGCGCAAAGAGGCGGGCTCGCTCTGGACTCCAGGCAGCGACGAGTGACGGCAGCTCGCCGGTCGCCTTCTATAGAGTGCCGCCCATGAGCGCGGTAGCGACCGAACGTCCATATCTGATTCCCCGTGAGGGAACGACGCGGGAGACGATGTGATGAGCCCACTGGTCCCCATGGTGGTCGAGCAGACCTCGCGCGGCGAGCGTTCCTTCGACATCTATTCGCGCCTGCTGAACGAGCGGATCATCTTCCTCGGCACGCAGGTGAATCAGGACATCGCCAACCTGATCGTCGCCCAGCTTCTTCACCTCGAGTCCGAGGACCCCGACAAGGACATCAGCATCTACGTCAACTCGCCCGGCGGCGATGTCTATGCCGGTCTGGCCATCTACGACACGATGCAGTTCATCAAGCCCGACGTGCAGACGATCTGCGTCGGCATCGCGATGAGCATGGGCGCGCTGCTGCT
>Ga0157370_10009689_pt1 | contig 10242 bp, 8 predicted proteins | sample C35metaG_FD_113463 | JGI IMG/M metagenome (GOLD analysis project Ga0157370, IMG submission 113463) | Corn rhizosphere microbial communities from Kellogg Biological Station, Michigan, USA - C3-5 metaG | ecosystem: Host-associated > Plants > Roots > Rhizosphere > Soil | place: USA: Michigan... | reverse complement strand
GGAGCCGGCATTTTTTGTAGGCGACGTAAAGGAGACGCCAAAGGCCGCCCGCGGCCGTGGTGTCGGATAGTCGCCGGAAAAATGTCGGGCCGCCGCCGAAGCCAGCTACGTCAGTCCGACACGGAGGTCTGCTGCGGCCGCCGTCGAAGGGGTCCACAAGCGCCATGGTCTCGGCAAGCTCGACAGCCGGGTGGAAAACGGCGGTCCGGCGCTCCCACGGTAAACTTCTAGACAAATCACTTTGCGGCCGCATTCGCGGGCCGTTCACCACCATTGAAAGGAATGCTGTGCTGCGCACACATGACCTGGGCTCCTTGCGGGCTGAACACATTGGACAGACCGTAACCCTTGCCGGGTGGGTCGCCCGCCGGCGCGACCATGGCGGTGTTGCGTTCCTTGACTTGCGTGATGCCTCGGGCGTGTCGCAGATCGTGGTGCGCGAAGAAGACGTGTTCCATGCGCTGCGCAACGAATATGTGCTCAAGGTCACGGGCACCGTCTCCCGCCGCCCCGAAGGCAATGAAAACCCGGCCCTCGCCACGGGTGAGATCGAAGTGGTGGCGGATGACGTCGTCGTGCTTAACGAAGCGGCGCCCCTGCCGTTCCAGGTGGATGAGCACGTGGAGGTGGGTGAGGAGGCGCGCCTGAAGCACCGCTACCTGGACCTGCGCCGGCCGGCCATGCAGCGCAACCTGCGCCTGCGCTCGGAAGCCAACCGCGTGGCCCGCGAGCTGCTGCACGAGCAGGGCTACGTGGAGATCGAGACGCCCACGCTGACCCGTTCGACGCCGGAAGGAGCCCGTGACTTCCTGGTTCCCGCCCGCCTGGCGCCCGGGTCCTGGTACGCCCTGCCGCAGTCCCCGCAGCTGTTCAAGCAGCTGCTGCAGGTGGGCGGCTTTGAGAAGTACTACCAGATCGCCCGCTGCTACCGCGACGAGGACTTCCGCGCCGACCGCCAGCCGGAGTTCACCCAGCTGGACATCGAGGCCAGCTTTGTGGACCAGGATGACATCATCGCCCTGGGCGAGAAGATCGTCGCCGCCCTGTGGAAGCTGATTGACGTTGAGATCCCCACGCCGATCCGGCGCATGACCTACCGCGACGCCATGGCCCGCTACGGTTCGGACAAGCCGGACCTGCGCTTCGGCCTGGAACTGACCGACCTGACGGAATTCTTCAAGGACACCAATTTCGGCGTGTTCAAGGCCCCCTACGTGGGTGCCGTGGTCATGCCCGGCGGGGCCGCCCAGCCGCGCCGCCAGCTGGATGCCTGGCAGGAATGGGCCAAGCAGCGCGGTGCCAAGGGCCTGGCCTATGTCCTGTTCAAAGACGACGGCGAGCTGGCCGGCCCCGTGGCCAAGAACCTGACGGACACCGAGCGTGCCGGCCTGGCCGGCGCCGTGGGTGCCAAGCCGGGCGACTGCATCTTCTTCGCCGCCGGCGAGGTCAACCCGTCCCGCGCACTGCTCGGTGCTGCCCGCGTGGAGATCGGCCACCGCACAGGCCTCATCGACCCCAAGGACTGGGCCTTCGTGTGGGTTGTCGACGCGCCGATGTTTGAGCGTGCGGCGGACGCCGTGGCTTCAGGCGACGTCGCAGTGGGCAGCGGGCAGTGGACGGCAGTGCACCACGCGTTCACGTCCCCGAAGCCTGAGTTCCTGGACACCTTTGACAAGGACCCGGAGAGCGCCTTGTCCTACGCCTACGACATCGTGTGCAACGGCAACGAAATTGGCGGCGGTTCCATCCGCATCCACCAGCGCGACGTCCAGGAGCGGGTCTTTGAACTCATGGGACTGGACAAGGAGTCCGCCCAGACCAAGTTCGGCTTCCTCCTCGAAGGCTTCAAGTTCGGCGCCCCGCCGCACGGCGGCATCGCCATCGGCTGGGACCGTGCGGTGTCCCTGCTGGCCGGCGTTGACTCCATCCGCGACGTCATTGCCTTCCCGAAGTCCGGCGGCGGCTACGACCCCCTGACCGCGGCCCCGGCCCCCATCACTGCCCAGCAGCGCAAGGAAGCCGGCGTGGACTTCAAGCCGGAGGCCAAGCCCGAAGCCAAATAGCAAAAGCCGGGAATGCCGGCCTCCCGCGGGGAGGCCGGCATTCCGTCCTTAACGGCCTTCCATGGTGAGTCCGGCGATGGCCGCGGCCAGTGCCGGGACAGCCCGGACGACGTCGGACGCGTCACCCGCCGCCGTGACCTTGCCGCCCACGGTGATCGAATCCAGCTCGCCTTCCAGCTCCATGGCCGGCACTCCGGCGCCCTCGGTGCGCACGTTTCCGCCAATGCTTGCCGTTCCGATGCGGCCTCCGGGCTTGATGCTCAGCGCAATGGCGGACAGGGGGAGCAGCACGCCCTTGACCAGGGATTCGCCCGTGCCGCCCTCGGTGCGCAAGTCGCCGCGGATGGTCAGCGCCGGCAGGTCCCGGCTGACCTGCACGCCCACGGAACCGTCGCCGTGGGTCGTGATGGAGTCGAACACGGCCTCGCGCAGGGAGCCGTCGTAGACATTGAAGCCGCGCGCGCCGAGGCCATAGGTCTCCACCGGTGCGTCAACCGTCAGGACTCCGATGTCGCCAAAGTTCACAAAGCCGATCCCGCTGGGCCCCCACGACGTCACGGCGCCGCGGGCATTCCATGCGGTGACGGCGCCCCAGTTGTCCAAGACCATGTCATTTTGGCCGTAGGTGGTGGTGGTACCCAGGTTGCGCACCTCGGCAACATTGGCCCCGCTGATGACAAATACGCCGCCGCTGATCAGGTCCGGCGTGCCGGGGGCGATGCCGCCGTTGGAGAACACGTCCACAGTGCTGAGCAGTTCAACGTCGATGGTGCCGCCGTCGGCCTTCCCCGCGGTGTCACCGTGCCCGCCGACAAAAACGCCGCTCCCATGGACGGGTTCCGCGGCGCTGCCGGCGGAGATGCGTTCAAGCCGGGCCGTGAGCCTCACGGCGGCATCGGCCTGGCGGTTCCACACCGTAAAGGCGCCCTGCAGGGCCTCCACGCCGAAGCCGGTGGGGCGGTGGAAGCGCCCGCGCGTGTCCGCTGCGGTGACGTGGACGCCGTCGGCCTCAATGCGGCCCGCCCGGACATTGTTGTCGGCGGCGAGGTACACCTGTCCGGTGGTGGTGACATTGGCCAGGGCCAGGGTGCCAAGGTCCGGCACGGACGTGTCGTTGTAGATGGCCACCTCGTGCGGTGACGTGGTGATGGTGGTGTCCTGCACGGTGTTGTCGCTGGTGAGGCGCAGGCCCTTCGCCCCGAAGGTGAGTTCGCCGCCGCGCAACTTCGTTCCGGGCGGCAAGGTCACGGATGGCATGCCCTTGAGGCGGCCGATCACTTCAATGTTGGCGGCGCCCGAGGCGAGGGCCTGGGTGAGAGCGCCGGCGCTTGTTACTTGTGTCCATCCCATTGCTGAACCACCATTTCCGAAGACGATTCCGAACCGGCACCCGGACAGCCGTGGGCACCTGAATGAGACTGTAGCCCCGTTTTCCGGTGCCGTGCAGCTTTTTCGGAGGACATTTTTCCGCCGCGCCATTCCTGTCAAGCGACGCAGTGTGGTGGCCGCCGGGGCCTACCATGTGGACATGGATGAACAACGCCTGGACCTGCTGGAATCGCTCATGGCTGCGGCCTGGCCCGCCCTGGAAAGTTCGACGGCGGACGGCTGGGTTTTGCGGTCGGCCGGCGGGGTCACCCAGCGCGCCAACTCCATTTGGCCCGCGGAATCCACCAGTGACGGGCCGGCCGCCCTGAGGACCGCGGAAAACTGGTACGCCGCACGGCGCCAGCCCGTCATCTTCCAATTGACCCGCCGGGAGGAAAATGCGCCGCTGGAGTCATTTCTGGACACGCGGGGCTACTCGAAGCAGTCCGAGACCATCGTCATGACGGCGCCGGTCACGCCTTCAGTGCCTGTCCCGGTGGCGCCCGCCGCAAAAGGCGCCGCCCTGCGCGTGGAAGTTGGGGACGCGCCGTCGGACGAGTGGCTCGAGCTCTGGTGGCGGGTGGACGGCAGGGGAGGGGAAGCGGAAAAGGTGATCGCGCGGCAGGTGCTGTTGGGGGCCACCTCCCTGTACGCCACTGCGCGCAATGGGGAGGGTGTTGCCGTGGGTACGGGCCGGTTGACGCTCGTGGAAGGCTGGGCCGGCGTGTACTGCATGGCCACGCACCCGGACTTCCGGCGGCAGGGAGTGGCGTCGGCAGTGCTGGCGGAACTGGTGCGGCAGGCGTTTGCGGCCGGAGCTGCCGCACTGTGGCTCATGGTGACGGCGGCCAACACGGGAGCACAAGCCCTGTACGGCGCGGTGGGATTCGCCGAGGCCGGCCGCTACCACTACAGGCAGGCCCCTCTTCGGCGGGCGTTCGGCGCCTGCTGACTCGGCGTCCCGTTCCGGCCCCGTCCGTGCGCGAGGTAGCGGGTGCGCGCCGAAACCCGTCCGCATGGGGGCGAGTCTCGGCGCGCATCCGCTATCTCGGCGCCGAAGGCGAGTCGGTGACCTGGATGCGGATGGCGGAAAAGTCCGCTGCGGCCCGGACCAGCACTGCCATGTTCGGGTCGGGCACGGGCAGGGGCGCCAGGCGCGGGCGGGCGGCAAATGGCCGCAGGAGGGGTTCGGCCAGGACGGCGTCGACCAGGGCCTTGTCGCCGCCGGTGGCCAGGTATTCAAAGGGCCCGGACGCGAAAATACGGGCAGCTTCCTCGGCAGCCTTGACCACCAGTGCATCGGCCTGGTTGCCGCGGCGCCGGGCGAACCGGTGCTGTGACTGGCCGCCGGCAGCCGTGCGCGACTGGATGTACTTCGTGCCGCACTTGTGGGCCAGGAGCGTTCCGCCCACGGCGGTGCCCACGGCATATCCGCCACGGCGCACCAGCACCAGGCCCATGGACCGTTCCTGGGACGCCAGCGACACAAGGCGGTCCAGCAACGTGGCACCGCGCCCGGGCCGGCCGGCGTCGGGCCAGGGAGGTGAGAGCAGCGCAACGGCACCGTCGCGACTGGCCAGCCGCACGCCGTCGTCCGTGTCTTGAAATGCGTCCATGCCTCCATGGGCGGCGGAAAACCTGTCCACCCAGCCGGTGAGCCGGGCGGCGGGGACAAAGGCTGTGCGGGTTGGCGGGGTCACCCCAGCCACGATACCGGGCGCGGCCCGGGCAGGCGGTGCGGCGGATAGGCTAAGGGGGTGACTGACCTTTTTGACAGTGCGTTTGGGGACGACGACGGGGACGACGGACCCGCGTCCCCCTTCGCCTCCGCGCCTGACACGGGATCGCGGCCTCGCAGCCCGCTGGCCGTCCGCCTGCGCTCGCGCAGCCTGGCAGAAGTGGTGGGCCAGCAGCACCTGTTGGGGCCCGGGTCCCCCCTGCAGCTGCTGGCCGGTGGCGGCACCTCCGGCAGCCCGGCCGGCCCGGCGTCCGTCATGCTGTGGGGGCCTCCTGGAACGGGGAAGACCACCCTGGCCCACGTCATTGCCCGCGGACCCGGGCGAAAGTTTGTCGAACTTTCCGCCATCACGGCGGGCGTCAAGGACGTGCGGCGGGTCATGGACCAGGCCCTCACGGACCGGGACCTGCACGGGCGCACCACGGTCCTGTTCCTCGACGAGATCCATCGCTTCAACAAGGCCCAGCAGGACGCCCTGCTGCCCGGGGTGGAAAACCGCTGGGTGGTGCTCATTGCGGCCACCACGGAAAACCCGTCCTTCTCCGTGGTCTCACCCCTGCTCTCGCGCTCCATCCTCCTCACCCTCAAGCCCCTGACCAACGACGACATCCGCGGGCTGTTGGAGCGTGCCGTCACCGACCCCCGGGGTCTGGACGGCATGGTCACGCTCACGGAGGAGGCGCTGGACCACCTGGTGCGGCTGGCCAGCGGCGATGCGCGCCGCGCGCTGACCACGCTGGAGGCGGCCGCCGGGGTGGCGCTGTCGGAAAGGTCTGCAGGAGAGGCCGCCGGCGATGCGCCGGTCGCCATTGACCTGGCCATTGCCGAACGGGCCATTGATGCCGCTGCCGTTCGCTACGACAGGGCAGGGGACCAGCACTACGACATCATCAGCGCCTTCATCAAGTCGGTGCGGGGCTCCGACGTTGACGCGGCCCTGCACTACCTGGCCCGCATGCTCGAGGCCGGTGAGGACCCCCGTTTCATCAGCCGCCGCATCATGATCTCGGCCGCCGAGGACGTTGGCATGGCCGATCCCACCGCACTGCAAACTGCAGTCGCAGCGGCCCAGGCGGTGGCCCTGATCGGCATGCCCGAGGCAAGGATCATTCTGGCGGAGGCCGTGGTCCACGTTGCCACGGCGCCGAAGTCAAACGCCGCCTACATGGGCATCAATGCCGCCCTGGCCGATGTCCGGGCGGGCAAGGGAACCATGGTTCCGGCGCCGCTGCGCGACGCCCACTACGCAGGCTCTGCCGCGCTGGGCCACGGCAAGGGGTACATCTACTCCCATGATTCCCCGCACTCCATCGCCACCCAGCAGTACCCGCCGGACGACCTGGTGGGCCGCAACTACTATGTCCCGACCGCCAACGGATACGAACGCGACATGGGCGTGCGCATGGAACGGCTGCGCGCGATCATCCGCGGCACGTCCCCGGCGTCGGGCACGTAGCGCCCGGGACCCAGCGCCCGGCACTTACGGGTCTCACGGCGTCGGGCAGGCAGCCGGGCAGGTGGTAAAGTTGATGGCGCACTGGCAAGCCCCGGCTCCATGTCCAACTCCCTGAATCATTCACGGCCCAGCGCCGCGGTTTGAAAGGCGTGGGTGGCCATGCCCGGGTGCTGTAGCGAAGAGGCCGCAATAGCCTCAACTCTCCACAATGGAGGCCAGGACATACATGTATTGCAAATATTGGAAGGACACAAGTGGCTAACAACACACGTGCCCGCCGTCAGGCCCGCCTTTCGCGGTCCCTCGGCATTGCCCTGACCCCCAAGGCCGCCAAGTACCTCGAGCGCCGTCCGTACGGCCCCGGTGAGCATGGCCGCGCCCGCAAGAAGCAGGACAGCGACTACGCAGTCCGCCTGCGCGAAAAGCAGCGCCTGCGTGCCCAGTACGGCATCCGCGAAGCACAGATGACCCGTGCCTTCGAAGAAGCCAAGCACACCAAGGGCATGACCGGTGAAAACCTGGTCGAGATCCTGGAAACCCGCCTGGACGCCCTGGTCCTGCGTGCCGGCTTTGCCCGCACCACCGCCCAGGCACGCCAGCTGGTTGTGCACCGCCACATCATGGTTGACGGCGCCCGCGTGGACCGCCCGTCGTTCCGCGTTGCCGAGGGTCAGCTGATCCACGTGCACCCGCGCAGCCAGACCATGGTTCCCCTGCAGCTTGCCGCTGCCGGCGCGCACCGCGACGTGCTCCCTGCCGTCCCGGCCTACTTGGATGTGAAGCTGGAGAGCCTGCAGGCCCGCCTGGTTCGCAAGCCCAAGCGCGTCGAGGTTCCCGTAACCTGTGAAGAGCAGCTGGTCGTTGAATTCTACTCACGCTAAACCGTGAGCGGGATGTAGGGCCGGATCGCTCCGGCCCCACCTCGAAAGCAGCCCGTGGCACGCGCCGCGGGCTGCTTTTTAGTAAGGTACGTATGGGTAACATCTGGCTATTCGGAAATGAGGCGGCCCTCCATGACTGGTGGAGACATTGCAGGACTGATTGCAGCGGGGGTATTTGCCATCCTGGTTGCCCTTTTGGCCGTGCCGATCTTCAAGCTGGGCAAGGTGTTTGACGAAATCCGTGTGACCATCCGCCAGATCGGGGACGGCACCACACCCCTCATTGACGAAGTCACCACCACGGTTGCCACCACCAACACACAGCTGGGCAAGGTGGACGGGATTTCCAGCAACATTTCCGACGCCACGGCAAACATCTCGGCGCTGTCCTCCCTGCTGGCCGCCACGGTGGGATCCCCGGTCATCAAGATTGCAGCCTTCTCCTACGGCGTGCGCCAGGCCTTTGCCGGGCGCGACAAAAGCGTCCGCGCACGCCGCAGCCGCTAACGTCCACAGGTTTTTGGAAAGGCACGCATGAAAAAGATCTTCTGGCTTGGCCTCGGCATCACCGTCGGCGTCCTGGCCGCACGCAAGGTGGCCGCCGCGAAAGGCGCCATTGGCCCGGACGGCCTCAATCGCGCCGTGGGCAGGGCGGCCGACGCCGTCCACGACTTCGCGGACGCCCTGCGCGAGAACATGGACCACCGTGAATCGGAGCTCCGGGGAGCACTGGGCCTGGACCCGGACCGTCCCGTGGGCCCCCGCCACTAAGAGCTGCAGCCGCACCGCAGCGCCGCGCCACCGCCCCGGGGCGGCGGAACCACGGGGCCGCCCCGGTACCGGGTGCAGGACGCCCGGCATTGCCCGGGCCACAAATTTTTGAACCGTTTTCACTATTGAAGGAGCCACCAGGCTAATGAAATCCCACGAAATTGCAGAGCGCTGGATTGAGTTCTTCGCCAGCAAGGGCCACACCCCCGTGCCCTCGGCGTCGCTGATCTCGTCGGATCCCTCGCTGCTGTTCACTGTGGCCGGCATGGTGCCCTTTATCCCGTACCTCACGGCCCGCGAGGAGCCGCCCTACAAGCGCGCCACCAGCGTGCAGAAGTGCATCCGCACCGGCGACATCGACGAGGTCGGCAAGACCGTCCGCCACGGCACCTTCTTCCAGATGTGCGGCAACTTCTCCTTTGGGGACTACTTCAAGGAAACCGCCATACCCCTGGCCTGGGAGCTGCTCACCACACCCCTGGCCGACGGCGGCTTCGGGCTTCCCGTGGACAGGCTCTGGGTCACCGTCTACACCGAGGATGAAGAGGCGCTGGCGATTTGGCGGGACACGGTGGGCGTGGCCCCCGACCGCATCCAGCGCATCGGCAAGGAAGACAACTACTGGTCCACCGGCCAGCCCGGCCCGGCCGGCCCCTGCTCGGAAATTTTCTACGACCGCGGTCCCGAATACGGCGTGGAGGGCGGCCCCGTCGCCGACGAGACCCGCTACATCGAAATCTGGAACCTCGTGTTCATGCAATACCAGATCGACAACGTCACCTCCAAGGTTGACTTTGACGTGGTTGGCGAGCTCCCCAACAAGAACATTGACACGGGCCTGGGCCTGGAGCGCCTCTCCATGATCCTCCAGGGCGTGGAAAACATGTATGAAACGGACCAGGTGCGCCCCGTCCTGGACAAGGCCGCCGAACTCTCCGGCAAGGACTACACCTCCACCGAAGACCCGGCAGACCCCCACCATGTGGACGACGTCCGCATGCGCGTGGTGGCGGACCACATCCGGTCCTCCCTCATGTTGATTTCCGACGGCGTGACCCCCTCCAACGAGGGCCGCGGCTATGTGCTGCGCCGTTTGATCCGCCGTGCCGTGCGCGCCATGCGCCTGCTGGGCGTGGAAACCGCCGTCCTGCCCGAGCTGCTGCCTGTTTCCCGGGACGCCATGAAGGGCGCCTACCCGGCCGTGGAAGCCGACTTCGCCCGCATTGCCCGGATCGCCTACGCCGAGGAACGATCCTTCCTGCGCACCATTGCCAGCGGAACCGCCCGGCTGGAAGAGGCCGTGAAGGAATCCAAGGCCGCACACACGAGCCTGTCCGGCGCTGAAGCCTTCGCCCTGCACGACACCTACGGCTTCCCCATTGACCTCACGCTGGAAATGGCCGGCGAGGCCGGCCTGGCCGTGGACGAGGCAGGTTTCCGCGCCCTCATGCTTGAGCAGCGCGACCGCGCCCGGAAGGACGCCAAGTCCAAGAAGAGCGGGCACGCCGACCTGTCGGTGTTCCACGAACTCCATGCCCAGGGCGAGACGGTCTTCACCGGCTACACGGAGCTGGAAGGGCAGGGCCGGGTGCGGTCCCTGCTCTCCAACGGCCATCCCGTGGCCCACGCCAGCACGGGGGATGAGATTTCCATTGTTCTGGACGAAACCCCGTTCTACGCCGAGGCAGGCGGGCAGGCAGCGGACACCGGCCTGATCACCGGCGATGGCTTCGTCGTGGAAGTGCTGGACGTCCAGCGTCCCATCAAGGGCCTGAGCGTCCACCAGGCGATCGTGCGGGAGGGCGAACTGCCGGCGGATGCCCTGGTTCACGCCGCCGTCGACCGTCAGCGGCGCCATGCTGCCGAGCAGGCCCACACCGGCACGCACATCGTTCATGCGGCCCTGCACCAGATCCTCGGCCCGGAAGCCCTGCAGCGCGGCTCCTTCAACAAGGCCGGCTACCT
>Ga0157370_10009685_pt1 | contig 10246 bp, 8 predicted proteins | sample C35metaG_FD_113463 | JGI IMG/M metagenome (GOLD analysis project Ga0157370, IMG submission 113463) | Corn rhizosphere microbial communities from Kellogg Biological Station, Michigan, USA - C3-5 metaG | ecosystem: Host-associated > Plants > Roots > Rhizosphere > Soil | place: USA: Michigan... | reverse complement strand
TATCGCGCGAACGACATCGGTCGCCTGACGACCGAGATGTACCTGTCGAACCTCGAGCCGGCGATGAAGCCGGCCGACGCGTTCGCGCGGATGGCGCACCGCGAGATCGAGCGCGTCGAGATCGACGATCTCGAAGGGCGCGTCACGAGCGTTCTGCTGACGCCGTATCCGCCGGGCATTCCGCTGCTGATTCCCGGCGAGCGCTTCAACCGGCAGATCGTCAAGTACCTGCAGTTCGCGCGCGACTTCAACGATCGCTTCCCCGGCTTCGACACGGACATTCACGGATTGGTCGAAGAGGAGATCGAAGGGCGCAAGCGCTATTTCGTCGACTGCGTCGCCGGTGCGAAGGTGATCGCCGCAATGCCGACGCTTCGCGTACGGACGGTGAAGAAGGGCGGCTGAGCGAGCGTCGCGGGCGCTGCTCGTGAGCTTCCTGCCGTTTGCGACGGATCTCGTCGGCGATCACAAAGACCTGACGCTGCCGTGCGAGATCGAGGAGCGCAGGGAAGCGCGATGACGGCCGTTGCCGGCGAGCCGTCGGCGGTTGCTGCCACGTCGCGCGGCATCGATCGCCGCCGCGTGCTGCTGCTCGTGCTCGCGGCGTGGGCCATTGCGATGATCGCGCCCGACTTCTATCGCGTTTTCGGCTCGCTCGGCTCGTTCGGCCTCGTCGTGAACAACGACGGCGTCGTCGTCGACATCGCCGGCTCGTTCGAGACACCTTCGCATTCGCCCGCCGCAGCCGCCGGCATCGCCGTCGGAGATCGCGTCGATCTGCGCGCGATGCGCTGTATTCCGATCGCGACGCCCGCCTGCCGCGACCTGCTGACGGTGATCGGCGGCCTCGGCGGCCCGCACGTCGTGCGCATGGATCACGCAATCGATCTCGTCGTCGCGCCCGCGGGCGCCGGTGCGACGAAAGTCGTCCATCTGCAGGCGGTGCGCACGACGCGCGGCTTTCTGGACCGCCTGATGCTGTTCGCCGATACGCTGGTCGGCATCATCGTGATCCTCGCTGCGGTGAGGCTCGTCTGGATTGCGCCCGGCGCGATGACGTGGGGCTTCTTCGTATACGTAATGTGGTTCAACCCCGGACAGACATTCGCCTATTACGCGCTGCTCGAGCCGTGGCCGGCAGCGATCCTGCTGCAGGAGATCGCCGAGGCATTCGTGCACGGCGCGGGGTACGCAGGATTGCTGGTGTTCGCGCTGCGCTTTCCCGACGATGTGCCGAGTCCATCGCTCGCACGCTACGAACGGATGGCCTGGGCGATAGGCGCGACGATCGGCGCGCTATGGCTCGCGAGCTATGCCAACGCCTTTGGTTTGCGCACCGAGGCACTGAGCACCGTCGCGCTCCTGCTCGGCTATGTCGTCGACGCGGTCATCGTATTCGTGCTCGTCCAGCGCCGCCGTACGCTGCCGCTGCTCGACCGCCAGCGCGTCACCTGGGTGATCAGCGGCTGTGCGATCGGATTGCCGGCCTTCATCTTTGCCGAAATCGCGCAATCGACGTCGCTGCTGCAGCATTCATTCGGGTTGTCGCTGCCCGACCCGGCGATCGGGCTGCTCTACCTGCTGCACGGCGTGCTCGCCTATTTCGTATCGATCGCGGTCCTGCACCGGCGTGTGATCAGCGTGACGATTCCGCTGCGCCGCGGCACGATCCTGACGCTGCTCTCGCTTGCCGTCGGCATACCGATCGTCAACCTGCACGAGTTGCTCGCTCACTATCAGGATGTCGTGCGCATTCCCGAGTGGGTCTGGCTTCTCGTCGTGGCGCCGATTGCCCTCGTTCTGCTGCAGCGGCTGCACGAGCTTGGCGTCCACGTCGTCGATCGCCTCCTCAATCGCCGCTTCCTTCGCGCAGGGCGTGAGCTCGCGACAACGAACGAAGCGATGCTCGCCGCCGGGCGCCCGGATGTCATCGACCGATTGCTCGTCGTGAACGCCGTCGAGGCCCTCGCGCTTTCGTCCGGCGCACTGTTCCGCGGGCAGGACGGTACTTATCGCCGTACCTGCGCGGTCGGCTGGGACGACTCGGCGCCCGGCAAACTCGTGCGCGACCGCGATGCGCTCGTATTGAGCACGCTCGAGTGCCGGATGCCGGTCCGGCTGCCGCGCGACGATTGGGATGAGTCACACCTCGAGGCGAACCTGCGCGAGCCCGCGCTCGCGGTGCCGATCCAGTCCGCGGTGCTCGGCGACATCGGGATTGCGCTCTTCGGCCCGCACGCAAACGGCAACGACATCGACGAGGCCGAATGCGACATGCTCGTCGAGCACGCGCGGCGCGCCGTGGCGGGGTACGAGCGGACCGCGTTCGTCGATCTGCGCGAAGAGGTTTCCGAGCTACGCGACCAGCTCGCCACGCTCCAGCACTCGCCTTTATGACGCTTGTTCAAGATCGCTCGCGTTGACGTCGAGAATCGGCGGCGACTCTCGGGTAAAATCGCTCCTTCCTCCTGCGACCGCCTGCTCGATGACCGCCCGCGTGCAAGCCTCCGTAGCCGCTCCGCCAGGACGCGATGCGGAGCGATCCGCCGATCGCAACCTGCCGAAATCCCCGACAGGCATCGCCGGCCTCGATGAAATCACGTTCGGCGGCCTGCCTCGCGGACGGCCCACTCTCGTCTGCGGCGCCGCGGGCTGCGGCAAGACATTGCTCGCGATGGAATTCCTGGTCCGCGGCGTAACGCAGTTTGACGAGCCGGGTGTGTACGTGACGTTCGAGGAATCCGAGGAAGAGCTGGCGCAGAACGTGCGCTCGCTCGGCTTCGACGTCGAAGCACTCGTGCAGCAGGGCAAGCTTGCGTTCGATTACGTCCATATCGACCGGCGCGAGATCGAGGAAACCGGCGAGTACGACCTCGAAGGTCTTTTCGTGCGGCTCGCGCTCGGCATCGACTCCGTGGGCGCGAAACGCGTCGTGCTCGACACGATCGAGTCGCTGTTCATCGGCTTCTCGAACATGGCGCTGCTGCGCTCCGAGCTGCGACGGCTGTTTCGCTGGCTCAAGGACCGCAACCTGACGGTCGTCATCACCGGCGAGCGCGGCGACGGCACGCTGACGCGGCAGGGACTCGAGGAGTATGTCTCGGACTGCGTGATCCTGCTCGATCATCGCGTCGACGAGCAGGTTTCCACACGGCGTCTGCGCGTCGTCAAGTACCGTGGCACGGTGCACGGCACCAACGAGTACCCGTTCCTCATCGATGTGGACGGCATCTCGGTCCTTCCGCTCACATCGCTCGGCCTCGACCACCGCGTGAGCAACGAGCGGGTGAGCACGGGGGTCGCGGGCCTCGACACGATGCTCGGCGGCGGCGTCTTCCGCGGCTCGTCGGTTCTCGTCTCGGGTACGGCCGGCTCCGGCAAGACGACGATCGCCACACATTTCGCCGACGCCGCGTGCCGCCGCGGCGAGCGTTGTCTCTATCTCGCGTTCGAGGAATCGCGCGACCAGATTGCGCGCAACGTGCGTTCGGTCGGCATCGAGCTACAAGCGCACATCGATGCCGGTCGTCTACGACTCGAGGCGGTGCGGCCATCGCTGCACGGGGTCGAGATGCACCTCGTGCAGATCCACCGGCTCGTCGGCGAATTCAAGCCGAGCGCGATCGTGATCGACCCGATCAGCAATCTCGGAAACACGGTCGATGCATCGGCGATGCTGTTGCGGCTCATCGACTTCCTCAAGACGAATGGCATCACGGCGATGTTCGTCAACCTGACGACGAGCGGAGGGGCGCTCGAAGCAACCGAGGTCGGCGTGTCGTCGCTGATCGACACCTGGTTGGTGCTGCGCGACATCGAAGCGGGTGGCGAACGCAATCGCGGCCTGTACGTGATCAAGTCGCGCGGCATGCAGCATTCGAACCAGATCCGCGAGTTTGTGATTACCTCGCGCGGGATCGACCTGCTCGACGTCTACGCAGGTCCGGAAGGCGTGCTGACCGGGTCGCTGCGTGCATCGCAGGAAGCGCGCGAGAAGGCGGCAGCTCTCGTGCGCGAGCAGGAGCAACAGCGTCGCCAGCGCGAGCTTGCATCCCGGCGCGCGGTGTTGCAGGCCCAGATCGATGCGTTGCAGCACGAGGCGAGCACGCTCGACCACGAAATCGGCGTGCAGGCCCGGCAGTACACGCTGGCAACCGATACAATCGATCAGGATCGACGCGCAGCGGTGCAACGCCGCGGTAAGGAATCAGCATGAGCAACGAAGACCGCAACGGCCGTGACGCGAGCCCCGAGGCGGACGAGTCGTCGGCGTCGACCACGGAACAGTGGGAACTGCGGCTTTACACCGCCGGGCAGACGCCCAAGTCGATCCTCGCATTCAACAATCTGAAGCGCATCTGCGAGGAGCACATGCCCGGCCGCTATCAGATCGAAATCGTCGATCTGATGCGCAACCCGCGCCTTGCGAAGGAGGATCAGATCGTCGCGATCCCGACGCTCGTGCGAAAGCTTCCGCAGCCGTTGCGCAAGATCATCGGCGACCTGTCGGATACGGAGCGCACGCTGGTCGGATTGCAGCTGCGCTCGCGCAGCCAGTAGCGGGGCAGGGCCGCGATGGGTGCCGATTCGCAGGGCAGGCTCGACGACGAGATCGCCCGGCTGCGCGAGCGGCTCGAAAGCGCCGAGCAGATGCGGCAGGCGATCATTGCGGAGCAGGTGGACGCCTTCGTCGTCGGCGAGCATTCGCAACGGGTAGTCCTCCTGCAAGGGAGCGCGGTGGCGCCGCATCCGCTGATCGAGCACCTTCCGCACAGTGTCGTCACCGTGTCGCGCGACGGCACGATTCTCTACGCGAATCGTCGGTTCGGCGAGCTCGTCGGCCGCGCGCTGGTGCGGCTGTTTTCAGCGTCGATCCTCGAGTTCGTCGCATTGGATTGCCGGGAAGAGTTCGAGCGCTTCCTCGCGGCCAGCGAGCCCGATTCGTCGGTACGAATCGAGCTGCTGCACGCGGGCGGCGATCGCATCGCCGCTCGCGCTCATGCAATGGCGGTCGGTCATGGCTTCGCGTCGCTGCTGATCCTCGACGACAGCGCGGGCGAGCGCGAGGATGCCGAGCATGCGATGCAGGCGATCGCAAGCGGCAATGTCGACGGTGTCGTCGTCGGCGGCGAGCACGTGATGCTTCTCGCCGAGGCGCAGCGTCCGTATCGCGCACTCGTCGACCGGATGAAGCAAGGCGCGGTGACGGTCTCCTCGGACGGCGACGTTCTCTATGCGAACGAGCGCTTCGCAGCAATGATCGGCAAGCCGCGCGAAACCCTTCTGGGCCAACGCCTGCATGCGGTGCTCGGGACGGCGGCGGCCGATCCGCTGCTCGCCGAAGGCAACGGCGCAACGGTCGAGCTCACGTTGACGCGGGAAGATGAATCGCCGCTTCCGCTGCGGATTGCAGCGGAGCGCGTCGACGGCGTCGATGCGATAACGCTGATCGTCGAAGACTTGACGGAGCGCGAGCGCCACCGCGCGATGCAGGAGCGCGCACGACGCAACGATCACTTCCTGGCCGTGCTCGCGCACGAGCTGCGCAATCCGCTCGGCTCGATTCGCAACGCAGGCGCGATCCTCGCGCGATCGGACCTCGGGCCGGGCGATCGCGCGGCGCTCGGCGTCATCGAGCGCCAGAGCGAAATGCTGGTGCGGCTGGTCGACGATCTTCTCGACGTCCACCGGCTGAACGAAGGCAAGATGGTCCTGCAGCGCTCGTGCGTGGAGGTGCAGGCGGCGATCGACGATGCGGTCGGCGCCGTCGCGCAGAACCTGTCGACGAAGGCGCAGACGATCGACGTGCGCGTCCCCGACGAAACGCTGTACATCGACGGCGACGCTGTTCGCATCGCGCAGGTGCTCGCCAACCTGCTACTGAACGCGTCGAAGTTCACGGGAAAGGCCGGGCGTATCGCGGTCGTCGCCGAGCGGAGCCCGGGCAATGGCACCGCGGGCGTTCGCATCAGCGTGACGGACAACGGCATCGGTCTCGCACCCGATCAGCTCGAGCGCATTTTCGAGCCCTACGTGCAGGCGTCGGCGGAGGCGGCGACCTTTCCCGAGGGACTCGGTCTCGGGCTGTCGGTCGCGCGACGGCTGATCGACCTGCACGGGGGAATGATCCAGGCGCGAAGCGACGGCCCCGGTCGCGGAAGCACCTTCGTCGTCGAATTGCCGCTGTGCGACCCGCCCGCGGAGGCCGCCGCCCCGACGAGCCGTCGACCGCGCGAGCAAACGGCGGCGCGGATATTGATCGCCGACGACGATCGCGATGCGGCATCGACGCTGGCGTCGCTGCTCGAACTCATGGGCCACGAAACGTTCTCGGCGCACGACGGGGAATCGGCGATCGCTGTTGCCGACCGGGTTCAGCCGGACGTCGTCATCCTCGACATCCAGATGCCGAAGGTCGACGGCTATGCGGCCGCGCGGACGCTGCGGGAACGTTCCTGGGCGGGGAAGCTTCTGCTCTACGCGCTCACCGGGTGGGGCGAGCCCAAGGATCCGCTGCGCATGCGCGGGGCGAAGTTCGACCGGTATTTCGTCAAGCCGGCCAGCGTCGACACGCTTGCCGCGGAGCTCGCTCGCGACCTGCTGCAACGCGCGCCACGCAAGTGCAATGGCGCGTGAACTCGACGGCGGCGCTGGCTGATCGCTGCAGCCGGCGAGGGGCTCAGCGCAACAGCCGAACGCTTCTCGATCACCTCAACGCCAAGCGCTCGGCGTTTCGCATCAGCGAGCGATCCGTCACCGACCACGATTGCACGTGCATGCCGACGTGGTTGCCCTTGCCTTCCCGCTCGATCGTCTTCAGCGCGGTGAACGCGCCCCTGGTTACGAACCCCGTCGGGTCGTGCCTGCGCAGGTAGCGGTCGATGCGCTCCGGCGTGCCGAGCACCGGAAGGTAGCTGAACGTCGAAAGCACCCGCGACTGCGATGGCGACAGTGCTTCGAGCTCCGCTGCAAAGGCTTCCCGTTCGGTGTCAGAAGGGGTGCGCGCATTCAACGCGCGATGAATGGCGTCGAGCGGACGGTCGTCGGCCGCAAGCCCCTCAGTGCCGAGGTCGATCGCGAGCGCGAGGCTGACCACCGTTTCCATGGGGACGGCGCCGGAAGAGCGCCGGGCTTTTGCAAGATAGGCGATCTCGGCGCGCGCCCACTGCATGATGGCGCGCATGATGGCGCGGTTCGAGTCCTCGTCGCGCAGGTCGAGCGGGTCGATCAGGCCAAGCAGCGTTCGATACTCGGCGAGCGCTTCGGCCGTGTTCTTCGCATCGAAGCGCAGCGTGTCCGCGATCGCCATGTGCGTCCCTGCGCCGAGCCTTTCCGATCCTTGCAATGCGGCGCGCAGCGCGAGCGAGCGGCGATAGAGGCGGAGGGCGCGCTGTGCATCGTGCAGCGTGAGCCGCGCAAACGATCCAGCGTGATGCGCAGCCTCGGCGAGGTTGCGGCGCAGAAGCCGAGTCTCGTGGGAGCCCGGGTCTGCCAGGGCCAGACGCTCGCCGCGCTCGAGGTAGGCTTCCGTTTCGGCGACGTAGCGTGCAGGGTCGGTGTCGCGAAGGTCGCGCGCCTCCTGGTAGGCACGGGCCAGCGCCTTTCGGTCGGCGACCGCGTGCTCGGCCTGTGAAGCCGATGGCGCAGGCTCGGTCGGCTGCGCGGTCTGCGCGACCGAAACGGATGCGGCGACGCACGTGGCGACCAGCAAGGCAGTGACGCGTCCAGCACCCATCGGCATCGACCCGATCTTCATAGCGGCATGTTCGTCGCTTCATACCTGAAATGGCGAAGCGGCAGAAGCGGTTCCTGACCGCTCCCTGACATAATTGACAGCCGTGCGTCGCATTGGGGACGACCGATTCCATGCAACCGATGAATTTGGCGAGGCCGATCACCATACGCGGAGCACCGATCGCGAAGGGTCGCGTCCCCGCGATTTGCGCGCCGCTCGTCGGGTGCACCGCGGATGTGATTCTCGAGGAACTCGCGACGGTGTTGCGCAAGTCGCCCGATGTTATCGAGTGGCGCGTCGATCACTTCGCCGGCATCCGCGACACCGATGCGGTCATCGACGCGGCGCGGCAGATCGCGTCGCAAGCGCCGGCAATCCCGCTCGTCTTCACCCGGCGTTCCGAGCGCGAGGGCGGCGCAAAGACCGCGCTCGTCGGCAACGAGGCCGTCGAGCTCTGTGAGGCGGTCTGCACAGCGCGCTGCATCGACCTGGTCGATTGGGAAATGGGGAACGGATCGGCGAGCATGGCGCGTGTGCGCGAGGCGGCGCATGCACACGACGTGGCGCTGATCGCGTCGTACCATGACTTCGCCGCGACTCCCGCGTACGACGTGCTCTTCGAGAAGTTCGCGCAGGCTGCGCGCGACGGCGCGGACGTCGCGAAGGTGGCCGTCATGCCGACCGACGCAGGCGACGTGTTGCGGCTGCTCGATGCGACCTGGCAAGCACATCGAGCGCTGGCGATCCCGCTCATCAGCATGGCGATGGGTCCGCTCGGCACGCTGTCGCGCATCGCGGGCGGAGCTTTCGGATCGGCGCTGACGTTCGCGGTCGGCGCCGCGAGCTCGGCGCCCGGTCAGCTTGCGATCGACGACTTGCGCACCGCGCTCGATATCCTGCAACGGACGAGCGGCCAGTCCGCCTGACGCGCCGGGGACGCAACGTGTGCGCTGACGTGCATCAGTCTTTCGAGAGCGCGTCCTTGACGAGCGAGAGCGACGCGTTGATCGCCGAGTAGAAGGCGTCGACCGTTTGCTGATCGGCGCCACTCTGGGCATACCAGTTGATGATGAAGGCGAAGTAGACCCACTGGCCGCCGAAAAGCATGCCGCCGGCGAACGAGCGGGCATGGAAGCCCGTCGTGTCGGCATTGCCGCTCTTCGCATACGCGCTGACACCGAGCGGCACCGGGACCAGGTAGATGAAGTCGCACAACGTGAGGATGCGCCGGAACTCGTTCAGCGTCTCGGCATGCTTGAAGAACGCGCCCTGCAAGGCGCGCGAATAGTAGGAGACGAAGTCGTCGGCCGATGATGCGAGCGTTTGCACGGTGTTGAGGAACGGGTGCGCCTGCGGCTGTTGCACGACCTTCTGCAACTCCTCCCACGTGAGATTCTTGTAGTCGGGCGCGCCGAACAGGTAACCGGCGAATGCGCGCGTGCTGTCCGGCACGAGCGTATTGACGAGGCCCGCCGACGCGATGAACGCGCGCACGTTGTCCGCGCCCGTCGCCTTGAACATCATGTCGGTCGCGGTGTTGTCGCTGCGCGTGATCATCGCCTCCATCGCGGTGCGCTCGGACACGACGCCCTGGATGTCGGGCGGCGTGAACGTCGGACTGCCAAAGGCCCACACGGTGGAATCGAGCGCGAGCTCGCGGCCTTCGAGGATGTCGACGATGTCTGGCCCGTCGCTTTGCGAATCGACTTGCGCATCGGCTTGTCGCAATGCCTCGCACAGGACGTACGACTTGATCCCGCTCGCGACGAACAGCATGCGATCCGAGCCGAGCGACGCGACGAAGGCCTTGCGACCCTTCGGCGAAGGGGCGAGGATCTTGAACGCCACGTCGCCCGGAAGCGCAGCGAAGCGCTCGACGATCGCATCGGGCGAGATCGAGCGCACGTCGCGCGCACTCGCCGGATTCGTCGCTACGGCGACGGCGCCGGTGGCGGCGGCCGTCTTCAGAAATTCGCGTCTCGAACGCTTCATTACCCACTCGCTGTGTGCGCATCGCGTGCGCGATTGCCGAATCGTCGCTTGCTGTCCATGCGCTGTCAAACGGCGAGCGGTGCACTTCGACACGCGCGCAAACGGCGATTTTTTGATACTGTTCCGGCTCGGGATCAGCGCAACGCGGGAGGCTTTTCTCAATCGAGTGGCACGATCCGGACGAACGCGGAGGTCGAGGTGCGCCGTGCGATCACGATCGTGTCATGGGCTCGGTGCGGACTCGCAATCCTCGTGAGCCTCGCCTGCGCGACGGGCGCACCTGCAACGACGAACGGGGACGCGCCGCGTTGCACATTGTCGTCGACAAGCGCGTCGGCCACCGGTGCCGCGACGCAAGACGCCCTGGCCTTGACGCCGATCCTGATCGCGCGCGAGCCCGCTCCGGGTGCCGCCGTGGGCGAACGCATGTTGCCGCTCGATCTTTCTATCGTCGATTTTCGATGATCGAGTGCGCGACGCCCGGATATCGCAAGCGGGTGTGGCGGCTATCTCAAAGGC
>Ga0157370_10009684_pt1 | contig 10247 bp, 6 predicted proteins | sample C35metaG_FD_113463 | JGI IMG/M metagenome (GOLD analysis project Ga0157370, IMG submission 113463) | Corn rhizosphere microbial communities from Kellogg Biological Station, Michigan, USA - C3-5 metaG | ecosystem: Host-associated > Plants > Roots > Rhizosphere > Soil | place: USA: Michigan... | reverse complement strand
ATTAATGGTTTGACCAATGTAACGCCGCCTGATTTTATAATTCCGCCAACCAATGTTAATTTTACTAATGTTGTTTCAACGGAAGTTCCGGCTGCGAGTTCTTTCATAGTTAATTGGAATGACAATGCTGATAATGAAACCAATTATGTATTAGAGCGTTCTACAAATGGAACAACTTTTACAGAACTTGCAACACTTGGAGCGAATATTACAAGTTATAATGAAACCGGATTAACACCGAATACTCAATACTATTATCGTGTTAAAGCCATTAATGCGACAGAATCTTCAGTTTATACTACAGTTGTATCTGTCACTACACCACCGATTCCATCAGCGCCTACAAAAGCAGTAACCCCAACGCCATCAACAGGAAATAACAATGTAGAACTTACAAATGGTAATTTACTTCTGAAATGGACAGGCAGTTCCAACACTACTTCTTATGCCGTTTACTTTGGAACCAATGCTTCAAATTTAATTAAAGTTGCTGATGTAGCTTATAGTGCTGCACCATCATATCAGATGACAGGCTTGAGTCCTGCAACAAATTACTATTGGAGAATCGATGCTTCGAATGCTAAAGGTATTGCAACAGGCGACGTTTGGAACTTCAAAGCTTTGACAGCAAGTCTTGTCGGATATTGGCCGTTTCAGGAAGCACCTTCGGAAGGAGAAAAAATCGCTGACCTCACAGATTATGAAAACGACGGAATCCTGGACGTAGCCTATGATAACTCAAACGTAAGAGTACCCGGAAAAGAAAACAATGCAATCAATCTGGCAACAGCGCCAAGCAATATGTATATCACAAGTATTCCGGATCAGGATCACATCCGATTTGATAAAAACTCTTTTACCGTTTCCTTTTGGATGAAAGCGCCGGCAAGTATGATTCCGGGTTCTTCCTCAACAAGTTTATATGTTTTGTGCAAAGGTTCATTTACTAAAAATAATACGACAGGTGCCACAGGAAAACGTTTCAATGTTGAGATTAAAGGTGGACAATTGCGTTTTGCGATTGATGATGATGTTACGAAAAAAGAAATCACTTCTACAATCGCCAAATATTTTACAGACCAATGGGTGAATGTGGTCATTATGAGAGATATAGTGGCTCACAAAATGAGAATTTATACAGATGGTGTTCTTATTTCTGAAGGCGATGAAACGGCTGTTACAGGAATTGGAGAAGCGAGTGATCTTATCATTGGAAATATCGGAGAACTTGAGTTCAAAGCGACAACCAATGCTCCTGCTCCTTACAAAGGTGCATTTGATGAATTGAAGATGTTCAATTATGCATTATCTGCTTCGGAAGTGAGTGCTTTGTACAGTCAGGCGACATTAGGTACTGGTAAATTTAGTGCCAAAAATAAAGGTATTGTTTATCCAAATCCTGTAAAAGATCAGATTTTCATCCAGCTTCCTAATTATGAGAAATCCAATCTGACAGCAACATTAAGCGATATGAGCGGAAAAATCATTCTTACAGAGAAAATCACTTCCACTTCAAAAGGACTTTTCAATCTAAATATTGCTAACAAAAAAGTATCTGGAACTTATATTCTTAATGTTTCCGGAGAGAATCTGAATAGTAATTTTAAAGTGATTGCTAAATAAATATTATTATCAAATCTTTTAAATCATATTTTTCATTAAGAAACCTTTCAAATAATCTGAAAGGTTTCTTTGTATTAATCATAAAAAAAGAAGAGAGACAAATTTGAGCTGCCTCTCTTCTTCGGTTAAATATAATTGAATTTATTGATGTCCGGGAAAGAGGGAATCACTTCCCTCCTTATCAATAAATCTAATAAACTATGAATTAGATTTATTTGATTTTTTAATATCAAATTTTTTGCCAAAATTTCATAAATCAAAGATTATTTTTGTTTACTGATTTTATATCTTGAGATGTTTTTCTTTTCTCCGAGCTATAATCGTAACCCTCTGCGTCCTATGTAACGGAGGATTAAAAAAAATTATTTAAGATAGTTAACAAATTTAATATATAACAGAATCATATTTTACTTAAAAATCAGTTGCACAAACTGATAAAGACATCTTCTCCAAGTCAGCCATTCGTGGTAGGTCTGAGAAGAGTTGTATTGATGGTAATGATAATCATTCTTATTAAAATAAGTGATTATTTCTTGATTAAATTCCAAAAAACGAACATCCTCTTTTTCTCCAATTCCTATGAAGAAGTAAGGTTTTTCTTTTGATTTCAACAAATTGTCTAGGGGAAGTTCTTTAAAAGGCTGATCGTCTGTCCCTCCATAAATAACCGGACTGAAAGAGCCAATTGCTGAAAATAATTCTGGATGATTTGCTCCAACCAACATTGCCTGGTAACTCCCACGAGAAAGACCAGCAATAGTTTTATTATCATTTGTTTTATATTTTTTGTTGATGTATGGTATCAACTCATCAATAAGTATTTTATCGAGATTTTTAGAAGAGAGAACCGTTCTTGAATAGTCGTCTGGTAATTTTTCTTCTTCAGGCTTTAGTGCTACCCCATAATCCATCACCACTATCATTTCGTTTGCTTTTTTTTCTGCAAAAAGATTATCCAGAATATTCCTGATATAGCCTTGCTTTTCCCAACCCGTTATATCTTCACCAGTACCATGATAGAGGTATAAAACCGGATTTTTTTTCTTTCCGTAATTAGGCGGGAGATAGACTTTAAAAAACCTTTTTCCACCAGTTATTTTAGAATTTATACTATCATTAATGATCTTTCCGTGTTTTACATTTTTTTCAAAGAAGAAATCTTCTCCAGACGGGATTTCTATTCCACTTGTCGGTTGGCCGTAACCAAAATAAAGTTCTGTATTGGGATCATTGGTTCGTTTACCATCTACATTAAACCAGTAATAATGAAAACCGATTTCCATTTTGGAGGTAGAGATTTTCCAAAAACCCTCTTTATCTTTTGAAGTTTCAGTATTTAAAGTTTTCATTCCGTCTCCTCCTTCTAGAATTACAGATTTTGCGTCAGGGAAATAAACTTTGAAAAGTGCCTTACCTTCGTTATCAATTTTTGGAAAATCTTTCCCCTGCTTTGCTGTTGCAGAAACTTTATAAGATTGGGAAAATATCATTGATGAAAATAAAAATAGAATGGCCGTTATTTTTTTTAAGTATTGCATTGTTGAAGTTTTGAAATATAAAATTCTTCCTGACTAAAGTGTGAAAAGAAGCTTAATCAATATTAGGGAAAATATTTTTCTATTTCATATTTTTTTTGAGAATGCAAATACATTACGAGATTTGAACAGCATACATATTTAGCTATTAAAAAACATTAATTTTCTTGTAGTGTAAAAGAAAACTTACTTCCAATCCCCAACTCGCTTTCAACAAAAATTTCTCCACCTTGCGCTTCAACGAATTGCTTACTTATAGTTAACCCCAGCCCAGTTCCTTCTTTTTTAGTTCCCGGGATTTTGAAATATCGATCAAAAACTTTGGAAATATATTGCGACGGAATCCCCTGTCCTTTGTCAATTACTGAAAATTGTATTTTATCTTCTGCCTTTCGGACATTCACATTGATTTCAGAATTTTCATAAGAGTAGCGAACGGCATTTGAAAGCAGATTATTTAGAACCCAGGATGTTTTTTCTGCATCAGCCAAAACTTCTTTCAGTCCATTTTCCAAATTGATTTTAAAAACTATATGTTTTTGCTCTGCCGCCGATCTGTTTGCATTGACAGCATATTCGATAATTGTTTTAATATCAGAAGATTGTATGTTGAGTTGTATCGCACCACTTTCTACTTGGGTAATATTCAAAAGTTCTCCTGTAATTTTAAGCAATCGATTTGAATCTTCTTTGATTCCGTCAACCAGATTCTTCTGTTCATCATTCAAACTGCCAATTTGCTCATTTTCCAGAAGCTGCAATCCCATTTGAATGGATGAAATCGGTGTTTTGAACTCGTGCGAAACTGTTCCCAAAAAATTAGTTTTAGCTAAATCAAGTTCTTTGAAAGGTGTAATATTCCTCAGCATAATCACCTGCCCAATAAAACGGCTTTCTTGTTCACCAGTCGGAATAACATTGATGTCCACGATTTCCTTTTCAAAATAACTTTCTTTTCCGTCAGCATAAATTTTCATTGCATCTTCACTTATTTTAGCTGTCTCAGGCTGAATAATTTCCTTGATAATTTCTCTTATCAAATCATTCGCAACTGCAACATCCTGAATCAGTCGTCCTACAAAATTTTCTTTTTTAAGACCAGTAATTTTTAATGCTTCATCATTCACAAAAAGGACTTTCTTGTTTTCATCGATTCCGATGACAGGATCGTGCATATTGTCGATCAGGCTTTCTATTCTGCGTTTCCCGCGAATGATCTTGTCAAGTTTACTTTCAGAATATTCCTGGAGTTTTTCCGCCATCGTGTTAAAAGACATTGCCAAATCTCCAAACTCACTTCTGCTTTCAAAACGGACTCTCTCTTTATAATTTTGATTGGCAATCTGTCTGATACTCTCTGTGAGGCTTTTAATAGGATCTGCAATGTTGGAAGGCAAATTAACCAACAGTATAAATGCAATGATAAAGCAAAGCATTCCAGTCACAGAAATTGCCATAATTGCACTTTTTGCAGTGGAGTCAGCGATGCCGCTTTTATGCTCAATAGCACTCATATTAAGTTGCATCAGTTCTGCAATATCTTTCCTGATTGAGGATTGAAGAAAAATATTACCAGGGTCTTTTTTTAAGGCCTGAAAATGAACCTCAACTTGATCTGTAGCTTCTTTCTCTCCCGGTTCTGTAACGTTTTCTTTCTGTTTCGTCAAATGTTTTTGAAAAACGTCAAATGCCAAAGGATCAGAATTAATTTCTTCCAAAGCCAAAAGCATGTTTCGCGAATATTCCAATGTATTGTAGTTGGCTTTCAGAATGTTACTGGTATCTTTTTTCAATTGATTGATATACCAACCACTCAATACCGACAACACAAATATCATCGTAAAAAGAAGACCTACACCTATATTAAGTTTCGTTTTAATTTTCATTGTTGAAAATTGGAAAATTATATTTTTAATTTATTTAATTGACAAAGTTATTCTTAATTGTACTCAACTTAAAATAACCAAATCGATATTTTCTTTTGACAATTTATTAAGCAAAGAGTTGAACGTATCCGTCGCCACAATTATTTTCCAGAGATTGAGATGAGGCTTTCCAATACAAACTGTAGTGATTTTTCGGTCTTCACATTGTTCCATAATTGCTTTTGTAACATTAGCGTTTTCTACCTTTATGATCTCTGCTCCCAATTCTGTAGCTAATTTAAAATTATTAATCAGATGTCGCTGCTTATCAAGAGCAATTTTGTCTGCACTTTCTTTGGGTATTTGAACATATAAAAGATACCATTTGCTGTTATAATAGTTTGCTAATCTTGCCGCTTTTCTGATGACATTTTTAGCCGTCTTTTCGTTGGAGCTGATGCACGCAAGAAATTTTTCTTTCCTAATGTTTTTTACATTGGAAACTTCGGTTTCTACTTTTCTTTGCACTTGTGACGCTACCTCTTTCAGAGCCAGTTCACGAAGCTGCAGGATATTATCATTTTTAAAGAAATTACTGAGCGCCGAATTGATTTTAGCCGCATCATAAATCTTTCCCGCTTTCAGCCTGTCAATTAATTCTTCTGCTGTTAAATCTATATTTACGACCTCATCTGCCTGAGCCAAAACACTGTCCGGAATCCGTTCTTTAACTTCGATATTCGTAATATTTTTGACATCATCATTCAGGCTTTCGATATGCTGGATATTGACTGCGCTGATGACATTGATCCCAGCATCCAGAATCTCCATCACATCCTGCCAGCGTTTTTCGTTCTTGCTGCCTTCAATATTGGTATGAGCCAGTTCGTCTACGATCACGACTTCAGGACGAAGATTGATCACCGCCTGCACGTCTAGTTCTTCCAACTCTTTTCCTTTATAAAATAGCTTTCTTCTGGGAATGATTGGCAGTCCGTCCAGCAAAGCGTGCGTTTCTTTACGATTGTGTGTTTCTATATAACCGATTTTCACATCGATCCCGCTTGTTAAAAGAGAATGCGCTTCCTGAAGCATACGATACGTTTTCCCCACACCGGCACTCATCCCAATGTAGATCTTGAATTTTCCGCGTCTTGATTTCTTTATCAAATTAAGAAAATCATGGGCTGATCTTTTTTCATCCATAACAGATTATCTATATCAAATTTAGGTAAATCCCCTGTCAAAATTTCAACAAGGGATTTGGTAATATGGAAACTATTAAAAACTTACAGCCAGTGATGTCACCGCCATAAAATTATTTTTATTCAAATGATTATCCCGATTGAGAAAAATATCATCCTTGCTGCTGAGATTTTTCATTTCTGTCCGCCAGACCAGGTTCGGGAGAATCCAATAATCTGCATTTACGGAATACCCAAAGGTTTTAAATCCATTTTCCGTTCCAGTGGCTATGATGACGCCATTTTTATCATTGTAATATTCGCCTCTTGCAGCAAAACTCAATTTGTCTGTAATCGCATATTTTGCAATGATGACAGGAGAATACCAGACACTGTATTGCTCGCTGCCTTTCATTTTTTGCTCCGCTCCTATGTCGAAACCTGTGGTTAAAGCAAACCTCTTGGTCAGCTGGAAAACACCGTACAGATTATGAAAATACCGCATCTGTTTTATGCTGTCAGGTTTATCATTTCCAATAAATGAGCTGCTGTTCAAAGTGATTTTCTCTGTCGGCTTATAAGTTAACTGATGTCCAAAAGCTACGGTTGAATTCCCATCAACTCTTTGTATTCTTTGCCAGCCATTCAAAACCAAACCGCTAAGCAACCATTTACCATTATTGCTGGTATAAGAGATTTTTGCCCCACTTTCGAAATAAGGCGAATTTTCCGCCAGAAGGCTTCTTGTCAAAGTCCAGCAATCCTTACTGATGGCACTTTCAAAACCAATATGTGAAGGCATAATTCCGGCGTCTATCCAAAGATTTTTTGTTTTCGAAATTTTTACGCCAACATTGGCTTCATAGATATTTTTCAAAACGCCCGATTCTGCCGAATAATTGGCATTCATATACGTTCCGGTTGCCAAGGACAGATTTGCCCGCAATCTTTCGGTTTCGTAATTGGCCTTGATGAAACCTAAATTCAGATTGACCTCATTATTCCGATTGTGGCTGTAGATGAATCCGGGACGCGTGTTATTTTCAGGGTTATTGAAATCGTATTGATAATAGACCTCAGCGTAAGCACTTATTTTTAAAGGACTCTTATTTTCTTCCTGTGCAAAAAGAAGTGTTGATATTCCTAACATCGATAATGTCAGTAAAGCTATTTTTTTCATTTCTATTATTCTTTTTTTAAATTATTTCAAACCGTCAAGAGCGATATTGAGTTTTAACACATTGATCTTTTCTGTTCCGAATAATCCCATAAACGGTTTTTCTATATTGGATACTACGAGATCTTGGACTTTGTTTTCATTCAAATTTCTAATCTTGGCAATTCTTTTGACCTGAATATTAGCTGCCTGGACAGAAATATTAGGATCCAGTCCGCTTCCGCTGGCTGTTACCAGATCAGACGGAATATCGGCTTTGCCCACTTCTGGATTATGCTTGATAAAATTGTCAATCCTCTCCTGAACTGTTTTCAGATAATCAGGATTCGAAGGCCCTTTGTTGCTTCCGGCTGCTCCGGCTGCGTTATAATCTACAGCTGAGGGGCGTGACCAGAAATACTGATCTTTCGTAAAAACCTGCCCCACATTGGAATAATATTTTTTGTTACCTACATTCAGTATTTCACCTTTTCCATTATTGGGAGAAAATTGCGCAATTCCGAAAATGATGAGCGTGTAAAATCCTGAGAAAAACAGCAGACAAACCAATGTCAGTTTTAAAGCAGGAAGAATATTCTGTTTCATTTTTTTTGATTTTAAATAAATAGTGATACAATAAGGTCAATAATTTTTATCCCGATAAAAGGAATCAAAACACCACCTAAACCGTAGATTAAAAGGTTCCTTCTGAGCAATGCGCTCGCACCAATCGGTTTATAGGCAACGCCTTTTAACGCTAATGGAATCAAGAAAGGGATAATAATCGCATTGAAAATAACGGCAGAAAGAATGGCGCTTTCCGGAGAATGAAGATTCATAATATTCAGCCCTTGTAAAGCCGGGATCGAAGCGATGAACAATGCCGGAACGATCGCAAAATATTTCGCAACATCATTTGCAATACTGAAAGTCGTCAGTGTTCCTCTTGTCATCAATAACTGTTTCCCGATTTCTACGATCTCTATTAATTTGGTTGGGTCATTATCCAGATCCACCATATTTCCAGCTTCTTTTGCAGCCTGCGTTCCGCTGTTCATTGCGACGCCTACATCTGCCTGAGCAAGAGCTGGCGCATCGTTTGTTCCGTCGCCCATCATTGCGACCAATCGGCCTTCGGATTGTTCTTTTTTGATGTAATTCATTTTGTCTTCCGGCTTAGCTTCGGCAATGAAATCGTCTACACCAGCTTTTTCAGCGATATATTTGGCTGTCAAAGGATTATCTCCGGTTACCATCACGGTTTTGATTCCCATTTTTCTAAGACGCTCAAAACGTTCCTGAATGCCTGGTTTGATAATATCCTGTAATTCCACAACACCCAAAACTTTTTCATTTTCGGAAACAACTAATGGTGTTCCGCCGTTGCTGGAAATAGTTCTCACTGCTTCTTCCGTTTCTTTTGGAAAAGGATTGCCCGCTTTTTCAACTAAGTTTTTGATTGAATCTGAAGCTCCTTTTCGGATTCTGGTATTGTCATAATCTACACCTGAACTTCTTGTTTCTGCTGTGAAACTGATGAATTCAGGATTGTTGACTTCATAACTTTTAGGATCAATTCCTGCCAGCTCTATAATCGATTTTCCTTCCGGCGTTTCATCCGCCATAGAACCTAAAACCACAGCTTTTATAAAATGTTTTTCATCAATTCCGTTTGCGATATGAAAATGGGTCGCTTTTCTGTTTCCAATTGTAATCGTTCCTGTTTTATCCAGTAAAAGGACATCTACGTCACCAGCTGTTTCAACTGCTTTTCCGCTTTTTGTAATTACGTTTGCTCTCAAAGCTCTGTCCATTCCGGCAATTCCAATAGCTGATAAAAGGCCACCAATTGTCGTTGGAATCAAGCAAACAAATAATGAAATAAAAGCGGCAATCGTAATTGGTGTGTGCGCATAATCTCCAAATGGTTTCAAAGTCACTGTAACAATTATGAATACTAATGTAAATCCTGCTAACAAAATAGTTAAGGCTATTTCGTTCGGAGTTTTCTGTCTGGAAGCGCCTTCTACCAAAGCAATCATTTTATCCAGAAAGCTTTCTCCAGGTTCTGTAGTTACTTTTACTTTGATCCTGTCAGAAAGCACTTTTGTTCCGCCAGTCACACTGCTTTTATCACCTCCGGATTCACGGATTACCGGTGCACTTTCTCCGGTAATGGCACTTTCATCGATTGTTGCTAAACCTTCTATAATTTCGCCATCAGAGGGAATAATATCGCCAGATTCACAAAGAAAAACGTCGCCTTTTTTAAGCTGAGAAGAAGGAACGATGGTAATTTCGTCATTAAAAATCTCTCCCACTGGCTGTATCCATTTTGCAGGTGTTTCTTCTCTTGTTTTTCTTAGTGAATCTGCCTGTGCTTTTCCTCTTGCTTCTGCGATACCTTCTGCAAAATTGGCAAAAAGTAATGTGATGAATAATACAGCAGTTACAATGATGTTATAGATCAAGCTTCCTTGATTTTGTTCTCCAAGTGCGATCCAGACACATACGCCAGCCATTACTAGCGTTCCTATCCATACCATAAACATTACCGGGTTGCGAAACATTTTGGATGGATTCAGTTTTATAAAAGATTGTTTCAATGCTTCATTGACCAATTCTGCCTGAAACAAATTATTATTATTTCCTTTCATTTTAATTCAATTATTTAAGTGAGAAATGTTCTGCGATAGGCCCCAAAGCTAAAGCCGGGAAGAAAGACAGCGCAGCAACAAGTGCGATAACAGCGAAGATCATCAGCCCGAAAGTTGGTGTGTCAGTTTTCAAAGTTCCTGCACTTTCAGGGATATATTTTTTAGCCGCAAGACTTCCTGCAATCGCAACAGGACCGATGATTGGAAGATATCTCGCCATGAGCATT
>Ga0157370_10009682_pt1 | contig 10249 bp, 15 predicted proteins | sample C35metaG_FD_113463 | JGI IMG/M metagenome (GOLD analysis project Ga0157370, IMG submission 113463) | Corn rhizosphere microbial communities from Kellogg Biological Station, Michigan, USA - C3-5 metaG | ecosystem: Host-associated > Plants > Roots > Rhizosphere > Soil | place: USA: Michigan... | reverse complement strand
CTTTAAGGTGTGCTACGCTATCTAGCCGCGGCGCCCTGATGGGCTGCTCCCCGGTAGCTCAGCGGTAGAGCATCCGACTGTTAATCGGACGGCCGCCTGTTCGAATCAGGCCCGGGGAGCCATCTTCTTGTTTGCCGCTGTTCGCCATTGACCGCTGAACAGGCTATATTCCCTAGGAAATCTGCCGTTTAGTGGTTCACGGCTGGCCGTTGACATTCGCCTTCGTTCGGCGCAAATGTGTGGGACTTGGTGTTGGAAACTGCGCCAGGCCAACAATTCGAATGGAGGCGGTCGAATGGGTAAGTTGACAGCAACCAAGGTGAACGCCCTCATTGATAAGCCGGGGCGCTACAGCGACGGCGACGGCCTGATCCTGTTCGTGCGCTCGCCAGGGCAGGCATCGTGGGTTGCCCGAGTCCAGCATAAGGGCAAGCGTCGCGACTACGGAATCGGCAGCGCGAAGCTCTACAAACTCGCTGAGGCGCGGGATCGGGCGTGGCAGGTCCGCAGGGCGCTTTCTGATGGCCGCGACCCTCGCACCCTCTGGGAGCGGCCCACACCCCTACTGCGGACGTTCAGAGAGGCCGCAGAGGACTATCTCGCTGCAAAGGCCGGTGACGCTGGTAGCAAGCGCGACAAGCAGCGCACGGCGATGCTAGCGGCTTATGCGTTCCCGACTCTCGGCAGGCTTCAGGTTCAATCGATCGACGCCGACCGGATAGCCGAGTGCCTGCGGCCCATCTGGACCGGCAAGCCCGAAACCGCGCGGCAGGTTCGGAGCCTGATCGTGCGGACATTGCGTTATGCTCGACCCGACGGCGCGTTGTTTGTTGGCACCCTCGGCCCCGCTATCGCTGACAGGCTCCCCGCGCAGCCGACCAAAGGCAACTTTGAGGCGCTGCCCTATCAGGACGTGCCCGCGCTGATGGAACGCCTGCAGCCGAAAACGGGCGTAGCGGCAATGGCGCTGCGCTTACTCATTCTCTCCGCGACCCGCAGCGGCGAAATTCGCGGCGCTACTTGGGGAGAGATAGACCTTGAGCGGGCGGTGTGGACGATACCCGCCGAGCGGATGAAAACTCGCAAGGCGCACCGCGTCCCGCTATCGCCGCAGACGCTCGCCGTGATCGAACAAGCCAAGGCAATTCGGCGCATCGGCTCCGATCACGTCTTTCCGAATGCGAAGGGTTTGGCGCTGTCTGACATGGCGCTGACAAAGACGCTCCGCGACATGGGCCTGCAATGCACGGCTCACGGCTTCCGCAGCTCGTTTCGCGATTGGGCTGCAGAGCAGACTTCGGCGGCTGGCGAGATTGCCGAGGCCGCCCTCGCCCATGCCGTGCCCAACGCCGTTGAGGCCGCTTACAAGCGTACTGACTTCTTCGACCTGCGGCGAGACCTAATGGACGCGTGGGGGCGCTTCGCTGCTGGCGAGAGCAGGGGCAACGTCGTTCAGATTGCAAGCGCGCAATGAGCGAGGCTGCCGAAATTCTTGCGGAACTGCGCCGGTCAGCGGTCGAGCTGGGCGACGCCTATTCACAAGCAATCGCAGCCGACGACAACGCGCGGGCGCTCGCCTGTGCGCAGCGCCTGTTGGTTCGCTTCTCTGAGGCGATTCCCGATGAGGACGAGTTCAACAATGCCCACCGGCTGCTCTTGAACCTGCTGATCGCGCTTCGCGAAATTGGGGCTGGAAGGCTCCACGATCATCCAATCCTCATCGGGCGACACGTCGACGGTGGCATAAGTCAGTTGGGTACTTCCCAGGAATTGCGAAATGGCCTCGGCACTGGTGTGATGCTATTCCTCCTAGATCACGGTGTCAGCGAGCACCGCGCCGCAACAATCGTCTCGAAACCTCTTGGGGTAGGACTAACGGCCGCGAAGAATTGGCTTGCTGCCCCACGCCGCAAATTGCTCAAGGCCTTCGCAATCGAAAGCTTGAACCGTATCAAAGCTGAGTTTGATCAATCCAGCTCGCGCGACGCAGTTCAATTCGCCGAACGCTGGTTGCCTGAACAACTAAAAGCGATGGTTGCACTCTCGCCCCGTTGAGGGTGGAAACGCTCTGATCCCAATGTCCGCCGTGCCTCGCGCTTGGCCGCCAAGCGCATCACGGAGAGACGAAAAATGGAACCTATCACTGTCACTGTTCCCGACGCCTGCAAGGCAATCGGCGTGGGCCGCACCGTGCTCTACGAATTGATTGCCAAGCAGAAACTCGACGGAATCATGATCGGACGCAGGCGGCTCATCACAACCGCCTCGATACGCCGTCTGGTCGACGAGGCCGCCCACTCGCAAGCGGAAGCCGCGTGAACCGCCTGATCTTCTGAAAAAGAAATGGCCGGCGCTGCGACGAACAGCCCGGCCGTGCCACCCCGAAAGGAGTTTCGGAATGAGCGATATTTCTACATCAAAGCAGCCCGCCGAGCAATTCGCGGAAGAGCTCAAAACGCTCCACGACCGCGTGGAAAAAATGGAGAGGCTGCTACGGGGCACGTCCTCGGTCATCGGCGTGATCAGCTACTACGGGATGATCGACCATATGCCCGACGACCAGGTAGCTCGGCGAGACCATGCCAGCGGGCTGGAGATGCTGGAGATGGTCAACGACGAGCTGGCGGCATGGCGCAAGTCAGAACGCGGCCTGGACTTTCCGAGCGATGATGTTTGGTCGCTGATGGACGCCGCAAAGCACGGCAAGCTGATCCTCTGCGGCAAGTATCAACCGGATCCGGTGGCGTAATGCTTAGGCTGGTCAAATCGTGCCCTGTTGTCAGCGTGGAGCGGAACACTAGCGGATGGGCCGTCTTTACCGAGCCGCCGCAACCCAAGCTGCCGTTCTACGCCGTGTTCACCAGCGCCGACGAAGCGATCCCCTGGGCAGAGCAGGTTGCTGCCAACTGCGGTGGCATTGTGTCCGGTCCAGACGATCCGAACGCCGCCTGATGCCACAGGTAGCCATGCCGACGCCAACGGTGCGCGTGGAGCGTGTGGGGGCGCTCCCCGTCGTCTCAGTGCGGCCATGCCCGGATGATGTGCCGGCGATCAGGAGCTTCCCGACGTTCGCAGCGGCGGAAGAATATGCGGCGGCGCTCGCAACTGAGCGCGGATGGCGCTTGATCGGGCGGAAGCGTGGTTAAGCCGAACCACAAGGGACGATCGAGTGAAAGCCGCCACATTCGCCTCTACAGGTACATGTGGCCGTCACTGCTTGAGCGCCTGGACGGGAATGCCTTCAAAGCCCTCTTTTTCATGCTGACGTTCGAGGAGGGCAGCAACAACGGTCAAATCTACATCGGCGCGCGGCTCTTGAGCGAGGGAATGGGCGTCGACAAGAAAACGGCCCTGCGCTGTCTGTGGCGCCTGGACCGGCAAGGATTCATCCGCCCAGAGCAGCTCGGCTACTTTCACCAGAAGGGTGGCCCCGCAACGCGCTGGCGCTTCACCTTTCTGCCTGCGAACGGCAAGCCGCCGACGAATGAATGGCGCTTGCCACCATCAGAGCAAAAATCATGGGGGGAGATTTTCCCCGACGCGGGGGGAGAAAATCCACCCGCGTCGGGAATTCGAGCGATTACGGGGGGAAAAACTGGTCCCGTAGAGGCCGAAGCCGACGAATTGCCGGGGGGAAAAACTGGTACACATACAGTTGCCAGTGGGGGACCGTTCCCGCGACGATCCTCTGCAGCTCAATCCAATGCTAATTCTACGGGCGGCCCCAAATCAGTCGGCAAGGCAAAGGCTGCATGATGTGGCCCGCTTGCATTGCTGATTGCCTTAAAAAAGCGGCTGGCGCTCGACACGGCGTTGGCTCCCATACCGTGATTAGCACCTGTTCTTGCAACGCATTGAATTAGCGCATGAATTGCGTCGACAATAATCCTGACGAGCGCGCTTTCCCACAGTCGTTCACCCACATCGCGCTTGTGAAGGACCAGCTTTTGCGTTTCGCCGATGATTGCGAGGAACGCGCTCGACGGTGCGACAGTGCCGATGCGCGTAGCCGCTTCCATGTTGCTGCTGCGGACGCGAGACGGTGCGCTGCGGATCGCAGGCTTGGCGATGATGGATTGCGGCTGGCGCTCGACGCGTTGAGGGCACAGGCCCGTTTCGCCTCCTGGTGCGCTGGTGAGCCGGTCGACGCTGCCGAGACTGTACCGCTCGCGGTGCCCCAACCCACGCCTGCCGCTGCTGAGCCGCCACGTGGCCCTCTGCTCAACGCTCGCCAGCTCTGCGGGCTCACAGGCGTTCCAGAGCGCACGGCACGCAACCGGATCGTGCGCGGCTACCGACGCCGACTCCCCGGCTTTCATCGCGACGGCGCACTGTGGCTTGCCGAGCTTCCGGCGTTCAAATCGCTCGCCAAAGGCTGACTTGCCGAAATCCTGCCGCGCCAGATGCGCGTGATACGTCATTCGCCGATGACGAAGGCGATCACCCACAGGCCGTTGAAGGTGCCCGGACGCAAGCCGACGCTGCCGCCCGATGGGGCCGTGGACCAGGTGCGCGCGCTCGCAGCCGATGGGTGGTCTGTGGTCGGCATAGCGCATCGCCTTGGGGTGGCGGCCAACACGTTCAAGCAATGGCTGGAGCGTGAGCCTGCGCTGCAAGAGGCAATCGACCTTGGCCGCGAAGAAGAGCGCCACGTCCTTCACAACGTCATCTACCGCAAGGCCGTCGAGAAAGACGACGCCACCGCCGCAATCATGCTGCTGAACAGCCGCCACGGCTACCGCAGCGATCTGGGCGATCAGGGAAATCGCCCGAACGTCACCATCGTGCTGCCGGGGGCCATGTCCATGCAACAGTATCAGCAGCACATCTCAAAAGGAGAATCGAAATGAGCGACTCAAAGGCAGAAGCAATCGTCGAACTGTTGCGCCGCGACATGGGCGGGCACAACAATTTGGACTCACGCATCGCGCAGGAGGTGTTGCGGCTACGCGGCGAAGGCCAGGAAGAGCTTGCCGCCGAGTTGGACGCGCTGCGCGCGAAGGCCAGCTGAGATGGCCGGCGCAATCGATCCGATGGTGAGCGCCATTGCCGCAATGGTCGACCGTATGACGAACAACATCGGCGATCATCCAGTGGCGCGTCAACTCAAGGCGGAAGCGGAAAGGCTGCAACGTGGAGCGGAGGCCCTGGACAGCGTGCGCCGCAACCGCAGCCCTCTCGACACGAAAGAGGCTCACACGTTGAAAGTGGCGAAGGCCGCTCGGAAATATGAGGCTGAAATTGAGGCTGCGCGAGGCCGTGCCCATGAGATATTTGGCCGTGGCGCGAGCGAGATCAATGGCCGCATAGTCGAAAAGGTCGACCTGAGGCCGAGCGCGTTCGCGCAAGAAATTCGCACCGCGTTTCGCGAGCTGGACAGTCAGGGCAAGGTTAAGCTGATCAATGAGCTGGTCGACGGCAATCGCGGCCCCGAGCTTGCGGCGATCGTCGACGCTCCGTCCGTCCTTACCGGGATCAGCGATCAGCAACGGGCGATGTACCGGCAGGCGATCATCTCAAAGCACGCCGCCGACGAGGTGGACGAACAGGAAAAGCTCAGCGAGGTGTTCTTTGCCTCGCTCGACACCGCGAAGGCGGCGACGGGGCTTGTCAGACGTTTGGTCGATCCTGGCGAGCTGGCCCACATCGAACACGTCGATGCGCAGGCGAAAGAGGCCAGCGCGGCCTTCAATGAATCGCTGCAGCAGTGAATACCTTCGCGGAGCAGCTTGCGGCGTTCGCAGAGAAGGCAAAGACGCGCGCTGATGAGATAGTCGGGCGCGTCGTCGCCAGCATTGCTGCCGAGCTGGACCAGCGTTCGCCGGTTGGCGATGCGAGCTATTGGAAGCACAAGCCGCCACCCGGATACGTCGGAGGCCGCTTTCGCGGCAACTGGCAGCTAGGCGTCGACGTCGTTCCTTCTGGCGAGACCGGAAGGATTGATCCGGGCGGCGCGGAAACGTTGAGCGTCATTATCGGCGCAGTCCCGCCGCAAGCGGCAGGCCACATCTATTATTTGTTCAACGGCGTGCCTTACGCACAGGCGCTTGAGGACGGCCATTCGCGCCAAGCACCGAATGGGATGGTTGGCCTAACGGTGCTCGGCTTCAACCGCGCCGTGGAAGAAGCGGCGGCCCAAGCGCGAGGCGGTGCATGATCGTTCCTCTTGCGATGAACGACTTCCAGGGGCTTGTGATGGGGCTCCCGGAGGAGGCTGACGCCTTTCTGGGCGGCGGCCGGGGCGGCGGCAAATCGTACACCTTGGCCATGCTGGCTCTCCGGCACGTCCAGCAATACGGAGCCGCCGCCCGCATCCTGTACATTCGCCGCACATACAAGGGGATTGCAGACTTCGACCTGATCTGCCGCGAGCTGTTCGCGAAGGTCTATGGCACAGCGGCGCGCTACAATTCTGCCGAACACGTCTGGCGCTTCCCCAACGGCGGCTACCTCGAACTAGGGCAGCTCGAAACCCATGCCGACTATTCGAAATATCAGGGGCGCACCTTTACGCTGCTGCTTGTCGACGAAGCGGGGCAGTATGCCGATCCGGCATTGCTCGACATTCTGCGCTCCAACCTTCGCGGGCCGAAAGATGTGCCGATCCGCGCTATCGTGGCCGCGAATCCGGGCGGCGTCGGCCACCATTGGCTGGGCAAGCGCTACGTTTTCAAGTCCGCGCCGTGGAAGCCTTTCAACGAGGAAAAATCGGGCCGGTCGTGGGTCTATGCACCGTCGACGCTCGACGGCAATCAGTTCATCGACCGCGACCAATATCGCGAACAACTCCATTCAAGCTGCCCGCACGATCCCGAGCTTTTGAAGGCCTGGATTGAAGGCGATTGGTCAGTCGTTCGCGGGGCATATTTCGCCAGCGTGCTGGACGAGAGCCGGAACGCAGTGGATCCGTGGCAGACGATCCCGCGCGGCTGGACAACCTATCTTGCACACGATTTTGGCAGCAGCGCGCCAAGCGTCACTTACATCGTCGCACAATCGCCCGGTGGCGACGGACCGGACGGCAAGTTTTACCCACGCGACAGCCTGGTGCTGGTCGACGAGCTGGCGACGTGCAAGCGCGAGCAGCCGAATGAAGGGCTCGGGTGGACCGTGCCGATCCTTGGCGAAGAGATTGTCGCCATGTGCAAGCGCTGGAAGGTTCACGCCCGAGGCGTTGCCGATGACGCGATATTCGCGAAAACGGGGTCGGGCAGTGGCAGCATCGCCGACGAGTTCATGCGCTGCGGCGCCCATTTCCGGCCGGCGAAGAAGGCCGACCGGCTCACCGGCTGGAACATCATGCGCCGCTTGCTTGCCGACGCGGGGAAACCGGACGTTCCCGGCCTCTACGTTTCGCGAGGCTGCGAATACTTCTGGTCGACCGTCCCTTATCTCGCGCGCGACCAGAAGCGCGTTGAAGATGTGGATTCAAACGGCCCCGACCATGCCGCCGACGCTGTGCGCTACGGCTGCCTTCGCCGCGACGATCGCGTGAAGAAACTGCAGCTCCAAGGATGGTAAGCCAATGCCATATATAGCCGCGCCAGCGTTCAGGCCGGCATCCATAACCTGGACTATCGACAGTCCATCCGGAGTGAACGTCTCGGCATACACCGGCACGAGAAGCGTGCAGGCGAACCCGTGGCATTGCAAGTGGAGCGCCCATGTCCAACTGGCCACCATTCAAGGCCAGAACGGGTTCAGCCCGATCATGTCGTTCATCGCGAGGTGTCGGGGGTCGACCAACTTTTTTCGGCTCAATGCGGTCGTCGGCCCGCAAAACAACAATTCCGGCGTAACCGTCGCAAACACCGCAGTTGCCGGATCATCGCAGCTCAGCTTGAGCGGGTATGCAACCCCGCTGGCGGAGGGCCAATTCTTCACCGTCAACGGGCAACTCTGTTGCCTGGTCGGGGACCAAGCCGGAACGGTCGTGATGTTCGAGCCGCGGCTTCGCGAAACCGCAGTCGCTGGCACACCAGTCGCGACATCGACGCCCTACGCGCTCGTTTACATGACGAGTCCGCAGTTCGGTTACCGCATCGGGCCGGCGCGGATGTTCGACACATCTTTCGACGTGGAAGAGGCCGTGCTCGCGCACGGCGGCCTGCAATACGTCACCTTCGATGAAACTGACGTTTCGAACGACGAAACCGACGTACGTTGGGATGAGGCATAATGGCGCAGCAAGTTATCAACATTGGCACCACGAACGACGATGGGAGTGGCGATACGCTTCGCAATGGCGGGGCAAAGATCAACGCCAACTTCACGGAGCTTTATGCCGACCAGGCAAATACGAGCGCTGACGCGGCGCTTGCAGCCGCCGCCGCCGCGTCAGCCCAGGCAGCAGAGGCCGGAACACTCAGCGCGATCGCCGGCGCTGGCGGCTCGCTAGGAACCGTAACGCTTCAGGCCGCCACCCGCACGATCCTGGCGGGACTGAATACGTCGCTCGGCCTGTCTGCGATGCTTCTTGAGGGCGGCCGCCAGGGCGTGTTCGTTTTCGACAGCACAAACATCAGCGCGAATTGCTCTGGCGGCTTCGCCTTTGGCGATACGCGGCAGGGCATTTACGTCCTTCCTTCATCCGACACGACCGGCGCGTCGGGCGCATGGGTTCGCAAGTGGCAAGGGCCCGTCTGGGTGACCTGGTTCGGCGCGAAGGGCGACAAGGTAACCGACGATGCTCCAGCGATCATGTCCGCAGCGACGCTGTTCACGGGCAAGGCGGTAACGCTCTATTTTCCTTCGCACGTCGGCGTGGGCAAGTATCGCTGCGCTTCGCAGCTCGTGTTCAGGTCGAATGTTCATCTGCTGGGCGACGGATGGAGTCAAAACCCCGGCCAAGTAGGCTCGACGACCTACAGCTTCCCTGACTTCCTCTACGGATCGATCCTCTATTGCGACACCGGCGTCGCGGGACCGCTGTTTCGCACATACAGCGACAGCGACACATTGGCTGGAGCTACGTTCCAAAACTGGAACTCGACTTATAGCCGCATCGACGATCTGATGATTCTGTCAGCCAACAATGGAGCGGCTGCGCTGACAGGTAATCACGGCATAGACAGCCGCGTCGTCTTGTTTGGGAATCGAGTGCTGGTGCGCGGCTTCGGCGACGTTGGCGTGCGAATCGAGGCATCGACCGCTGGCACCACAAACAAGCTTGGAAACGCCAACGATAGCCTCCTGATCGGCGTCATCTCAGCGGGCAACAAAGGTGACGGCTTCTACATCGCGGGCTCTGACGCGAACGTCATCAAGCTGGCGTCTTGCCAGTCGCTCAGCAACGGCGGCTGGGGCTATAATGACGACGGGCTTATCGGAAACACCTACGACACGTGTCTCAACGAGGGCAACGCCACCGGCTCATTCCGGACCAGCTCTGCCGGCGCGACCCACACCTACATCAATTGTGAGAACGAGGGCGGACTGACGAGCTTCGCCGGCCCAGTCAACGTAATAGGCGGCACGCTCGGCCAGGGAGCGTCGCACCCCCAAGGCTCACCCGCATGGGTGATGAACGGTGGCCTCGCAGTCCGCGCAGGGCTCAGGCACTTGAACACCGCCGGGACGACGACGATCGGCTCGCAAATTGGCGATAAGCAAGCGGACATGGCGGCGTTCGGATTCGGCATACAGGACATCTCAGGCTATCGCGAATGGGCGTGGCAATATGCGCCGCGCGGACCGGCGGATAGCTGGGGCCTTCGCTTCGGCAACGCCGCTGGCGATGTGCCGATGATGGTTCCCGACGGAATTAACCGCACCGGACGGACCTTCGCCATCGAGTTTCCGCGCGGCATTTGCATCGGCGACCAACTCGGCAACCAGGATAAGCTGCAAATCACCGGAGTGTCGGCCCCGTCAGCAGGAACATGGGTCCAGGGCGATATTGTCTGGAATCGCGCCCCGACTGCTGGCGGGACAGTGGGATGGGTGTGCACGACCGGAGGCACTCCCGGCACTTGGAAAACCTTCGGAACGATCTCGGCGTGACCTCGCGGCCACCCAACTAAGTGCCGGTGAACAAGTGTGGGAAAGGCGCTAGCAGCAACGCCATAAATCGCCATTTTTGGGTTATTTATCAATCTGATAGGCTCTCTCAGTGATAATCAGGCCCGGGAGCCATTTCTCACCACTAGGAACCTTTCGCCGCGCTCTGCTATCCAACAGCTGGGCTGAGCAGAAGGCGAACGCAGGTGGGTGAAGCAGCAAGCGCTACCGGTCCCGACTTCTCCGAAGG
>Ga0157370_10009681_pt1 | contig 10249 bp, 6 predicted proteins | sample C35metaG_FD_113463 | JGI IMG/M metagenome (GOLD analysis project Ga0157370, IMG submission 113463) | Corn rhizosphere microbial communities from Kellogg Biological Station, Michigan, USA - C3-5 metaG | ecosystem: Host-associated > Plants > Roots > Rhizosphere > Soil | place: USA: Michigan... | reverse complement strand
CTGGCGCGCGCCTGGAACGCGCTCTGGCGAACTTCATGCTCGATGTACACACCAAGGAGCACGGCTATACTGAGGTGCTGCCGCCTTACCTGGTGAATTCGGAATCCATGTATGGGACAGGGCAGCTACCGAAGTTCGCCTCCGACCTCTTCCGGGTCCCTCATGGCGAGAAAGATTTGTGGCTGGTGCCGACCGCCGAAGTTCCGGTCACGAATTTATATCGCGATGAGACCCTCGACGCCGCGAAACTACCCATCAGCCTAACCGCATACACGCCCTGCTTTCGCAGTGAGGCTGGATCTTACGGAAAAGACGTGCGTGGAATCATTCGGCAGCATCAGTTTCAAAAAGTCGAACTGGTGAAGTTTTCCCGGCCCGAGGACTCCTACGACCAACTGGAAAAGCTGACGCATGATGCGGAAGAGATTCTGCAAAAACTAGGGTTGCATTATCGCGTAGTCGTTCTGAGCACGGCAGATATGAGTTTCTCGTCCGCTAAAACTTACGATTTAGAAGTTTGGCTGCCCGGGCAGCAGCTTTTCCGGGAGATTTCGTCGTGCTCGAATTTTGAGACGTTTCAATCCCGGCGGGCCGGCATTCGTCTTCGCAGCGAGGGCAAGTCAAAGCTGGGATTCGTGCACACATTAAACGGAAGCGGACTGGCTGTGGGGCGCACCTGGCTGGCAATCCTGGAGAATTACCAGCAAGCAGACGGCAGCGTTCTGGTTCCAGAGGCTTTGCGGCCATATATGGGCACGGATCGGATCGTCGGCAGATGGCAGTAAAAAGCAACTCAAAACCGGCGGGAACGATCTACACTTGTGAAGGTCAGGCAAGACACGGAGATCAACCATTAAGGCAGATTTAACAGATGTGGACCGGACGGATGTAGCGCCGCCCGTACCCAAAGCCTTGCCAAAGGTCGGAAGTGTGAGCAAGGCGTGGCGCACGATTCGCGGCTTCATTCTGTGGTCGCACGAACGCGGCACCGTCCAGTATGACGTGATGGTCACGCTTATATTGCTGTTTGTTTTCTTCTCGCCGCGACTGATCGACTTTAATGACCGCCCAGTGGGACGCAATCTTCCGGCAACCGGCGTGATGGTATATCCCGATGGCGCGGGTGGCTTGGTTTATCAGGTGGATGCCCGGGCAGTGCAAGCGGGCGACGACGACTCTATCAGAGAGCAATTACTGCGGGTAATTGAGCCCATCTCCGGAGAAATCAGCATCTCACGATATGAAGCCGTCTCTGACAAGAAGGGCAAAGTCTCGGGTTATAAAGTCTGGGTAGATAGGCAATAAGAGATGACCAATCTCCAGCTGCTTGCGCGGAACCTTGCCTTAGCAGGGGCAGTTGCGATTGCGATGCCAGCCGGCGCCGCGGCAAAAAAACCGAAGGAGCATCCAGCTCCCGTCACCGCGAGCGCCGACCAGGGAACCGATCCCCTAGAGAGCGTCCTGCACACTATGGATCAGACAGCTGCGACGTTTCGCAGCGCTCAGGCTGATTTTGTGTGGACCACCTATAACGCCGTTATCAAGGAAGTGGATGGCACTGACAAGGGCAAAATTTATTTCCGACGTAGCGGGAAAGAAATCGAGATGGCCGCGGACATGGCGCCTCCGGATGAGCAGCAGATTGTCTTTTCCGGTGGCAAGATCAAGGTGTATCGGGCCCAGACCAAACAGGTAAATGTGTACGACGCGGGCGCCCACCGCGAAGAATTCGAGACGCTTCTGGTTCTAGGCTTTGGCAGCAGCGGTTCAGATATGCGCAAGTCTTTCGAAGTCAAATATCTGGGTACCGAGAAAATTGGCGATGCCGAAACCGCGAGACTCCAACTAACCCCCACAGCGCCCAAGGTGCAACAGCAGTTCCCGCGTATTGATCTTTGGATCGATATGCAGCGCGGTTTGTCGTTGCGGCAGCAGCTCTGGCAGACCAATGGCGACTACCGTGTGGCTGACTATTCCAATATTCAGCTCAATAAGAAGATCGCCGACAACGTGTTTAAGCTCCGAACGTCAAGCGACACTACAGTCGTAAACCATTGAAAATACAGTCGATCTCTTTGGGATCACCGCAAACTTTCTAGCTGCGAAAATTGATTCACAAGGTTATACTCGAAAAAGTAAGTCCAACTTGCAGCCTACAAACTCAGCCCCGCAATCAAACCGGAGAGAAATGGCCAAGGTTTTTACCATCCCAGTCCCCCCGAAACTCAGCGACCGGAAGTCCCGTGAGCGTACGTCCGACCCTCGTTATGTGGACGGCCAAAGGCTCTTGGTTGAGGCCATGAGATACCTGGCGCAAAGTGATCCGATTTCGAACCGGAACGCGATCGAGTTGTTGTCGGAACACGTACGTACTCGATTCAGAATGACTGACTCGCCGCTCGGCTAATCTTCTCTGCACCTTTACCTTGACGAGAGTTTCTGTGTGCCCGCGGCGGACTTGCGCCGAAGTGCTGAGGCCGCAAAGACGATCACGGCGGGGTACATCTCCAAGGTATATCGGGGCTCGGGATTTTCCAGCGTGCCAAGAAATAGCGAGCGAACGATCACAAAAAAGAGCAGGAAACCGAATAATTCCACGTTCCGCGCCCACGCAAAACCGGCAAACGCGGAACTAACGTAGAACAATCCCACTAAGCCGAGTGCGACTGCCAGGCCTGACCACTCGGGCTCATCATCAAATTCCCACCAGCGACTGTCACTGGGAAGCATTTCCGTACGGGGTCGCAGCCACATATCGGCAATTCGAACCAGCGGCAGCCACAGGTAATAACGTAGGGGCCGCGCCCGAATTCGTTCTGAGGCAAGGGACGCGAATCTTTGGTCGAGTTCCGGAGAGACATGCAGGAGATTGTTGTATTCCGATATAGCCTGCGTTGTCGTTGCCTGCTGTTGCGCGGAATCGAAAGCCCGGCCAGGCAGCTTATTCGCATCAATCGTGCTGCCGGGCACTTGCCAGTAAATTTCCTCCACAGAAGTGTAGTCGGCAATCCAGGTTTTGACCCAGCGATTGAATCCCATCGGAACGAATTCGTCTTCCTCGTTTGCATAGCGGGGCGCAAGCGGCTGGAAGCGGTGAAACACCCGCCAATTGCGCCACGCCCAAGGGCCGAGTGGGGCCAAAAAGACAAGCGTAAGGACTAGCGCACTCCTGGCGTAGAACATGACAGACCGCGCGTTGGCCGAGCTTTGCCACTCGCGCACTGCCTTCCACCCGAGATACAGGACGATAACGAACCACACCAGGGCGCCATCCGGGCGCAATAGAATTGCCGCTGCGCAGGAGAAACCGCAAACGGTCCAGGGGACCGCTTTTCGTTCCTGGAGAGCTGTCACGGCACAATCGAACGCGAGTGCAGTAAAGAAAATTTCGAGCGTTTCGGTCAGCGCAGCGGCGGCGTAATCCGCTAGAAATGGGCACATCGCCGCCAGCAGGAAAGCCACTTTTGCGCTTCGCTCTCCGAGTAGTCGCCTAGCCAGATCCGCACAAACAAAGCACGTGCCGATATCTACAAAAATCTGTGTAACCAGGACAGCACGGTAGTGCTCCATTCCGAAAATTGCGAAGATGAGTGCCAGAAATGCCGGGTATCCAGGAAGGCGAATGTAGGTGGGGGAAATTTCGTCGGTACCGCTGAGTCCATAGATGCCGTGCTGCAGCCAGTTTTTGGCGATGTCTCCGTAAACAAGAGAATCGGAGACCACTCCCGGGAAGCGAATCAGAAAGATCAAACGCAGGATCAGACCGGCGCCAGCGGCCAGAATAAAAAACCTCAAATTCCTACGGACGAATTCGAGCACGCTTGGAATATACCGTGTTTTGAGGGTTTTCCAATAATTGCCGCCATGACCTTTCTCAAAGCAGGTTCGGCCATTCTCACCGCATCTAATCCGTATAGCCACTGGTTCGAGGTTTGACCCTCTTAGTTCCTCCCGCTACGATGTGTTTGGTTTAGGTAGTCATGGCGCAACCTGTTTTTTACGATCCTCGGCGGGCCCGCTGGAAGCGGCTCAGAACATTGCTCGACCTTACCGGCATCATCCTGAGTGCCGTGATCGTAGTATTCATTTATACGGCGGTGCGCAGTGAGCCGCTGCCTAAGCTTCTCCTTCAATTCCAAAAACGGCCGTTTCACGCCTTAAAGGAAACCGAACGCCAGAGGGCGAAAGAACGTCGTGCCGAGTCGCTGCGCCGCAACAATCGTCGTCACACAAAGGTGCCGCCCTCGCAGATTGAACTGAATGCTGATGAGGGAATTCGGGCAGCATTTTACGTGCCGTGGGATGCAGCCAGCTTTTCCTCACTGCGCGAGCATGCCCGACAGATCGACCTGCTGTACCCCGACTGGTTGCATGTGCTCACACCAGACGGCCGGCTGCAAAGCATCGACGAGCAAACTAACAAGGTCTTCGATGTGATTCAGGGAAGCACCGTTCGTACTGTGGACGATAAGGTAATGGCGTTTTTGAAAGCGGAGGACGCTGGCACAGAGGTCTTTCCGCTGGTCAATAATTTTGACGGCGCAAACTGGATTGATATTACCGGGTTTCTGAAAAACGTCGATGCTCGCGCCCGTTTCCGCCTCGAGGTTCGGCAATTTCTTGCCAGCGACAAGTATCACGGGTTGATGGTTGACTTCGAGGACTTTCCGATTAAAACGCAGCCCGACTTTCTGACGTTATTAGCTGAGCTCTCACGGGACTTGCACGCAAACGGCCAGAAATTGTACGTGAGCGTTCCAGCACGCAGTTCCGACTACAACTATCGCGCGATTGCCGAAGCTTCCGATGGGGTTGTGGTGATGGACTACGACGAGCACTATACCGGCCAGGGAGGAAGCGCCGGGCCGATCGCCTCACAAGATTGGTTTACTAAGAATCTCGAGGAAGCTAAGAAGTCGATCCCATCAGAAAAGTTGATTTGTGGAATCGCCAACTACGGATACGACTGGGTGCAACCGCTTAAACGTGGAAAGTTGCCAACAGGAGTGCCGGAACATGGCATCGCGGTTTCCGTTCAAGACGCATGGCTGGCTGCACGCGATTCGGAGGAGGACGTGGACTTCGATGGGGACAGCATGAATCCCCACATAAGTTATATGGATGAACATAATCTCCGGCACGACATCTGGTTTACTGACGGAGTGACGGTGCTGAATGAAATGCGCACCGCACGGCAGTTGGGCGTACGCACATTCGCGCTGTGGGTGTTGGGTTCGGAAGACCGGTCGATGTGGAAAATCTGGGACGATCCGCTGGATATTTCGGCGCCGGGCAAACTGGCGGATGTTCCTCCCGGTCAAGATGTGGATTTTGAAGGCGAAGGGGAAATCCTTAATCTTGAAGCTACTCCCACCAACGGCTCACGCTCCACAACCCTGGACGACGGCAACAACCTTATCAGCGACGAAACCATGGATTCACTACCTGAGCCGTACCGGGTCGGGCGCTATGGCGCGAGCCCGAACCAGGTGGCAATTACCTTTGACGACGGTCCCGATCCGCAATGGACGCCGAAAATCCTCGACGTTCTCAAGCGCGAACACGCGTCCGCAACATTTTTCCTGATCGGAAATGAGGCCGACAAGTTCTCTTCAATTACCTCGCGGGTCTATAACGAAGGCCACGAGATTGGAAACCACACTTGCCTCCATCCCGATATCAGCGAATTATCCGACCGCCTGGTGAAATTGGAGCTGAATTTGACCGAGCGCCTTTTCGCGGCGCGGCTCGGGATCCGAACATTATTGTTCCGCCCTCCTTATTCCGTGGACGCGGAGCCGGACACCGCCGACCAGATACGGCCGCTCGAAATTTCGGAAAGCATGGGTTACATTGCAGTCGGGGACAAGATCGACCCCAACGATTGGCGGGATAATCCCCGCCGCAGCGCGGAAGAAATCACCGATTGGGTGATGAACAATCTCCCGCCATGCACGCCTTCCAACCATCTCACCTGCGGCAACATTATTCTTCTCCATGACGGTGGCGGCAACCGCAATGAGACTTTGAAGGCACTGCCCAAAATTATTGAGGGAGTCCGTGCCAAAGGCCTGCAGATTGTTCCGGTCAGCGAGCTTATGCACAAGACTCGATCCGAGGTCATGCCGGCCATTCCTGCGAGTGAATTGTGGGCCGCTTGGCTGAGCCTGATCGGGTTTTGGGTATACAGTGCTGGACAAAAATTCATTGTCGTAGTCTTCTTCGTCGGCGATTTGCTGATGACTGGCCGACTGATCTTCATCGGCGCCTTTGCCCTCTATGATCGGGTCCACGCAAAACATTTTGCGAAAACGCCGGATTTGGACAGCGGCTTCAATCACAAGGTTGCAGTGCTGATTCCTGCCTATAACGAAGAGAAGGTCATCGAGCGGACGATCCGCGCTGCCCTGCGCTCCAGCTACAGAAATCTAAGGGTCATCGTCATTGACGACGGTTCGAAGGACAAAACGCTGGCAGTCGCGAAGGATTGTTTCAGCCGCGAGGAAGCCGCAGGTCGCGTGTTGATCCTTACGAAACCAAACTCAGGCAAGGCCGAAGCCTTGAACTTTGGTTTGCAACATTTGCGTCAAGACGAAGAGATTTTCATAGGCATCGACGCCGACACTGTTATCGCCCGCGATGCAGTCGCTTTACTGGTCCCGCATTTTCTTAATACTAAGGTCGGCGCCGTTGCGGGTAACGCCAAAGTCGGCAACCGAGTAAATCTTTGGACCCGCTGGCAGGCGCTCGAATACATCACCAGCCAGAACTTTGAGCGACGCGCGTTGAATACCTTGGGCGCTGTCAGCGTAGTGCCGGGAGCGATCGGCGCGTGGCGAGTTTCAGCCGTTCATGAAGCGGGAGGCTTCCACACTGACACCGTCGCCGAAGACGCAGATTTAACCATGGCGCTATTGCGGAACGGATATCGCGTTGAATATGAAGACATGGCGCTCGCCTACACGGAAGCCCCGGTCAATGCCAACGGCCTGATGCGCCAACGTTTCCGCTGGTCCTTTGGAATCTTGCAGGCGGTATTTAAGCATCGCCAGGTTTTCGCCCGAAAAGGAGTACTAGGCTGGGTCGCGCTTCCGAACGTCGTGGTTTTCCAGATTCTGCTGCCCTTGGTTTCTCCTTTCATCGATATCATGTTCGCCTGGGGTGCCTTGTGGTACTTCGCACAAAAGCACTACCATCCCGAATCTACTGACCCGGCCAGCTTCCAGCGGCTGGTGATTTTCTTCGCCGCATTTCTGATCATAGATTTCATCACCTCTGCAATTGCTTTTGCTCTGGAGCGCAGCACTCCTGACACTCGTGAAGATTCATGGCTGCTCAGCCAGGTTTGGCTGCAACGATTCGCTTACCGGCAATTGTTCTCGCTGGTCTTATTCAAAACCGTCAAGCGCGCTCTAACTGGTGAGCCGTTCGCGTGGGACAAGCTCGAGAGAACGGCGGCAGTAACGTACGAAGAACAAGAAGAATCTGTGCACGTGCCGTAAGAACACTCAGGAGCAGAATTGCCGCGCACAATTATTGAGCCGTTCCGGATTAAAAGCGTCGAACCCATCCGTTGGACCACGCGGGCAGATCGCGAAAAGCTCCTTCGCGCCGCCCACTACAATCTTTTTCTACTGCCCGCCGCCGACGTGTTGATCGATTTGCTCACCGACTCCGGCACCGGCGCGATGTCCACCCATCAATGGGCGGCAGTTATGGAAGGCGATGAGAGCTACGCGGGCAGCAAGAGCTTTGATCGCTTCCGCGAATCGGTACAGGACATCTTCGGGTATAGCCATGTGATTCCCGCTCATCAAGGCCGGGCAGCGGAGCGAATTCTGTTTGGCGTCACCTGCAAGAAGGGAGATGTCATCCCGAACAACACGCACTTCGACACAACTCGCGCCAATGTTGAGTTCACGGGCGCCGAAGCTCTGGATTTGGTTATTCCTGAGGGCCGAGACCCGGGCGCGTTTCATCCTTTCAAGGGCAACATGGACGTACAGTCCCTCGAAGATCTGATTCAGCGGGTCGGGCGGGAGCGTATTCCACTGGTGATGCTGACGGTCACTAACAACTCCGGTGGCGGCCAACCGGTTTCAATGGAAAATATCCGCCAGGTCAGCGCGATTTGCCGGAGGCACAAGATCCCGCTTTACTTCGACGCCTGCCGCTTTGCCGAGAACGCCTATTTCATCAAGATGCGTGAGCCGGGATTCGAGTCAAAATCTCCGAAGCAGATTGCGCAGGAGATGTTCGCGCATGGCGATGGCTGCACCATGTCCGCGAAGAAAGATGGTATGGCAAACATCGGCGGTTTTCTGTGCACCAATGACGATCTGCTCGCCCAACAGGAAAAAGACCTCCTGATTCTAACTGAGGGATATCCGACATACGGCGGCTTGGCTGGACGAGACCTCGAGGCCATTGCAGTAGGCCTGCAGGAGGCGCTCGAAGAAGATTACCTGCGATATCGGATTGCTTCGACCGGCTATTTGGGAAATCACATTGCGGCCGAAGGCGTACCGATTGTGCAGCCGCCCGGTGGGCACGCGATCTACATTGATGCGCGATCATTTTTATCTCACATTCCTTCGGAGCAGTTTCCCGGTGTTGCCCTCGCTGCCGAACTCTACCTTGCCGGAGGAATTCGGTCGGTTGAGATCGGCACGCTGATGTTCGGCGCGGCAGCGAAAATGGATCTGGTGAGGCTGGCGATTCCGCGCCGCGTCTACACCCAAAGCCACATTGACTATGTGGTAGAAGTGATTTTGGAGGTCTGGAAAAATCGTAATTCAATTCGCGGGTTAAACTTGCTATATCAGGCGCCGTTTCTTCGGCACTTCACCGCGCGATTAGAACCCGCATAGGTCCTCGAAGTTACGCGATCTTGGTTCCCGCGGCAACTCGGGGTACCGAACCGGCCTCGACAGCGGCTCCGCCGTTCAGGCCCCGATAGACCTTCTCCATGCGCTCTGTGACATCGTCCCAAAGATAATTTTCTCGCGCTCGCTGCTTCCCTCTCACTCCGGATAACGCCCGGAGTCTCCCGTCCGATAGCAGGAGCGCGAGCATCCGTTGCAGGTCCAGCCGGTCGGCACGACGGAAAACAAATCCCGCATCGCCAATCACCTCACGGTTTTCTGGAATATCGCTGGCCAGGACGCACACCCCCGCGCCCATCGCCTCCAGTACCGCAAGTGACATACCTTCGATATCTGAAGGCATAACAAAGATAGCGGCGTTGGTCAGCACTTCTGTCAGCGCATTCCCAGCGAGCCAATCCAGGAACACGATCCGATCGCTTTGCCGGTTGCGCAGCCCGGCTGCGTAGGCATCCGGATGGCTTGAACCACCCGCAAAGACGAGTTTCATTTCTGTGTCGAGAGTTTCGAATGCATCGATCAGGAGATCGCAGTTCTTTTCCGGTGAAAGCCGCCCGGCGAAGAGCACATATCCTCCTTGGGCGAGGCCAAATTGCTCCAAATAAGTCCCGGACAAGCGTTCCCGAAGATGGGTTCCGTTGGGTATGTGCACAGTTTTCTTATTGTGGCGCAAATGAAAATGCTCTTCCAGCACCCGCGACACGACAATCGTTTCGTCGGGCAACCGGGCGGCCGCCCATTCGCCGAGTTTCAGCAGCAATCGTGCGGGCCACGACCATTTCTTCCTTTGCCAATCGAGGCCTTGGACTGTCACCACGCTTTTTTTCCCAAACAATCGCGGAACAAATGAGAACAATGAAGGCCCGAGGGTCTGGTAGTGCACGATCTCGCAGTCACTGAAGCACACATGAGCTGTACTGAGTAATGTGTGCACAAAAGTATCCAGATGTTTAGTTCGAATCGTGGTCAGACGAACAATTCGCATCGCATTGTGCTCAGCCATCCTGGGCGTGAAATAACTTCGGCAGTAAACGGTGATTTCGTGACCTTTGGCGGCTAACCGGGCGCCGGTCTGTTCGTTGCAGGTTTCAACCCCACTATATTTGCTGACGACACCGCGTCCGCCAATGAAGGCAACACGCAGCGGTTTTGTGCGCGGCATCGCTTTAGAGGGGGATTTCTCGGTGAGGTGCTGGTAAATCTGCTGTAGCGCCAGAAAGTGTTTTACCTGAGAGTGTTCATCCCGAACCAGTTCCCATCCGGCCTCGCCCATGCGCTTTGAAAGTTCAGGGCGGTCATGCAAGAGGCGGATGGTTGCGGCAAGTTCGTCCACATTTCCGGGTTTGTATAGAATGCCGGTCTCG
>Ga0157370_10009677_pt1 | contig 10250 bp, 6 predicted proteins | sample C35metaG_FD_113463 | JGI IMG/M metagenome (GOLD analysis project Ga0157370, IMG submission 113463) | Corn rhizosphere microbial communities from Kellogg Biological Station, Michigan, USA - C3-5 metaG | ecosystem: Host-associated > Plants > Roots > Rhizosphere > Soil | place: USA: Michigan... | reverse complement strand
GTGCTTGTAGAAGTCGCGTTCCTTGGGCGTCAGCAGCATCACGCGCACGTCGAACTCGGTTTTCTTGCCGTCCTTCGACGTCGCGACCACGTGTGCGGTCTTCGCATCGCCGCCGTCGAGGCCCGCGATCGCGAAGGTTTCCTTGCCGGTGAGCCCGAGTTTCTCGGCGCTTTCGCCGTCCTTGAACTGCAGTGGCAGCACCCCCATGCCGACCAGGTTGGAGCGGTGGATGCGCTCGAAGCTTTCCGCTATCACGGCTTCGATGCCGAGCAGCAGCGTGCCCTTGGCCGCCCAGTCGCGCGATGAACCGGTGCCGTATTCCTTGCCGGCGATCACGATCAGCGGCGTGTTTTCCGCCTTGTATTTCATCGCCGCATCGTAGATCGACACCTGCTCGCCGCTCGGCACGTGCATCGTGAAGCCGCCCTCGACACCATTCAGCAACTTGTTCTTGATGCGGATGTTGGCGAAGGTGCCGCGCACCATCACGTCGTCGTTGCCACGTCGTGAACCGTAGGAATTGAAATCCTTGGGTTCCACGCCGCGCGCCATCAGGTACTTGCCGGCTGGCGAATCCTTCTTGATCGCGCCGGCGGGCGAGATGTGATCGGTGGTGATGGAGTCGCCGAACAGGCCGATGCAATACGCGCCCGTGATGTCCGCGTGCTTCGGAAGTTCCATCGTCATGCCTTCGAAGTACGGCGGGTTCTTGATGTAGGTGGACTTCTCGTCCCACGCATACTGGTCGCCTTCCGGCACTTCCACCGCGTTCCATTCGCGGCTGCCTTTGAAGACATCCGCGTAGTTCTTCGAGAACATGCCGGCCGACACCGAGCTCGCGACGAGATCGGCGATTTCCTTGTTGCTCGGCCAGATGTCCTTCAGATAAACGTCCTTGCCGGCTTTGTCCTTGCCGAGTGGCTGCTTCGACAGGTCGATGTCGATGGTGCCCGCGATCGCGAACGCCACCACCAGCGGCGGCGAGGCGAGATAGTTCATCTTCACTTCGGAGTGGATGCGACCCTCGAAGTTGCGGTTGCCCGACAGCACCGACGCCACCGCGAAATCGTTGTCGGTGATGCGCTTGCTGACGTCCTCGGGCAGCGGACCGGAGTTGCCGATGCAGGTGGTGCAGCCGTAGCCGACCAGATAGAAGCCGAGTTCCTGGAGGTCTTTCATCAAGCCGGTGGCTTCAAGGTAATCGGTGACTACTTTGGAGCCGGGCGCCAGCGAAGTCTTGACCCACGGCTTCGGCTTGAGACCGCGCTCGGCGGCTTTGCGCGCGAGCAGTCCGGCGCCGATCATTACGGCCGGATTGGAAGTGTTGGTGCACGACGTGATCGCCGCGATCACCACCGAGCCGTTTTCCAGTTCGCAATGATCGCCTTGCGGGCAGACTTCGGGAGAGGATTCGGCCTGGCTCTCGGCACGGCCCACCGCGGTGCTGCCGCCCTCGTTGAGGAAGCGCTCCTTCGACTTGTCCCACTTGTTGTTGCCGTTGCCGCCGAGCGCCTCCATCGCGGCGCTGTAGCTTTTCCGCATGTCGGTCAACAGCACGCGATCCTGCGGGCGTTTGGGCCCGGCCAGCGACGGCTTGACGTCGGCGAGATCGAGTTCGATGACGGCGCTGAATTCGGCTTGCGGCGAATTTTCGTCGTGCCACAAGCCCTGCACCTTGGCGTAGGCTTCGATCAGTTCGATGTGCTTCGGTTCGCGCCCGGACAGGCGCAGGTAATTGAGCGATTCCTTGTCGATCGGGCAGATCGCGCAGGTCGCGCCGTATTCCGGCGACATGTTGCCGAGGGTCGCGCGATCGGCCAACGGCAGATGCTGCAGGCCGGGGCCGAAGAACTCCACGAACTTGCCGACCACGCCGTGCTTGCGCAGCATCTGGGTGACAGTCAGCACCAGGTCGGTTGCGGTCGCGCCTTCCGGCAATTTGCCGGTGAAGCGGAAACCGACCACTTGCGGAATCAGCATCGAGGACGGCTGGCCCAACATTGCGGCTTCCGCTTCAATGCCGCCCACGCCCCAGCCCAATACGCCGAGGCCGTTGACCATGGTGGTGTGCGAATCGGTGCCGAACAGCGTGTCGGGGAAGGCCCAGGTCTGGCCGCCGATATCACGCGTCATCACCACGCGCGAGAGGTATTCAAGGTTCACCTGATGCACGATGCCAGTGGCCGGTGGCACCACCTTGAAGTCGTCCAGTGCCTTCTGGCCCCAGCGCAGGAACGCATAGCGTTCGTGGTTGCGCTTGAATTCGATCTCGGCGTTGCGCGCCAGCGCATCGGCCTCGCCGAACACGTCAACCTGCACCGAATGGTCGATCACGAGTTCGGCGGGCGAGAGCGGATTGATCTTCTTCGGGTCGCCACCCAGCGCGACCATCGCATCGCGCATCGCGGCCAGGTCCACCACGCACGGGACGCCGGTGAAATCCTGCAGCACCACGCGCGCCGGCAGGAAGGAAATCTCCGTTGAAGGTTCGGCCTTTGGATCCCAGTTCAATACCGCTTCGATCTGTGCCTTGGTGACTTCGCGGCCGTCCTCGTTGCGCAGCAGGTTTTCCAGCAGGACCTTCATCGAGTAGGGCAGCCGCTTGATGTCGTGCCGCTTGCCCAGCTTCGCGAAACTGACGATCTGGTAGGACTTGCCGCCAACGCTGAGGGTGTCGCGAATCCCGAACGAGTCTTGCATGGTGCTCTCCTTGTTGCCGCGCGGTGCGTGGATGGCGCGGGATGGCATCGAATGGACCGCCTATTATCGCGCAAACCCCGCTGCGATGCCGGCGCACCTGCGTCGAACGGGGTGACTCGGTAGACTCATGCGAACCAGACGGGACATCGCGCACGTGACGAGCACACCGGTAAACAGGCACGGCAAACCATGATCGCACCCGTCCGCCTGTTGCTCCGCATCTACGAGAAGTGGAAGCGCGACACCCTTTACGAAGGTGATTTCCGCCCCAGTATCAGCATCCTCAAGCTTTCATTCATCGCGCTCTTCATCGGCGGTGCGGCGGCCGTCATCGCGTGGATCCTGTACCGGCTGATCGGCCTGGTGACGCACATCGCGTTCGCCGGGCAATGGAATTTCGACTTCGTCCAGCCGGCCGCGTTGCACGCGCCGTGGTGGCTGATCGTCCTGGCGCCCGTGGTCGGCGGCGTGATCATCGGCTTCATGGCGCGCTACGGCACCGAACGCATCCGCGGCCACGGCATTCCGGAGGCGCTGGAAGCGATCCTGTTCCGGCGCAGCAAGATGATGGCCAAGGTCGCGATCCTGAAACCACTTTCGGCAGCGATCGCGATCGGCACCGGCGGTCCGTTCGGCGCCGAAGGTCCGATCATCATGACCGGCGGCGCGGTCGGCTCGTTGATCGGGCAGGTGTTCTCGTTGACCTCGATTGAGCGGCGCACGCTGCTGGTGGCTGGCGCCTGCGCCGGCATGTCCGCGACGTTCGCGACGCCGATCGCGGCCACGCTGGTAGGCGTGGAGATGCTGCTGTTCGAGATGCGCCCGCGCAGCACCATCCCGGTGGCCGTGGCCTGTTTCGTGGCAGCGGTGTTGCGGCCGTTCCTGATCGGTCCCGGGCCGCTGTTTCCGATCCCCATCCAATTCCACCTGCACATCGCGGAGTTCGGGATGGCCGCGGTCAGCGGACTGATGGCCGGCCTGCTGGCGACAGCGGTGACGTTTCTGGTCTACAAGGTCGAGGACGGTTACCGCAAACTGCCGATCCACTGGATGTGGTGGCCCGCCATCGGCGCGCTGGTGGTCGGCATCGGCGGGGTCATCGACCCGCAGACGCTGGGCGTCGGCTACGACATCATCTATCAACTGTTGACGGGCAAGATCGTCGGCGCCGCGATCGTCACCTTCATGATCGTGAAGGCGCTGATCTGGATCGTGTACCTGAGTTCCGGCACCTCCGGCGGCACGCTGGCGCCGCTGCTGGCGCTGGGCGCGGGACTGGGCGGCTTGGAAGCAATGTTTTTCCCCGGTCCCTATCCGCTGCTCTGGCCGTTGCTCGGCATGGGCGCGATGCTGGCCGCCGTGATGCGGATGCCTTTCACGTCCATCCTGTTCGCGCTGGAATTGACGGGCAACGCGAGCATGCTGCCAGCGCTTTTGATCACCTGCACCACGGCCTATGGCGCGAGCGTGTTCCTGATGAAGCGTTCCATCCTTACCGAAAAGATCGCCCGCCGCGGTTTGAACATCTTTCGTCCGTACACGCTAAACCGCCTCGAGTACATGGCCGTGAAGGAGGTAATGACGCGCGAGGCCGTGAGCGTTCCGGCGGACATGACGGTGCGGGATCTGCGCGACCAGTATTTCGGGAGCGAGCAGAAGTATCGCGCTTATCCGGTGGTGGACGCGAGGGGCACTTTGCTCGGAATCGTCGATCGCGCTCGTCTGCGGGAGTGGCTGGAACGCGACGGCTCCGGGGCGGCGCACCTTTCCGAACTCATGAGCGGCGATCCGGTGGTGGCGTTTCCCGAGGAAAGCTGCCAGAGCATCGCGATTCGCATGGCGGTGGAAAAGCGCGACCGCATCCCCGTGGTCAGCCGTGACGATCATCGGCTGCTGGGCATTGTCACCCGTTATGACCTGCTCACGCCGTATACGCACACCCACGATGAGGAACTGTTGCGCGAACGAGTATTTCGCGCACGCGGCCATCCATGAGTTGCTCCCGCAGGTTGGGCTGAATCGGCGCTCTTGCCGGTGAAGCCCAACATGGTGGCGCCGGTGCGGCCATCCTTGGCCGCCCGTTATTCGCGTCTTCCTTGGCGCTCACCCTTCGGGCCGCCTGCGGCGTTCGGGCGCGCTCCTGCGCGCCTCGTCGAAGCGACGCGCGATGCTCCCGGCATCGCGCAAGCGTCGCTTCTCACCCCCGCAGTGCGACACCCGTGAGCATCCCCCGCGCGATCATCACTTCGCGCTTGGGTCGCAGCAGCAAATGGCGGCGCCGCCCGCCGAGCTGGCGCCAAAGCACCGCCGCACGAATTGCGGCCAGCAGCAGCGCGCGCACGCGCTGCGCCTTCGCGGGTTGCTGCAGGTACAGCGGATTGCCGACCACGGTGACGCGCGGTTTCAGGCCCGACAGGTTGGCGCAATAAAGATCCGCGAGTCGGGCCAGGATGGTGGGATGGGTCACAGGGAAGTGCTGCAATTGGCGCTGCATGCCGGTGAGGTCTTCGCCGAGGCGCTGGTTGATCGCCGGATGGCGAGCAAGGCTGCGTTCCAGTTTCATCACGTTGATCAGCATGTGGAACAATGGCAGGTCGCGGTCGTTGCCTTCCACCTGTTCGACCAGTACGCGCAGGCCGCGCCGCACACCGCGATTGCCGCCGAACACGTCGGCAGCGCTGTCGGATTCCAGCTTGAACACGCTGGCCAGACTGGCTTCGAGTGCCTCGTCGTCGCAGTCGCCCTCGTGTGCGAGATCGCGCACCAGCGACAGCGCCTGGAATACGCCTGCGAGCGCCAGCACGCGAGACTCCTTCATGCTGCGCCTCCGATCCTTGGCGCGTCGGTGCTGTCGATCACCGCGCCGCCCAGGCATTCCTCGCCCGCGTAGAACACCACGGATTGTCCAGGCGCGACCGCACGTTGACGTGTGTCGAAGCGCACAATGCAACGATCGCCCTCGATTTCGACGCGGCATGCCTGCGGCGGCTGGCGGTAACGCGTCATCGCGGTGCACGCGAACGACGCGGCGGGCGGCGCGCCGGCGATCCAATGCGCACCGCTTGCGGCAAGCATTCGCGACTGAAGCCATGAGCTGTCGTGGCCCTGGTCGACGTACACGATGTTGGCGGCAACGTCCTTGCCCACGACGTACCACGCTTCGCCGCTGCCGCCCGTGCGGCCGCCGATGTTGAGGCCGGAACGCTGGCCCGGCGTGTAGAACATCGCACCCTGGTGTTCGCCCAGCGCGCGGCCGTCCGGTCGGCGCAGCTCGCCGGATTGCGCTGGCAGGTACGTGGACAGGAACGCGCGGAAATCGCGCTCGCCAATGAAGCAGATGCCGGTGGAATCTTTTTTCGCGGAAACCGGCAGATCGGCACCCTCGGCAAGCCTTCGTACTTCGGTCTTTTCGAGGTCACCCAACGGGAACAATGCGGCGCCGAGTTGTTCCTGATCAAGTGCATGCAGGAAATAGGTCTGATCCTTGGCCCGGTCGCGCGCCCGCAACAGCTTCCAGCGGCCGCCCTCGAATGCATTGCGCGCATAGTGGCCCGTCGCGATCTTTTCCGCGCCGCCCTCGCGCGCCGCGGCCAGGAACGTGCCGAACTTGATCTCGCGGTTGCACAACACGTCCGGGTTGGGGGTGCGGCCGGCGCGGTATTCGTCGAGGAAATACGCGAATACCCGCTCGCGATATTCGGCCGCAAAGTTCGCGCTGCGGAAGGGAATGCCCAGCCTGGCGCACACCGCCAGCGCGTCCTTGCGGTCCGCGTCGGCATGGCAGCCCGACTCCGGGTCGTCGTCTTCCCAGTTCAACATGAAGAATCCGGAAACCTCGTGCCCGGCGCGCTTCAGCAACAGGGCGGCCACCGAGGAATCGACCCCACCCGACATGCCGACCGTGACACGCATGTTCACGAGCGCTGCTTCGGCAGCAGCGAGCGCAGGGTGGAGAGCGGCAGACGCTGCCCGTCCAGCCAGTCGTTCAGGGTGGTCAGCACCAGCGGATTGCGCAGGCGCGCGGAGTTGGCGGCGATGTCCGCGTAGCTCATCCACAGCGAGCGGGTGATGCCGGCATCGAGTGTGCGTTCAGGATGATGCCGCAGCGGATGGCCGGCGAACGCAAAGCGCACGATGTGATGATCGTGCACGGGGCTGTGCCATTGCTGCACGCCGACAAAATGGTCCAGCGCGATCTCCCAGCCGGTTTCTTCCAGCGTTTCGCGGCAGGCAGCGGCGGCCAGGGTTTCGTCGTCTTCGAGATGGCCAGCCGGCTGGTTGAAACACAGATCGCCCCGGACATCCTCCTCGACCATCAGGAAACGGTCGCCGTCGGCAATCACGCAGGCCACGGTGACGTGGGGGCACCAGATGTCGGCGCCTTCTGGCGCGGTTGTCAATTCGTCCATAGGTTCGGATACTGGAAATTTCGTCATTTTGCCATCATCTGATGTGACGTTCTGCCATCGCTTGCCTTCGATTCAAGGCATATACTCGGGCCAAGGGCCGAAGACGCATGACACCAGGAAAAACCGCCGACAACGAAACCGAACACGAACATGGCGTAGTGGTCGAAACCAGCCGCCCGGAAACGGCACGACCGCCGCTTTATCAGGTGGTACTGCTGAACGACGACTACACGCCGATGGAGTTCGTGGTTGTGGTGCTGGAGACGTTTTTCAACATGGCGCGTGAACGTGCAACGCAGGTGATGCTGCACGTGCACACCCGGGGCAAGGGCGTTTGTGGCGTGTTCAGCCGTGAAGTGGCGGAAAGCAAGGTAGCGCAAGTCAACGAGTTCTCGCGCGTCCACCAGCACCCACTGCTTTGCACGATGGAAAAGTTGTAACCGCCCCCATATCGGGGGGAAGAGAACCCGGACTTGTTCGGGTTCTCGCGGCGCAGGGACGCGCCACACGCGGATCAAATGCCGTAGCATTTGATCCGTCGAAGCCGAGTCCGGGCATGTGCCGGACTCGGCGAGCCCTGACAAATCCCGGATGGATTTGTTCAGGGCTTCTGAAGAGATCCGGAGACCCCAAGCAATGTTCAGCAAGGACCTCGAATACACCATAGGCCAGTGCTACAAGGAGGCCCGCGAGCAGCGCCACGAGTTCATGACCGTGGAACACCTGCTGCTGGCGTTACTGGCCAATCCAACGGCGGCGGCAGTCCTGCGCGGCTGCGGCGCCGACATCGACAAGCTCGCCAAGGACCTGCGCTCCATCATTACCGAAACGGTGCCGGTGCTGCCATCGGGGGACGAGCGCGACACGCAACCCACGCTGGGTTTCCAGCGCGTGCTGCAGCGCGCGGTTTACCACGTGCAATCCTCCGGCCGGAAGGAAGTGACTGGCGCCAACGTGCTGGTCGCGATTTTCGGCGAGAAGGACTCGCACGCCGTGTACTTCCTGCACCAGCAGGAAGTCGAACGGCTGGACGTGGTCAATTACGTCTCGCACGGCATCGCCAAGATCGGCCATGAAACCGACACCGCGCCCGCGGCGGGCGAGGCCGGCACCGAAGCCGAGCAGGAAGGCAAGGACAAGGACAACGCGCTGGTCGAATACGCGACCAATCTCAACGAGCGCGCCGAACAGGGCAAGATCGATCCGTTGATCGGCCGCGAGGAAGAAATCGAGCGCACCATCCAGGTGCTGTGCCGTCGGCGCAAGAACAACCCGCTGTACGTGGGCGAATCGGGCGTGGGCAAGACCGCGCTGGCGGAGGGTCTGGCGCGCCGGATCGTCGAGGGCAACGTGCCCGCGGTGCTGGAAGACGCCACCATCTGGGCGCTGGACCTGGGCGCGCTGGTCGCGGGTACCAAGTACCGCGGCGATTTCGAGAAGCGCCTGAAGGCCGTGATCGCGCAATTGAAGAAGGATCCCCATGCAATCCTGTTTGTCGATGAGATCCATACCATCATCGGCGCGGGTTCGGCGTCGGGCGGCACCATGGATGCGTCCAATCTGATCAAACCGGTGCTGGCGTCGGGCGAGTTGCGTTGCATCGGTTCGACCACGTTCCAGGAATTCCGCGGCGTGTTCGAGAAAGACCGTGCGCTCGCGCGGCGCTTCCAGAAGATCGACATCGTCGAGCCTTCCGTCGCTGATACCGTGGAAATCCTCAAAGGCTTGAAGTCGCGCTTCGAGGAACACCACAGCGTCACCTACAGCGACGAATCCCTGCAGGCCGCGGTGGATCTGTCGGTGAAACACATCCCCGACCGGCTGCTGCCCGACAAGGCGATCGACGTGATCGATGAGGCAGGTGCCCACCAGCGCCTGTTGCCCGAGGACAAGCGCACCGGCAAGGTGGACGTCGGCGAGGTGGAATACATCGTGGCGCGTATGGCGCGGATCCCGCAGAAGCAGGTTTCGGCGTCCGACCGCGACGTGCTGCGGAACCTCGATCGCAACCTGAAGATGGTGATCTTCGGGCAGGACCAGGCCATCGACACACTGGCATCCGCCATCAAGATGGCGCGCTCGGGACTGGGCGACGCCAACAAGCCGATCGGCAACTTCCTGTTCGCGGGTCCCACTGGCGTCGGCAAGACCGAGGTCACGCGGCAGCTCGCGCTGCAGCTCGGCATCGAACTGGTGCGCTTCGACATGTCCGAATACATGGAGCCGCACTCGGTGTCGCGCCTGATCGGCGCGCCTCCGGGGTACGTGGGTTTCGACCAGGGCGGGCTGCTGACCGAATCGGTCGTGAAGCATCCGCACTGCGTGCTGCTGCTGGACGAAATCGAGAAGGCCCATCCGGACCTGTTCAATATCCTGCTGCAGGTGATGGACCACGGCGTGCTTACCGATACCAACGGCCGCGAAGCGAACTTCCGCAACGTGATCCTGGTGATGACCACCAATGCGGGTGCGCGCCAGGCTTCACGACGCAGCATCGGCTTCCTCGAACAGAGCCACGCCACCGATGCGATGGAAGTGATCCGTCGTACCTTCACGCCGGAGTTCCGCAACCGCCTGGATGCGGTGGTGCAGTTCAAGGCCCTGGATTTCGAACACATCCTGCGCGTGGTCGACAAGTTCCTGATCGAACTGGAAACCCAGTTGCAGGAGAAACGCGTCAGCCTGAACGTGGCTCCCGAGGCACGCCGCTGGTTGGCCGAGCACGGCTTCGACCAGCAGATGGGCGCGCGCCCAATGGCGAGGCTGATCCAGGACAAGATCAAGCGGGCGATCGCCGACGAGCTGTTGTTCGGCAAACTGGCTGACGGCGGCAAGGTCAGCCTGGATGTCAGGGACGGCGAACTCAGCGTCGACACGGAAGCAGCCGAGAAGTTGCCTGCGGTGGTGGAGTAACCCAAACCATCCTTGCCCGCGAAATGAAACGGCGACCCGTCGGCCGCCGTTTTTTTTTTCGATGGGAGCCGTGCGCGGGCTCAACGCATCCGGTAGGTGATTCGCCCCTTGGTCAGGTCGTAGGGCGTCATTTCCACCTTGACCTTGTCGCCGGTGAGGATGCGGATGTAATGCTTGCGCATGCGGCCCGAAATGTGAGCAGTCACGACGTGCCCGTTTTCCAGTTGC
>Ga0157370_10009674_pt1 | contig 10251 bp, 8 predicted proteins | sample C35metaG_FD_113463 | JGI IMG/M metagenome (GOLD analysis project Ga0157370, IMG submission 113463) | Corn rhizosphere microbial communities from Kellogg Biological Station, Michigan, USA - C3-5 metaG | ecosystem: Host-associated > Plants > Roots > Rhizosphere > Soil | place: USA: Michigan... | reverse complement strand
GACGACAACGAAGCCCACTACTTCAAGGTCATCGCCGACGAGGTGTTTGGTCGAAAGAACTTCATTGCGACCATTGCCTGGCGCAAGCGCGATGGTGCGCCCAACGACCGAAAGATCGGCAGCGTCCATGACCACGTGATGGTCTGGGGCAAGTCCAAGAGCCCCAAGGCAAAAGCGACGCTGGCGGAGCTTAACTTCAATCTGATGCCACGCACCGACAAGGCCAACGCCCAATACCGGGTGTTTGCAGAGCCGGACGGCCCAGATGAGCGCGGCGCCTTTCGGAAGATCGACACGACGGCCAACGGCAAAGGAGGTCGATTCGTGCAAAGCCTGTTCTACGGCATCACCAACCCCTATACCGGGGAAGAGGTGTGGCCTCGCAAGGGAACCTGCTGGCGGCATTCCAAAGTGGACATGGAAGCTCTGCAGAAGGATCGGCGCCTCTACTGGGGCGTGGACGGCAAGGCCGGCACCCCCATGCGCAAGCTCTTCTTGGACGAAGCAAAGCAGGGCATGACGACCCCGACAATGTGGGAAGACACAGGCCTCAATCAGCACGCCAGCCGAGAGATGGAGCTGCTGTTCGGGGAGAAGGCCGCGTTCGAGACCCCTAAGCCGGAAGCACTGCTCCACCGAATCATTCACGTGGCCAGCAACCCAGGCGACATCGTGCTGGACAGCTTCTTGGGCAGTGGCACCACCACGGCAGTAGCCCACAAGATGAATCGTCGTTGGATCGGTGTGGAGTTTGGCGACCACGTTCGCACGCTCTGCCACGAGCGCATGAAGAAGGTGGTGAACGGGGAGCAGGGCGGTGCGTCAGAGCTGGTGGGTTGGGAAGGCGGCGGTGGCTTCCGCTTCTACAAGCTGGGCGCTCCCGTGTTCGATGAGAATGGCCACATCCGCGAGGATATTCGTTTTGAACACCTCGCCGCTCACGTGTGGTTTGCTGAAACCGGTTGCGCCCGTTCCAGCCGCGCCCCCAAGGTTCCGTTCCTAGGAACGCATGGCGGTGTGGGTTACTACCTGCTGTTCAACGGGATTCTGGGCGATGAAAGCAAGACGGGGGGCAACGTGCTGACCAAGCGCGTGCTGCGCTCCCTGGAGAAGTTCGAAGGACCGAAGGTGATCTACGGCGAGTCTTGTGCGCTGTCCGACGAGCAACTGCATGAGCTGGAAATCACGTTCAAGCAGACCCCTTACGACATCAAGGCCCGCTGAAGATGACGCTTGCCCTCAAGACCTATCAAACCCGCTCACTAAACCGTCTGTCGCTGTTTTTTAAGGCTGCACGGTTGGACGGCCCAGTCGATGCCTTTGCAGCATCGGTGGACGAGGGACTGATTGACAGCTACAAGCCCATGCCAGGGTTGCCTGGCGTTCCCTACGTCTGCCTGCGGATTCCCACCGGTGGTGGCAAGACGGTGATGGGCGCTCACGTGATCAACGCGGCGGGCACGGACTACCTGGAGCGCAAGTTGCCGGTCGTCATGTGGATGGTGCCCACCACACAAATCAAGACCCAGACATTGGATGCCTTTCGTAACCCAAGGCACCCCTACCGTCAGGAGCTGGACAAGGCCTTTGGCGGCCAGGTCGTCGTGTTCGACGTGGCTGACTTTGCTCAGATCCGCCCGGCTGATTTGCTGACCAAGTGCTGCATCGTGGTCGCCACCGTGGCCGCTCTGCGCGTGGAGAAAACAGAAGGACGCAAGGTCTACGATCACCACGAGGACTTGGAGCCCCATTTCGTGGGGGGCGTTGCAGACCTTCCCTATCTTGAGAGAAACGAAAAGGGCAAGGTGGTGGCATCATTTTCCAACCTCTTGAAGCTTCATGGGCCACTGGTTGTCATGGATGAGGCCCACAACGCGACCACGGCGTTGAGTTATGAGGTTTACGAACGCCTGGGCCCTCGGGCAGTGGTCGAGATGACGGCCACGCCGGACCTGAAGAGCTCCAACGTTCTGGTGTCGGTTTCTGCCTTTGAGCTGAAGGCCGAGAACATGATCAAGTTCCCGGTGGTGCTGAAAGAGCATGAGAGCGATTGGCCCGTGGCCATCAGCAGCGCGGTGGCCCGGCGCAAGGCGTTGTCGAAAATCGCCACCAACGAGCCGGACTACATCCGTCCAATCTTGCTTATCCAGGCCGAAAGCGCCAAGGGCGTCGCTACCGTTGAAGAGGTGCTCAAGCACCTGGAAGAAGTGGAGAAGCTGCCTAAGGACTCCGTGGCCGTAGCGACAGGCGATCACCGTGGGATCGAGGGCAAGGATCTCTTTGCCAAGGACTGCCCGATTGAGGTCATCGTCACTAAACAGGCGCTGAAAGAGGGTTGGGATTGCAGCTTTGCTTATGTCTTCTGCTCGGTAGCGCAGGTGAAGTCCGACAAGGACATTCAGCAGCTCCTGGGGCGCGTGTTGCGCATGCCGTATGCGACACGCCGGAAGCAAGATGACATGAACAAAGCCTATGCCCATGTCACCACCACGAGCTTTGGCAAGGCCGCTGGTGAGCTCACCCAGTCACTGGTGAACATCGGCTTCAACCCCCTGGAAGCCGCTGCTGCTATCCGCGGGTCTAAAGCCGATGGCGGGCCACTTGAGCTCACGGGCGGGTCGATGAATGCCCCGGCCCTGCCAGTCACACGAATCGAGCTGGAAAAGGCCCCCAACCTCTCAAACGCGCCAGAACGCGATCACGAACGAGTGGTGTTCAAGCTGGCCCAGGAGGGCGACGGCAGCAGCGGCGTGGTGGAGCTAACCAACGATCTGGACGCTTCCACGGTCGCGGCCATCCTCAAGTCGGTTCCGGCCAAGCGTCGCGAAGAGGTCGCGGCCCAGGTCGAACGGCACCAGATGCTTACGGCAGCGGCAAAGGCGCCCAGCGAGCACGGCATCCCGTTCCGAGTTCCACGCCTTTACACGGTGGAGCAAGGCGAGCTGGAGTTGGTTGATCGCAGTGTCGTGACCCAGGGCTTGAAATGGAACTTGGGCGATCACCCTGCGGACCTGTCTAGCTTCCACTTCGACGACAAATCGATGACCTTTGAGGTGGATTTGGAGAAGGGAAACGTGGTCTATCACTTGATCAAGGACGATGTGGGGACCTACCTGCCGGGCTTTGCCGAGAACAAAACAGCCAACGACCTCATTGGATTCTTGGACGGAAAGATCCGCGACATCCACATTCGTCAGCCTGAGGTGCGAGAGTGGGTGAGGGTAGCCATCGAAGGCCTGTTAAAGGGTCGCGGTTTCTCGCTCGCGCAGTTGCTAAAAGGCCAGTTCGTGCTTCAGCGCAAGTTGTCTGAACTCCTTCAGGCCACCAAAGCAACCGTTTTGTCAAAAGGCTTTCAGCAGGCACTGTTCGAAGGCGGCATGGAGCTGGTCGTGGACGACAGCCCTGACCACGCGTTCGAATACCCGGCTGACATGACTAAATATCCGGCACGGTTTTCATACCAAGGTCCGTATCGCTTCTCCAAGCACTACTACCCGGTGCCAGGTGATTTGACCTGGAAGACCGCTAAAGGTGAAGGAGAGGAATACGAGTGCGCCAAAGCTATCGATCTGCTGCCGGAGGTGGAGTTCTGGGTCCGTAACCTGGCTCACCCCTCCCAGTTCTGGATGCCGACTTCCCGTCAGCGCACCTACCCGGATTTTGTGGCAAGGCTAAAGGATGGGCGCCTCTTGGTCGTTGAATACAAAGGAAGCGACCGATTCACCGCTGACCAGGAGAAGGAGAAACGCATGGTGGGCGATCTCTGGGCAGCCAAGAGCAAGGGCAAGGGCGTCTACATCATGGCCGTGAAGCATCTCAATGGGCCCAGCGTGACTGATCAGATCAAGGCGGCCATCCAGAAGACGAAATGAGCAAAGCAGTCATGGATGATCTAGACCGATACCTGGGCGCAGCCTATGTCCTTCTCACGCAGGGGGTATGCGGAGACCGCGTCGCTGCTTAGGACCAGCACCGCAAAAGTCGTCTTTGACTACTACTACAACCTCAACGGCGGGATGAACTTCTACAAGCTCACTCTGGAGGTCCCGGCTGGGGCTTTCGCGGGGATACCCCACGTTCTACGCCATAAGCCTCAATCACCAGCTGGAGATGACAGTGCAGGTCCAAGTCACGCCAAGGCGCAGGGGCGTATTCTGCTTTATGGCGGAGGAGATGGCTCTGCGGGTCAAGGAACAGCGCTTCTACCTTACTCAGGCCAAGGCTCGTCTCCTGACGCCGTTTGCTGCGATCGAAGCAGAGGCGGAGGCGATCGAGAACGACTGCCTGGAGAACCCGCCGGAGTGCTTCGACCCCGAGCAATGGGACATGTCCATGGTTTACGAGGCGGCGTTTCATCAGAGCCTCGAACACTACGACCTTCTCCATGAGATGCGGGAGCGCACCCTCTTAGGCATCGCCGCCGGGATGTATCATCACTTTGAAAAGAGCTTCCGTGTCCGGATGGCCAGTGAGCTCCGCCAAGCAGGGTGGGTCATCGGAGAGAAGACTCGGGATCAGATTTGGCGGTGCGAATGGGGTCAGCTGGAGGCGCTGTTGGTCGCCTTCGGGTGGGATTTGCCGTCAGTGTCGCACTACCAAGACCTGGAGGCCTTGCGGCTGGTCGTCAACGTCTTCAAGCATGGCGAAGGCCCGGCTTTTGAAGCCTTGAAGCAACGCTTCCCCCGTTTTGTCCCCCAACTGGAATCAGAGGAGAGCTCTTGGCGGTATGTGGATTACACGAGCATGTGCGTGACCGAGGAGCATTTGGACGTATTCTCCGATGCCATCGTGAGCTTCTGGGAGGCCATCCCGCTTCGGCTGGCGGTTGAAGAGGGCGCAGCCACTTTGGATATTCCTTCCTTCTATGCCAAGGCAATGCGGCAAGACGGCTGTCCAACCTTCGCTGCGCAGCCTCCCGCTCCCATCTCACCCTGACCAGCGGACTCTTTAACGGTATCGAACTGGCAGGGGATGGTCTTCAGTTAGGTTTGCGGGCTGTTGTCGAGCCATCCGTTCACCAGGGCGCGTTGAAGGGCGAGGGCAACCTGAGTCGCGGCACACACCCAGTCGTCGTCTTCCGCGTATGGATCCTCTTCCGAATCTTCCTTCCCCCCGTGGAAGAGGTTGTTGCGGACTTGTTGCATGGCTTGGACCAGCGCCACCGCCTCTGAATCTGCATCCAAGGGGCAAGGCCTGAAGCGGGCCACCAGACGTCCGTTCTCCTCCACAATCCTCTGCTTCATGGGTCGTTCGTCGCGTTGACCAAGAAGACGCTTGCGCGCCCATTCGGGAACCTCTGCTAAAAAGGCATCGTCCAAGGGTCGGACGCGTTCTTCGACCTTGCGCCAAGCCACATCGGGAATCGGATGGCCATGTCTGTCGCTCCGGAAGAAGTCCCCATGCCGCCGCAGCTGGAACTCCAGCTTGCTGACGGACTTGAGGAGGTCGTAGGCGAGGTCTTGGCGGACGGGCATGCCTGCATCGTATCCGAAGCATCGGGGGATCCACACCGCCACCGCGCGTTGCTAAGGTCCAGTGGCCGCCAGGAAGGCGGCTTGCAGGAGCGCCACTTCGTCCTCTCCCGAATCGAGCAAATCACCCGCTTGGCCGTCCAGCGGCCGTGATCTGACGTGCGGCGTTGGTTTGGCTTCAACCCAGCCGATGGGCTATAAACCACGCTTACCTAACGGAGCATTCCCCTTGGCCTTCACCACCCTCAAATCGCTCGATGCGGAGATCAAACTGCTGGAAGCCCAGAAAAAACTAGTCGAGAAACGCGACGGAGAGGTGCCCAAGGCGCTCGCAGTGCTCCAAAAGTATGCGAAGGTCCTCACTCCCGCGCAGCGGCGGCAGGTCGCGAAACTGATCGGGGAATCAATCGACGCCCAGCCGGCGCGCGCGCTCAAGGCGACCACTGGAGCCTTGAAGGGGCGCAAGCTCGGCAAGGTGGCTCCCAAGTATCGACTCCCGACGGGAGAGACCTGGGCAGGACGAGGGCTGGCGCCCAAGGCTTTCACTGCATGGGCGAAGTCAGCCGAAGGCAAGGCGTGGGTGCAGGCCAACCCTGGCGCCAAGTTCCCGCCCGCCGCTGGCAAGGTAAAGAAGGCCGCGGCTAAGGGAGCTGTGAAGGTAGGCAAGGTCGCTAAGAAGGCAAAGCCGATTCGGAAACCTGCCAAGAAAGCCAAGGCGAAGGCGGCGGCCTAGCTTTACGGCATAGATTTTCCAGCTCTTGCCCAAATAGCTTCTTTGGGGGCTGCTCTCAAGATCCGAAACGATATGAAGATGGAGTTAAGAAAGTGGTGAACGGTTTGAAACCCCAAACTTGGGAGCAGTGGGAGGAGATCTGCTGCCATCTTATGGCTGACATCGCGAGGAAAAAAGGTCACGAGGTCCGCTTTCAATCATATGGGAGCAAGGGGCAGAGTCAGCATGGTGTCGACTTGGTGCCACTGCATTCGCCTTTGCCCATCGTAGGCCAATGCAAAATGATCGAGGGTTCCTACACATGGAGGGAGGTGCTGGAGGAGGTCAAGAAAACCGATAAATACGACGGCAAGATCGAGTGCTACGTATTGTTCACTACGGCGAACAGGCACACGTCTATTCAGAACCAACAAAATTCAGACGCGCCACACTTCCACAAAAGACCCGATGGGTCGTCTTTCCCCGTTCTCGTAAAATACTGGCAAGATTACGAGGCTGGCGATCTGCGGCTTGTGCCTGAACGTGTGCTTCGCCACGCCTTCTCTAATGCTATCGAGTTCGCGAATTCGATCGCGCCTCCGTCCATTGACGAATACACGGCCTCGCTGGCGGCCTTGCGCAGCTACATCCCGCCTCGCATATCTCTCAAGAATTTGGAGTGGCTTGAATGGCATGATTTTAGCTCGGGACGGCTGCAGGAACAGGCTTATGAGCCGTTTCATAGCTTGTATCTCCAACTCGTTCGTTTGGAGGATGCTCTGCGGCTACAGATGAAGGATGTTTTGCAGAGCGCTGGCTATCCCGAGATGCAGGCGACACTGCCGGCGGGCAACGAGTTCTATTCAGCTCTCAAGGAGTTCGTTTGCTCGGTAAGGCCTCACATCATTGGGGAGACTGAGAAGGATGGCACGTCTACTCTTAGCTTGGTTGGAATAAGCGGGTGGCAAGGAAAGGCGCATCAAATTGGCAGTGGTGCTAGATATCTCGCTCAGATCTATCGCAAGTCAGTGCTTGGTCAGTGGGTCTGACTGTCCCGACGGCGCTGGAGGAGGGTTGGGTCCTTCGGTGAGTTCCTCTCGTTGTGGTAGAGGTCTCGTCATCCAACCTCTTTTTGATTGGCTTTCGTTCGGAACTAGAGGGTGCCAAGCTGAGCTTGGCGCGCCTTAGTCATAGTGATCGCCTCTTCATACGATGCGGCCTTGCCGCTGATCAAAAGATCCAAGGCTACCCAATGCCTTGCAGTGTAATAGATGTTTCCCAGCGGGAGCGGTGTTGCGGGCCTCATCGCAGGTCCTAGCGTGTAAACAAAGTTTGGAGTGCTTGTCACGGGCCAAGTTGGATCGACCTCCTGAAGGTTATCAACCGTTTCAACGTGTTCAATGAAGTGGACACTTCTGAACTCCGATAGGTAGCGAAAGCCGATGTATGCCGGCGGAATCGTTGGCCAACCATTGCCTCCAACGGGATGGAAATACCGCCCATGCTTGGCCACCACGTCGATCCAAGTCATGTCCGACGAGTTGGGAAGCAAGTCGCGACTGAGGGACACCACGTAGGCAAGCGAATCAAACGCATTCGAGGTCATTCCATACTCCGCAAGATGCAAGTTGAGTTGATGAAGCCAGAGACGCTCGGTTTGGCTTTTGCACGCTGCGTGGGCCCGCTTCACCATCGTTCGGACGTCGGACCAGGAAAGGTGGTCAACGGGGATGCCATCCACGTCGGCAGGGAGGTGGCGAATGGCCCAATCCCTTCGCGCCGCGCTGATGGAGATTAGGCGCTTGTGGTGCACATTGGAGTTGGAAAGACGAGGTGCATACCGTGCCAACTGTGCCCTTGAGGGAACTTGCCAGTCGCGCTTTGCCTCGAAGATCAGGTGAAAGGCCGTGCCCGAAATCACCTCCAGATCCGTGAAGCCCCGGTCGGCCAAATCGAAGGTCTGGCTGGATAAAACGACGTTGGCAAGCGGATTCAAACCCATCGATCCCAGCAGTTCTGCACGAAGCCCTGGCGACTGCTCCAAACACCAGCCCAGGGCAAAGGTGCCGGCGTTTTCGTCGCACCCTGCAAGTCCAAAACAGCTTGCGGGCGCTGCCCCCCTGATGAGCATCGGTGCTTCCTTTCCTGGTGGTGATTTCAACGCATTGGCTGATGGTGCCAGAACGGTAAGTTCTCAGGCCACCACTTTCCTCGCGCGACCCTCCTCAGCACGAGCGCCCGGAACGCTTCAGGGGAAGGGGCTGGCCCCTTCCGCTTGTGCCTGCACTGGTTGCATCGGGCATGTGCGGCCACCACGTTGCCGGATACGTCTCGGCCCCCGTCTTGCTGGGCCAGCAGGTGTTCGGCGGTGCACTGAAAGGCTCGAGCCTTGCGGATATTCAGTCCCAGCTCTGAAGGGGCTTCCAGCCACATCGGGAGGCCGCAATAGAAGCAGCGGCCGGACTGGGCGTGGAAGGCAGACGTGCGGATGGATTTAAGACGCTTGGTCGTCATGGATGGCTCCGGAATCGAAAAGGATTCCCGCGCCCCCATTGGGTGGACCTCGGGCACCCGGAGCCTATTGGCTATGCGGGCACAACACCGGCGCTTTTAGCGACCGGCGTCCGCTTTATAGCCTGAGCCTGAGGCATGCGCAACCATTGGCACTGTAGGAGGATCACCCTCCGCTCAGCACGCCGTTTGGGGCACTGGGAGGCATCGGAGGGCGTATCTGTCCCGTGAGGCCTGAGGTCGCTATCCTCAGTCCGACGACATGCGCAAGGAATGCCAACGATGGAAGCCTTTGACTGGTCCAAAGCCCCCTTTGCTGCCACTCGCTGGCGGGGACAGGTCATCCCGGACGCACTGCCCATACTGATCCGGTGGGCTCAGGAAGGAGAGCCGCATAGCTACAGCGACTTGGCTCAAGAGCTGCATGACCAGTTCGGCCACGCCATCAAGCCCCGTAAGGACCTCTACGGGACCGTTGCTGGCGGTGTCGCCCAAGCCATCGAGTGGCTGAGTGGCCAGTGGGAGACCCCAATTCCCCCACTGCATGTAATCGTGGTGAACAAGCAGACCAGACACCCCGGCGATGGCGCGATCACCATCTCCCCCGCCTATTTCCACGGCAAGAAGTGGGTCACCGAGGAAGAAAAGCGGGCACACCTCCGTCAAGCCATGGAGGACGTGTTCACCTACCCTGATTGGAGCCGGGTAGCTGCCGCGTTGGGGGCGACATCGCTCATGCCGCGAGCTGGTGCCAAGCCAATAGACGCTAACGAGCAGGCTATCCCGCTGCCCAAAATCCAGCAGGGAGGAGGAGCTGAGAGCGCGGAGCACCAAGCCCTGAAGCGATGGGTGCGGGAGCACCCCGAAGAGCTGGAAGACTTCGGAGAGTTTGAGCCCGGCAAGAACGAGGCGGTGCTGAGCAGTGGGGACCGCTTGGACGTGCTATTCGACAATGCCAGACAGCGCTTGGCCGTGGAAGTAAAGACCAGCAAATGCTCGGAGGACGAGCTCATGCGTGGGGTATACCAGTGCGTGAAATACAGAGCCATCCTCCGGGCAGAACAGTTGGCCATGCGCCAAGTGCCCAACGGCGAGGCCGTTCTGATCTGTCCGCGGGCACCCGACAAGACGACTAAAGCTCTCATCAAGCGACTGAACGTGAATTTCCACCGGGTGCCCGTCGATGCAGAACGCTGAGCAAGGGCGCGCGGGAGAGCGGGCGTGAGGGGACTGGGCTGGGGACCCATTGGGCTGCTTGTCGTAGCAGGCTGGATACTCAACACAATAGGCGAGGGTGCCTTCAAAGTGCTCCTCTATTTGGTAATGGGAATCGTCCTGCTGCGTGAAGTTGTGGCTCTGATAGCGAGGTTCGGCTGGTTGAAGCCGCAGGGTTCGTCTGCAGCGAATGATGCAACGGAATCGAAGCGGCAGCGCATCGAATCACGTCGAGGGGCGAGCGTTGCAGAGCTGATCAGGGCCGTCCAGGGGCGGGATGCGGATCGCATCGAGTTCCTGGTGCTGCAAAAGAACATCAGCCCGTATGAGTCAGGGCGTGTT
>Ga0157370_10009672_pt1 | contig 10252 bp, 7 predicted proteins | sample C35metaG_FD_113463 | JGI IMG/M metagenome (GOLD analysis project Ga0157370, IMG submission 113463) | Corn rhizosphere microbial communities from Kellogg Biological Station, Michigan, USA - C3-5 metaG | ecosystem: Host-associated > Plants > Roots > Rhizosphere > Soil | place: USA: Michigan... | reverse complement strand
TTTGAACCCACGACCAAAGGATTATGAGTCCCCTGCTCTAACCACTGAGCTACAGGCCCTTATATAGAAGACGCTTTCTGTGAATGAGTTCCACAGGCAAGCGGGGACGTTTCTAGGCGCAGGGAGGAAACACCGCAAGCAAACTTCCGACGTAGTTCGGATTTTGGGAGAACCTCACCCGCAATGCATGGAAAGCCGCACCTGAAAGCCGGTATTTCCTTTGGCCAATGAGACATCCCCGCCGTGGGCGCGGAAGATGGAGCGGGCGATGGAGAGGCCCAAGCCGACGCCGCCGGTATTGCGATTCCGGGAAGCTTCCAAACGAACGAAAGCCCCGAAAACATTTTCCCACTCCGCCTCGGGGATGCCGGCGCCATCGTCCTCGACAATGATGGTGACGCCATCGGTGGAAGGCTGTAACATCACGCGGGCGCGATCACCGTAGCGGACGGCATTCTCGATGATATTCCGGATGGCGCGGCGGATGGCATCCGGGCGGCAGGTGCTGGTGATGCGTTCTCCACCAGCGAACTCGACTTTCCAGCCAAGCTCCACCAGATCATCGCAGAGGCTTTCGAGCAGGGCGGTGAGATCCACCTTTCGAGTGGGCTCCGCAGTGGATTCCGAGCGGGCGAAGGAAAGTGCGGCTTCGGTCATGCTCTGCATCTCATCCAGGGTGGAGAGAAGTTTTTCCCGCACTTCCGGATCGGTTACGAATTCCGAGCGGAGGCGGAGTGAGGTGATGGGTGTGCGCAGATCATGGCCGATGGCGGCGAGCATGCGGGTGCGGTCTTCCACGAAACGGCGGAGGCGGACCTGCATGCGGTTGAATGCAGCCACGGTGCAACGGATATCATCCGGGCCTTCTTCCGGGATCAATTCCACATCCTCGCCACGGCCAAAACGATCCGCCGCTCTCGATAGACGCTGGAGGGGGCGGGAAATACGGCGCGCCACGTAGAACGCAGCGGTCAGGAAAATGATAATGGTGAAGCCCAGCGCGGCATAATAACCGGGAGTGACGGTGGGGCTCACCAAATAGTCCGGCTTTGCATAAGCGGTATTGAGCCAGGTGCCATCGTCCAACTGAACGGCGAAACCAAAGCCATTCCACTTTTCAAGGGAGACCATTTCCACCGGCAGACGCAGCATCCAGGAATCCGGAGGCAGCGTGACCCAGTGGGCTTGGGTCAAACGAGATAGGACCGGATCATCCTTGAAACGATTGATGGAGCCGGAATTTTTAATGTTTCCCGGCAAGGGCATGAGCAGTTTTTCGCGGGCGACGTGCTGCCATGCGATGGCATCTACGGATTTTTCCGGCGTAAGCCAGTAGCGGGTGAGCGGCGTGCAACTGTTCTCCAGGATCTGTGCCCGCTGAGGAATGGGCGTGGCAAGGGTCAGGCGGTAGGCGGAGGCCACGCGTCCCAGGCATTCATCCCGGATGGCCCAGCGCAGGGCATTCATCCGCTCATAGTGATGCACCAGCAGGGAAATGCCCTGGGACAGAGCCACCGCCATGAGCATCACTCCTATCAGACGCCCTGTGAGGGTGCGTGTGAAAAAACGCTTCATAGGCTTTCCACCTCTGCGGTGAACTGATAGCCATCTCCCCAGCACGTTTTGATTAGAGTGGGCTTGGCTGGATCTTCCTCCACCTTGCGGCGGAGGCGGCTCACCTGATTGTCAATCGTACGGTCCCACACATCGGCGGTGCGGCCGCTCGTTAGATCGAGCAACTGATCACGTGAAAGGATAGTGCCGGGATGTTTGAGAAAAACGCTGAGCAAACGAAACTCCGCATTGCTCAAGGAGATGGTGACGCCATCACTGCCGATGATCTCATGACGGGCAACGTCCACGATTTTATCCTCAAAGCGGAGGCGTTTCCCCAGTGTCGCCGCCTTTGATGAACTACTGACTGCCTGCTGGGTGCGGCGGAGCACCGCCTTGATGCGGGCGAGAAGTTCGCGCGGATTGAAAGGCTTGATCAGATAATCATCGCCCCCGATTTCCAAGCCAATGATGCGGTCTGTATCTTCCGCCATGGCCGTTAGAAAAATCACCGGAATCTGGGACTTGGAGCGAAGCTCACGGCAGATTTCCAATCCATCATCCCCTGGCATCATGATGTCGAGGACGATGAGGTCCGGCGCATCTGCCTCCACCAGCTTCCGCAGGGTGTCCCCTCCATCCGCAACGCTTACCCGATACCCACGCTCACCCAGGTATCTGCCTACGAGTTCCCGGATATCCTCATGATCATCGACTACGGCTATGTGCGCGGGATTTTCCATTAGGTATGAATGGGGCTACCTTATCAGAAATTCAGCGACTGGGGCACGGAAAAGTGTAACAAGATGTGGCATTTCTTCCTCATTCCGAACGTTATATTACAAATTACAGGCTCCACTGGCGTACTTCTGAGACAGGTGGGTGATAGCCTCAGGGCCTCGTCTCGCCATGTGGATCGTCCTCTTTGCCCTCCGTTATAAATACACCATCGGTGTACTCGCCATTCTGATCCTCCTCTTTGGCGTGATGTCTGCGCGGAAAATGTCCACGGATATTCTTCCCCGCGTGGATAGTCCGGAGATCACGCTGGTCTGGAGCTACACTGGTTTGAACGCCACGGAAATGGCGTCCAAGATTACTTCCTTCTCGGAAATCGCCACGCTCAACAGTGTGGACGATCTGCTGGAAGTCCGCTCGGAGACCTCCAACGGCATCGGTCTGGTGAAGCTCAAGTTTCAATCCTACGTGGATGTGAACACGGCATTGGTGCAGGCCACCAGTGTTTCCCAGACGATCCTGCGGCGCATGCCTACGGGTACCACCCCTCCCCTGATCATACGGACCAGCCCTTCCAGCGTGCCGATCATCCAGTTGGTCATGTCGTCTGATACGATGACCAGCGGGCAACTTTTCGATTACGCCCGGCTGACGCTGCGTTCCCAATTACAAAGCGTACCGGGAATGCGGATATCCCTCCCCTACGGTGGAGCCGCGCGACAGATCATGGTGGATCTGAACCCGGATGCGCTGAACGCCTTCGGCATCTCTGCGGCAGAAGTGAATGCCGCCATCGGCAGGCAAAACCTCACACTCCCCTCCGGCATCATCCGTGAAGGCGGACGTGAGCTTCCTGTGGAAATCAATGCCAGCCCGGAAAATGTGCAGGCGTTCCTCGATCTGCCGCTGCGTGTGGTGGAAGGGAAAATGATCCTCCTGCGTGATGTGGCAAACGTCCGCGATGGCGAGGCGGTAAGCACCAACGTGGCCCGGCTGAACGGACAGAACGCGGTAATGATTTCCATTCTGAAGCTCGGCAGCGCCTCCACCGTGGACATCATCGACGGGATCAGGCAGCGCATGCCGGAGATCCGGGCATCTGCGCCCGCCGGCATGAACATCGAGCCGATCTTCGATCAATCCGTGTTTGTGCGATCCGCAGTCAAGGGTGTGGAGCATGAGATTTTGTTAGTGGGTGGACTCGTAGCCGCCGTTGTTCTGCTTTTCCTCGGTTCGTGGCGCTCCACTCTCATCGTGCTGACTTCCATTCCACTGGCGCTGCTGTGCTCCATCGTGGGACTGAGCCTCATCGGCGCCACTTTCAACCTGATGACACTGGGCGGCCTGGCACTGGCCATCGGTATCCTGGTGGACAACTCACTGGTGGAGATCGAGAACATCAAGCGGCAGATCTCCTTGGGGAAAGACGTGCGGCAGGCAATCATCGATGGTGCCCGGCAGGTGGCATTTCCCGAGTTCGTTTCCACACTCTCCATCTGCATCGTGTTCCTGCCCATCTTCCTGCTGAGCGGCACGGCATCCTATGTATTCCGTCCATTGGCTCTGGCGGTGGTGTTTGCCATGATCGCCAGTTACCTGCTGGCCCGCACACTGGTGCCCACTCTGGCTTCCATCATTCTGCCTGCGGAGGCGCGCATCGAAGAAAAGCGGGCAGGAAAACCACCGCGCGGGCTTTCCCGGATTCATCACTCCATCGAGCACGGTATGGACCGGGCGTCCGAGATCCAAGGCTCCGTGCTGAAATTCATCTTCAGTCACAAGCTGATCATCCTCATCCCCATCGGCATCGCGCTCACACTGGGGCTTTTCTCCGGCTTCATGTCCGGACGTGAGTTTTTCCCGAAGACGGATGCAGGTCTGATCCGCCTTTTCGTTCGGATTCCCAGTGGCGCACGGATTGAGGAAACGGGCCGGATGATGGCCGATGTGCAGCGTGAGATCCGGGCCATCATTCCCGCGAAAGAACTGGATTTCGTCGTGGAAAACATCGGTGCGCCTTCGTCGGTAAACCAAGCCTATGTGGACACCACTTCCATCAGCTCCTCCGATGGTGAGGTGCTGGTGCAACTAGCCAAGGAACACGGCCCGAGTGAGGAATACGTGGAAAAAATCCGCACGATGCTGGCTCAGAAATTTCCAGACCTGCAGACGTTCTTCCGCCCGGCAGATGCCACCAGCCAGACGCTGGCCTCCGGTGCTCCGACGACATTTGAAGTGCGCTTCATGGGCCGCGATGTTGCCGGAAATCTGGCTCTGGCCAAGGAGCTGCGCGAACGCTTCATGAAAATACCCGGAGCAGTGGATGTGACGCTGCGTGAAGTGCTGGACCAGCCCTCATACTCCATCCGTGTGGACCGTGCGCGTGCCGCCACCTTCGGCATCACGCAGCAGGATGCATCCAATGCTCTGCTGGCCGCATTGGGCAGCGGGGGCTCCGTGGCTCCGAATTTCTGGTCGGACCCGGCGACGGGCTCCGCCTATGATGTTCAGATCATCGCCCCTCCGGCGAATTTGGACTCCGTGGAGCAGATCCTCAATCTGCCCATCCGCCCTTCCGTGGGAACGGCTGCTACGGTTCCACTGCGCTCCTTTGCCACCGTGGTGGAAAAGCGCGGCCCCGCCAGTGTATCCCGCACCACGATGCAGCCGACCTTCACCATCGTGGCAAACGTTTCCGGCCGTGATCTGGGAAGCGTGACCAAGGACTTGGAAAAAATCCTCTCCGATCTTCGCTCGCACCTGAAGCCTGCCAACAAGATCGACCTCGCCGGACAGGCCGCTCTCATGGAGGCAGCATATGGAGAACTGATCGGCGGTCTCGGCTTGGCTGCCGTGCTGGTCTTCCTCGTGATGGTGGTGAATTTCCAATCCTGGAGCCTGCCATTCGTCGCCATCAGTGGTCTGCCTGTGGCGGTTTCCGGGGCCTTGTTCGGGCTATGGGTGACGGGCACTCCCGTGAGCGTCCCGGCACTGATGGGAATCATCATGGTGGTGGGCGTATCCACCGCCAACAGCGTGCTGGTGAGCAGCTTTGCGCGGGATCGCTATGACGATGGATTGAGCGCGATGGATGCAGCCATCGAGGCCGCCACCACCCGCCTCCGGCCCGTGGTGATGACCGCCCTGGCCATGATTCTGGGAGTCATCCCCATGGCACTGGGCCATGCGGAAGGCGGAGAGCAAAATGCCCCGCTGGGCCGTGCGGTCATCGGTGGCCTCGCCTTCGGCACCTGGGCCTCACTGTTCCTCGTCCCGCTCGTTTTCTCCATAGTCCGTGGCCGTCACAAGCGCCCTGCAGCAACAGAGGAACCTGTCCCTCTTCTCATAGAAACCCTTCCCTAACACATAACAACTTTACATCATGACTGTATTTTTCATCTCCCGCACGCTGGCACTCCTGCTCATCACCACTCCGGTGCTGATGGCACAGGAAAAGAAGCCCGTTAAAACCGTGACGCCTACTCCTGCAAAAGCTGATAGTTCCTACGAAATCCCCGGCCGTACCGAACCACTGGAATCCGCCACCATTTTCAGTCGTGCTACCGGTATCGTAAAGGAGCGTAAGTTCGACATCGGTGATGTGGTGAAGAGTGGTGAGATCATCGCCATCATCGATGCGCCGGAAATCGTTCAGCAGGTAGAGGCGGCACGCGCCACCATCGATGAAACGAAAGCCCGCGCCAGCAGTGCGCACAGCTTGGCAGATCGTTCAGCGGAACTGCTGGAAGCGAATGCTGTTTCAAAAGAGGAATCCGATCAACGCTCGGCATCTGCAGCAGAAATGGATGCGTCCGTGCGGGTGGCGGAGGCGGAATACGCGAGATTGTCAGAGTTACAAAGCTTTGCCACCGTGCGGGCACCCTTCGATGGGGTGATTTCGGCCAGGAATTTTGATCGGGGTGACCGGGTCCGTGGCGACGCTGCTACGGCCGAGGGCTGGCTTTACAAGATCGCACGGTTGGACACCCTGCGTTTCGTCGTGAACGCAACGCCGGATCTAGCCCTTCGGCTGAGTAAGGAAAACGATGCGGCCATTCGCTTCAACGAACTACCGGGCAAGCCATTCTCTGCAAAGGTCTCCCGCTCCAGCAAGGTGTTCGATGCAGGCTCCGGCACCATGAGAATCGAGCTGCAGATGGAGAACAAGGACCTCTCCCTTCCAGTGGGACTCACGGGCACCGCTGCCTTTTCTCTGGCAGCCGCCAAGGAAACCTTCCTCGTCCCGACCAATACCCTCGTCATTCGAGATGGAAAGACCGGGCTGCTCGTCACCAAAAATGACAAAGTGGAACTGATGGAAGTCCTCGCTGGTCGCAACTTCGGACCGACTGTGGAAGTGACCTCATCTTCTCTATCAGAATCCACAGCGATCATCATCAATCCGAATGCCATGATTCGCCCGGGTGATGCGGTGGAAGCATCGGCCATTCAAATCGCGAAGGCGAAGTGATCAGGGACAATTACTGAGCTGTCTCAATCCATCCGATTGCGAATGCAAGCATTCGGAAGCTTTTCAGGTAAGACGGTTGGGAATGGTCGCGGAGCGGACATAGCCAGAGGCAAACCGTCTCTCCTTGAGCCTAACGGATCATCCGCGCTACCCGCATCCGCTCTGCGGCCACCAGGGCGGTGAAGCGGGCGTAGTCCTCCTCCTTCGAGAGGGAGCGCAGGCAATACGTGTATTCACTCCAGTGTCTCATTTCCTCCAGGGCGTTCTCCATGCGCAGGGCGATGACTTCCGCACTATCGGTTCCCCGTCCTGATAGACGCTCGTAGAGTTCCTCATCACTGGGGGGCATGACGAAAAGATCCACCACGGCACGATGAATCTCCGCATCCTCCCGCTCACGGATCTGGGCAGCCCCCTGCACATCGATGTCCATCACCACATCCATTCCCTTGTCCAGAAAGACCGTCACCTCGGACTTCAGGGTGCCGTAGAGATTGCCGTGGACGGTGGCATATTCGAGGAAATCCTTCGTAGCCAGGCGCGCCTCGAATTCCTCACGAGTGAGGAAGTGGTAGTCCTTTCCATTCTCTTCACCTGGGCGCGGAGAACGGGTGGTGCACGAAATGGAATAATGCGCCTCCCCTTCCGAGGCGAGGCGTCTGCATAAAGTGGTTTTCCCGGAACCCGAGGGGCCGGAAACAACAAGAAGGATACCAGTGCGTGCGGACATGGAAGAAGGAAGAGGTGGAAGCCAGATGCCGAATCGGATTACTAAAAAGAGCAAGATTTATCCGACGAGGGCCTTTCCATAACTTTTTACAAAAAAAGATGGGTATTCCAATTTGCAACGGACAGGTTCCACGCTTAGAAAGGGACATCCGAAAAGTTTTTCGGACTACATCCATAGAACGATATGAAAATCATCCGTAAAACCAAGAACGGAACCCGCCGTGAGGCGTTGCTGAAAGAGTATTTCATCACTGCATCGCTCATTGCCCTTCTTAAACGCGTGGGAGAAGAGATCGCAAATTCAGCACCCACACATGCGGAAGTGCGACAGCCAGCCTACGCCAAAATCCGCCACTAAGCGCAGGATAAACCCATCACTTTCCATCCGCCGTGCCTTCACCGGTGCGGCGGATTTTTTTTGCCGGATCATTTGGAGTTTGCGGAAAATGGAAATCTGCGCAAAATGAATTAGTTAAAGATGTTTCTTCCGGGATTTCGAGATCTGGTAAAACCGCAATGGGTGACGACCCTGGAACAGCTGAAGCTGTCCGGTGGACTCCCAGTGAGTGAATTATCCAGACGCTTGGATGCCAGCTACATGGCGGCCAAGCAATATTGTGAGGATCTGAAGGAGCTGGGCTATCTGGAACGCTCCCGCCTGCCGCGCACGGAGGTAGGCAGGCCGGAGATTCTCTATCGGCTGACGGCGAAGGCCATGGCTCTCTTCCCCCAGGCCGGGGTATCCTTCAGCCTGGAACTGCTGGAGCAGGTGAAGGCCTTGTTTGGAGAAAACGCGCCGGAGCGATTGATTTTCCAGCACTTCCAGACCCAGCAGGAGAAGTGGCAGCCCAAGCTATCGAAAGCGAAATCGCTGGTGGAAAAGGCCACGCTTCTTTCCGCCCTGCGGGAAAAGGAAGGCTCATTCGGTCGCTGCCGATATGATACGATCCATGGCTTCCGCATCGAGGAATACCACCACCCGATGCAGAAGGTGTATGAAAAATATCCGCGCGCCATCCTGATGGAAGTGCGGATGCTGGAGCAGCTGCTGGGCACAAAAGTGAACCGCAAGGAAATCCCAGGCGGTAAAGATGGCCCGGCGAGAGTCGATTATGAAGTATCGACACTTGGCTCGCCTTAAAGGTAACATCTGTGTCCCCATTTTTTGATGAATGGATCTGATGGGAAATTCGTCCAAAAACCCATTCCCGCACAAAGATATGAAAACCCCACGCATTCTACCCCTTGCAGCGCTCGCTATTTTTGCCACATCGGGCTGCGATCGGCAGAGCAGCAAACTAGCTGAACTGGAGCGCAAGGCAAACGACGCCGAGCAACGGCAGCGCGATCTGGAGAGGCAACTGGAGGATCAGAAAATCGCCTCCGAACGTGAAGCCATCGAACGCGAGCGGATGGAAATCGAGACTGCACGCTTGGACATGGAAAAATCCAAGGGTGAACTGGCTGCCTCACAGAATGAGGATCTGAGGAAGCGCGAGGAAGCTCTGGCCAAGCGGACCAAAAATCTGGATCAAAAAGAAGAGCACCTGGAGGACAAGGAAAACAGCCTGGATAACTACCGGGATCGCTTGAGTGATCGGGAGTTCGATATGGCAGGCCGTGAGTCTGCCGGATTTTCCCCATCCGTGGAGACGGTGCCTGTAGGTGACTACAGCATGTTTTACGATTCCCTTTCCTCTTACGGCTCGTGGTTTGAAACGCCGGACTATGGCTACGTCTGGCAGCCAGTGGCCGTTAGAGACAACAGCTGGCGTCCATACACCCGTGGCCGCTGGGTGTGCAGCGACCGGGGATGGACGTGGGTTTCCGATGAGCCATTCGGCTGGGCTACCTATCACTATGGCCGCTGGGCGCTGCTGAGAGGCCGGGGCTGGGTGTGGGTGCCGGGCGATGAATGGGCACCATGCTGGGTGACGTGGCGTGAAAATGATGACAACATCGGCTGGGCACCGCTGCCACCGGAAACCCTGGCCTACCGCGGCCGCCGCTGGGATTCCTCAGTGGAGACCATGTTTGCCATCAGCTCCAGTTGGTTCAGCTATGTGGAAGTGCGTCACTTTTCAGAGCCCGTCTATCGCTATTGCCAGCCGTATGAGCGCAGCTCGTATTTCTATCAAAATACGACCAACATCACGAATATCACCATCGTGAATCAACAGGTCTTCGTAGGCGGCCCGCGCTATCGCCGGGTGTGTGACCGGATCGGCAAGCCCTTCCCCTACTATCGCCTGGACGTGGATCAGCACCGCCGCCCTGGTGGTGACCGACTTTCCATGCGTCCCAGCTTTTCAGGAGATCGCTTGAATTTCGCCGCGCCGAATGTGGCCGTGAATTGGAATGACGGCCTGCGCCCCAAGAAGGTGCGTGAGCGCCTGGAAACCGTGAGCGTGGATCGTCAACGCGAAGTGGATCCGCAGGTGCGCGAGCGTTTCCGTGATTCCCGAAAAAACCGCCGTGATCAAGCGGAGCAAGTCATCACGCAAATGGGTGGTGAGAGCCAATTCAACGTCCGCCGTCTTGAGAAACTCGAAGACAACCGTAGGGAAGCAGACGAACAGGCACGCGAAATCGAGAAACTCCGCCGCGACAAACGGGAAGAGGAACGGCAGCAGCGGGCAGATCGTGACCAGCGTCCAGATCGTGACCAGCGTCCAGACCGTGACCAGCGTCCAGACCGTGACCAGCGTCCAGACCGTGACCAGCGTCCAGACCGTGACCAGCGTCCAGACCGTGACCAGC
>Ga0157370_10009671_pt1 | contig 10252 bp, 9 predicted proteins | sample C35metaG_FD_113463 | JGI IMG/M metagenome (GOLD analysis project Ga0157370, IMG submission 113463) | Corn rhizosphere microbial communities from Kellogg Biological Station, Michigan, USA - C3-5 metaG | ecosystem: Host-associated > Plants > Roots > Rhizosphere > Soil | place: USA: Michigan... | reverse complement strand
GGTTTCGCTCTGATCGACTATGGCAATCCGCACCGCAGCAGCGAATGTTGCGCTGCAGCATAGCCGTCAATAGCTTGTCGAGTTTCTCACCAAAACAGCCGGCGACGCCGAAAGGCTCGCGGCCGCCGTTGGGATGGTGCGCGACACGGTTGAGGCATAACCCGTCTCTTCCCTGATAACAGGGAATTTCATGCAAATTGGGCTCCAAAACAGGCCAATCTCGGCGCCTGAGCAAGCATCGGCATCTGCAAGCTCTTAGATTTGAAGCATTTTTGAGGCGAAATTGCAATTCCCTGTTCTTCGCCAGAACAGGGACCCAAATCACAATAACAGGGAGTTTAGCGCCTGTTTCAGGCGGCTTGATCGCCAGAACAGGTGGATCGGTTCACGTCGCCGCGCAGCGGCCCATCCACAAAAATTGTTCAGAAAATGAATTCTAACTCTTTCTGCTGGCGGGATGTTTCTGTTGTGTTCCTTCAGGCATGGAACAGACCTCCGCGAGGGCATTCCCCTCCGCGCACCAGCTGGCTGTACTCTATCGGCCCGTCAGTGCGCTCAAACCCGACGCGCGCAACGCGCGCACTCATCCCAAGCGGCAGATCGACCAGCTGGTGCGGTCGATCCAGGAATTCGGGTTCACGAACCCGGTCTTGATCGATGAGGGTGGCGTGCTGATCGCCGGCCACGGTCGTCTACGAGCGGCCAAGGAACTCGGTCTTGCCGAAGTTCCGACAATCACGCTCGAGGGGCTGAGTTCAGCCCAGAAGAAGGCGCTTCGACTGGCGGACAACAGATCGCGCTCAATGCCGGATGGGATCTTGAGATCCTCAAGCTTGGCCTTGAGGAGATCGGCTCGATCGACGTTGAGTATGACCTCTCGCTGACGGGCTTCTCGTCGGGCGAAATCGATGTGGTTCTCAAGGCTGCCAACGATCCCGATGATGAAGTCATCCCGGCCGTTCCAAGTAAGCCGCGGACGAACCCCGGCGACATCTGGGTTCTTGGCGATCATCGGCTTGGCTGCGGCGACAGCCGCGACGTTGAGTTCTTGCGCCGGTTGATTGGCGAAAGTGCTTCAATTGACGCTGCGTTCCTGGACCCACCGTACAATGTGAAGATCAACGGGCATGCGAATGCTGCCGGACGACATCGCGAGTTCGCAATGGCTTCGGGCGAGATGAGCACCAGCGAGTTTCGGATATTCCTTGAGGAGACGCTCGGCGCTGCCGCTCGCGTCTCCCGCGATGGGGCGATCCACTTCGTGTGCACGGACTGGCGCCATCTTGGTGACCTATCTGCGGCAGGAGGCGCGGTCTACGGCGACCTTCTGAACATCTGCGTGTGGAACAAGAGCAACGCCGGAATGGGCTCGCTGTACCGGTCAAAGCACGAGCTCGTTTTTGTCTACAAGGTTGGATCTGCTCCGCACTTCAACGCTGTCGAGCTTGGCAAGCACGGTCGCAACCGGACGAACGTTTGGGATTATGCGTCGGTCACTCCCCAGGAATAATTCGCCGTTACAACACTCGATTGTTGCCTATATGCAACATGGAAGCTGCTGAGGATTTCATTCGGGATCGCGGCAGGACAGGCCGTGAAAACCATTACATCTGATGACCTTACGACAGCGCGCCCGTACTTGGAATTGGGACCCGGAGTGCCGTCCGTGACAAGGAGCGGGGTTGAACGCGTATTGTTGCACGATCTTGACAATACGATTAAAATGTCGATGATCGTTGCAAATACGCGCCACGTGCCACGATAGTGCGACGTCGGCCAAATCGAGCAAGATTGGATTACAGAGGGGAGCATTGGTTGTTATGGTGATGTCGTCGCGCGCCGGCGTTCTTAGCTGTGCTCTTATCGGGAGCATTCTTACACCCATGTCGATTGCCCGGGCGCAATCGGCACCCGAAAGTGGCTCGACGAAGGTCGAAAAGAGCGGCGAAAAAGCCGGCAGTACGACCGCGAGTTCCTCTTCCACGTCGACGCAACCTGCGAATCAAGGTGTCGAGGAGATCGTCGTGACAGCGCAGAAGCGTGATGAGACGCTGCAGAACGTTCCGATGAGCATCACGGCGATCACCGGCGCCCAACTTGAGAAACGCGGTGTCGTCAACCTGCAGGACGCTATCAGCGGTGTTCCATCAGTTGCATTCCGCTCTGCTGGTCCGGGGCGGCAAGAACTCACCATCCGCGGCATTTCGTCGAGTGCCGGAATTTCATCGACTGTGGGTTATTACCTCGACGAGCTCGCAATTTCCGGAATGTCTTCGGACTCGGAAACGTCGTACCAGCAGAGCAACCTCGATCCCGACATGTTTGACATCCAGCGCATCGAGATCCTGCGTGGTCCGCAGGGCACGCTGTACGGGTCAGGAGCCATGGGCGGCGCGGTACGCATCCTGACGAATCAGCCCAAACTTGATCGTGTTCAGGGCGCCTTTAAGGGAGACGCTTCCTACACCAAGCACGGCGGCTTTAATGGGCAGGTGGATGGTATGGTGAACCTGCCCATCGGTCGTTCCGTTGCTCTTCGGGTCGTCGGGACCTATCGCGATTTCGACGGTTACATCAATCGCTTGATCGGTAACTTCGACGACGGTGGCGCTATCACCGGTCCTGCTGCCGATCCGTCCGCGCCAGGTGCTTCTCCGCTCACCGGTGTCACCTTGCCTAACAGACTGGGCACGGGCCCCATCCGCACGATTAAGAATGTGAACACCGAAAAGGTGCTCGGGCTTCGTTCGTCGCTGCGGCTTCAACTCGCTGACAACTTCTATCTTCAGCCCTCACTTTTTTATCAGGAAACGAAACAGGGCGGGAAGAACGAATATGACAGCGTTCCAGGCTCTTTAGACCATCGTCAGCCATTCGATATCGCTGAACCCTATAAGGATCGGTTCACAATCTACAGCTTGACGGCGAAATATGATCTTCCCGGCGTCTCCTTTGTATCGGCTACCGGATATACAAACCGTCACTTGAACAACGTGGAGGACTGGAGCGATCCAATGTCCTACTACTTTGGCTATTACAACCTAAATGACGCCAGCTTCCTGCCGGACCAGCGCGTCCTTTCGTCAGGTCAGCTGGCGACGCTGGACGATCTCTTCAACAACACCGCTTTTCCGGCAACCGTCCAGCCATTTCCCGCGGTAATCAAGGAAGATAACCGACTGCACAATTTCTCGGAAGAGCTGCGGGTGGCGTCGAACGGAAGTGGCCCGTTGAGCTGGGTCATTGGCGGATTCTACAAGAGCACTTCGGGCACGGCGCAGCATACGTTCGATCTCCCTGGCTATTCGGCCACCTTTCCGATGTACAACGACCTCGGTATTGTGAGCTTCGGCCCCGGGGGATGGCCTTGGGGCGATCTGCTCGCATTCAATAAACTGGAAACGCACACCAAGGAGTCCGCGCTTTTTGGACAGGCCGATTATAAGATACTGCACAACCTGACCTTGACGCTCGGCGGACGCTATTTCCGATATTCCAATAGCTTCGTGCGCAATAATGCAGGCCTGTTTTACGGCGGAGGCACCGCACTCACGGGTGAACCGCTAACCGGGAAATCGTCTGGTTCGGGTTTCACACCGAAAGGACTGCTTTCCTACAAGCCAAGCTCGAATTCCGAGATATATGTCAGCGCGAGCAAGGGCTTCCGGATCGGTGCTGCCACGCCGGCCATTCCGATCGACCGCTGCGGCTCAGACTTGGCAGCGATTGGCGTTACCACTCCTCCAACCTCTTATGGTCCGGATAGCCTTTGGAATTACGAAGTGGGGACCAAGAACCGACTTTTCGGAAACCGACTCACGTTGAATGCTGACGTATTCGACATCGAATGGAACCGCATCCAGCAGCGGATCGACCTTCCCACCTGCGGATTCAACTTCACGACGAACGCAGGGAATGCGCGCTCCCGCGGAGTGGAAGTTGAATCGGTCACTCGCTTGACAAGCTGGCTCGAGCTTTCTGGTGGATTTGGCTACACGGATGCCAAGTTCACATCAACTGCGCCCGGGACAGGGCTTCACCCTGGAGATCCCCTTCTCGATGTGCCCAAATTCACCGCCAACGTTGCCAGCGATCTCGATTTCAATCTTGGCTCCACTAGCGAATCACTGCACGTTCAGTGGAGTCACGTCTCGAGCCGCCTTGACGCCTATTCCGAGCCGGTGAAGCCCGCGTACAGCCTAGTCGGAGCGCGGTTGACGATCCGCAATCAATCTCCTTGGGAAGCCACCCTGTTTGTCGACAATCTATTCAACGCGCGTCCGGTATTCACCCGGATCGACACGCTCGGGCAGATTTGGGGTACTTATCGCCGCGTGGTAACATCCCGTCCGCGAACCATCGGGATCAGCATCAGTCGTAAGTTCGGAAGCTGATCCGTTCCTCCCCTGCGACGGGCAACGATGAGCTCCCGGACAAAAGAGTCCGGGAGCTCATTTGTTTGAAGTCCTCGCCGCTGAAATGTGGACGACATTAATCTGCCAATATCGATGAAGCAGGGGTGTAGTCGTAACCCAACGCGTCCGCGACCGCCTCGCAACTCACATCGCCTGCGTGGACATTCAGGCCCTGGGCGAGGTGCGGATTTGTCCGAAGCGCATCCTTCCAACCCAAGTCCGCTATTCGAAGCGCATGCGGCAAGGTCGCGTTGTTAAGCGCATAGGTGCTCGTCCGGGCAACGGCGCCGGGCATATTCGCAACGCAATAATGAACCACGTCATCAACTAGGTACGTCGGCTCGGCGTGGGTCGTGGGGCGGCTCGTCCCGAAGCATCCGCCCTGATCGATAGCGACATCGACGAGGACTGCGCCGGGTTGCATTAACTTCAACATGTCGCGGCTAATCAGCTTCGGAGCGGCGGCGCCGGGGATGAGAACCGCACCGACCACGAGGTCGGCGCCGGAGAGCAGCTCGGTCAGGATAGCTACGCCCGAGAAGGCGGTGCGAATGCGGCCATTGAACGTCCGGTCCAGTCGCTCGAGTACTTCGGTATTGCGGTCCAGGACCGTGACATCGGCGCCAAGACCGGCCGCCATTTGCGCCGCGTTGAAGCCAACGACACCGCCGCCGATGATCAGTACCTTGGCAGGCAAGACTCCCGGAACCCCGCCGAGCAGCACGCCCCGACCACCGTGAGCTTTCTCAAGCGCTGCGGCCCCGGCCTGAATGGACATTCGGCCAGCAACCTGGCTCATCGGCTTTAGCAGCGGCAAGCTGTTTCCCGGTCCCGTGACAGTCTCGTATGCGATCGCGGTCACACCCGATTTTACCAAATCCGCCGTTTGCTCTGGATCTGGAGCAAGGTGCAGATAGGTGAAGAGGATCTGGCCCGGGCGCAACAATGCGCGCTCTTGCACCTGCGGCTCCTTTACCTTCACGATCATTTCGGCACCCCCGAAAATCGTCCTTGCGTCCGGCTTGATGGTCGCGCCCGCGGCTTCATAGGCGGCGTCGGCCGCTCCTATGCCGAGGCCAGCGCAAGTCTCTACCCAGACTTCATGACCCCGCGAGGTGAGCTCACGCACACTCTCGGGTGTCAGGCCTACTCGGTATTCGTGGTTCTTGATTTCGCGAACGGTTCCAACGCGCATAATCCCTGCTCCCTTATGTGGGGCTAGATCGTGCCCCTCCCACGCGCATTTTATGCGAAAGTCTCAGGGATTAATTTGCTGAATTGCACTTTCATGGCTTAGTTGCGGGAATATTTACCGGCCGTTCCGCCAAGCTCAGGAATTCTATCCATGGACAGCTTCGACAACACTATCGTCGAGCAATTGCAACGCGATTCGTCGCTCTCGCTTGCCAGCCTCGCGGAGGTGGTAAACCTCTCGCCGTCGGCCTGTCACAGGCGAGTGCGCGCCCTTGAGGAGACAGGCGTAATCTCCGGCTATCATGCGCGTCTGGACCCGCGGCGGTTGGGCTACGCCGCCGAGGTGTTTGTGGAGATCACGCTGAACAGCCAAAGCCGGGAAGCGCTAGACAAATTCGAGCAGGCCGCGACCGACTTCGACCAGATATTGGAATGCCATTTGATGTCGGGTGCAGCCGATTACATTCTGCGTGTCGCAGCAGCCGACCTCGAAGATTACGATCGCGTGCATCGCGAATGCCTGGCAAACTTACCGGGCGTTGCTTCAATGCGCTCCAGCTTTTCATTGAGGACGATCAAGCGGATGCAGGGCTATCCTGTTCGCCGGCCGTGAGTCTCAATCGGCGGAAGAGTCTGAGTCCACTTCGGCGAAGACTTCGCGGGCAAGCTGGAACGACGCCATTCCCGCGGGAATGCCGCAATAGACGGCGACCTGGAGCAGCACCTCCCGGATCTCCTCACGCGTCAGCCCGTTCTTCAAGGCGCCGCGGATGTGCAGCTTCAGCTCGTGCGGACGATTGAGCGCGCTGATGATGCCGAGGTTCAACAGGCTTCGATCGCGGAGTGAAAGGCCAGGGCGAGTCCAAATAGTGCCCCAGCAATATTCCGTCGACAGCTGCTGCATGGCGCGGTTGAAATCGTCTGCTCCGGCGATGGATTTTTCGACATAATCGGTGCCCAGCACCTGTTTCCGTAGCGCGAGACCCTTTTCGAATTTGCTACGGCTCACCTTCGCCTCCCTCTCGCGCAGGTCGCGTTCTAAGCGGCGAGGCCGCCAAGCATACAATATTTGATCTCCAGATACTCATCGAGGCCGTGGCGTGATCCTTCGCGTCCAAATCCGGACTGCTTGACCCCACCAAACGGTGCGACCTCTGTAGAAAGAGCACCGTCGTTGACTGCCACCATTCCGTAATCGAGCGCTTCCATGACTCGCCAGACGCGCCCCAAGTCTCGCGAGTAGAAATAAGCAGCCAAGCCATAAGGCGTGTCATTGGCGATCTGAATGGCCTCTGCTTCGTCTTTGAAACGGAGGATCGGGGCGACTGGACCGAAGACCTCAGTCTGCACAATGTCCATCGCTGTTGTGACGCCTGTAAGCACTGTCGGCTCGACGAAGGCGCCACGAGTGTTGCCCCCGATGGTGGCCATTGCGCCGTCCGAAAGTGCATCGCGGATCAGTTTGGTCACCCGCGCACTGGCATTTACGTCAATCAGCGGTCCAATGGTCACATTCGGATCACGGCCATCGCCTGTCTTAAGATTGGCAACGCGAGCAGCAAGCTTCTCAACAAATTCGTCGTGCACATCGGTATGAACCAGAATTCGATTGGCACAAACGCAGGTCTGTCCTGCGTTTCGGAACTTGGCTGCCATGGCGCCTTCGACGGCGGCGTCTACATCCGCATCCTCGAATACGATGAAAGGCGCATTGCCGCCGAGCTCGAGACTGAGGCGTGTGATCTGCTGCGCTGCCTCCTTCATGAGAATTCGTCCAACGCGCGTCGAGCCTGTAAAACTGAGCTTGCGTACCAGTGGATGACTGCAAAAGACCTGTCCCGCCATCGCGGGATCGGCACAGGGTGCGACGCGAAACAAATCGGCGGGGATGCCGGCGCGATTCGCGAGATGCTCCAGAAATAAGGCGGACAATGGAGTTGCTTCCGCCGGTTTGACAATGATCGAGCAGCCGGCCGCGAGCGCCGGGGCGACCTTGCGCGTGATCATCGCCACCGGGAAATTCCACGGCGTGATTGCCGCACACGTGCCGACAGGTTGCCGCAGCGTCACAATCCTCTTGTCGGGATGATGCGAGGGTATGACCTCGCCATAGGCTCGCTTTCCCTCTTCGGCGAACCACTCGATGAAGGAGGCACCATACGAGACTTCGGTTCGGGATTCGGCGAGAGGTTTTCCACATTCAAGTGTGATGAGTTCCGCCAGCTCTTCGACGTTTTCGAGTATTAGCTGGTGCCAGCGGCGCATGACCTCAGAGCGTTGCTGCGCGGTCCGGCGTGCCCATTCGTGGCGGGCTGCCTCCGCCGCCTGAATCAATTCGTCGAGACCGTTTGCGTCGTAGGTCCCGATGGTCGCAATCAGTGAGCCGTCGCTCGGATTGAACACGCCTAGATCCGGCCCGCCCGCGTCTTCGTCGGAAACGAAGCGAAGCGTTTTCAAGTTGATTGCAGCAGACATTGGCTGACCTCAGATCATTCGGCTCAGCACATCAGTGTCGCGGCCGCGATCAACGAACCTGTGCTTGAGCGCACCGAGGATGTGCAGGATCGCGACACCGAGTAGCGTGAAAGCCAGAATCTCGTGCAGCTCGCTCAGGATCTCCGAAATATGGTCATTCTTCGGGAGGATTTCGGGGATCATGAAGAAGAAGAACGGTACGCCATCGCTTTGCGTGAACGTGCTCGATCGTGCGTAGCCGATCAGCGGGACGATGATCGCCAGGCTGTAGAGCGTTATGTGTGTGAAATGTGCCAGCATCTTTTCCCACCGGGAAAGACCGCTCGGCAACTCAGGGACCCGTGACCGAGTCCGAATCAGGATCGCGGTACAGACCAGCAAGAAGGTGAGGACTCCCAGCTCCTTGTGTGTGGGGTACAAGGTATCGAACTTGATCGGAGCTTCATCCGGTAGAGAGGTCATGTACCAGCCGAGCGGCACGAGGCTCAGGATAAGCAGCGCACGAGCCCAGTGCAGAACGCGCATCGGAAGCGAATATCGCCGAGGCTTCGGCTCTTGAGTGGCCACGACACTCTCCATGCTTAAAGATAGATCCCGCGCGAGTAGCCGCCATCCACTGTCAGCGACTCGCCGGTGATCGTTCCCGCATTTGGTCCCGCTAGAAATGTTACGGCCCGACCGATCTCGATCGGTTCGAGGAGACGCCCAAGCGGTACGGCAGTCACGAAATGATTCTCAACGTCTTGAGGCGCGCGATCCTCGGCTGCTGCCGTCTCCTGGAATAGGTCGGCGAGATGCGGAGTTCGCACCAGACCGGGGTGGATGGCATTCACAGTAATGCCGAATGGCGCCAGCTGATCGGAAAGCACCTTCGTCAGATGCGCAACCGCGGCATTGCGCAATCCGCTCAGCGTATCGCTTGAGCGGCCCGTCAGACCACCGATGTTGATGATCCGGCCGGAGCGCGCTGCCTTCATCGCCGGCGCCACCGCCTGAATCATTCGGAGGTAACCGCCAACCTTCACATCGAGATCGCGGATCAGTGCAGCAACGTCTACTTCTTCAATGGGTCCGCCAACCGGAGTGCTGCTTGCGGCGGCGTTGACCAGCACGTCCACGCGACCGAAGCGCTTGAAAACCTCGCTTGCCAACGCAGACGTGGATTGCGAATCCGTCACATCCGCCGGGATCGCGACGATGTCGCTGGCACTCTCAAGTTTGCCGGCCGCTTCAGCGAGTGAGCTGGCCTGTCTGGCGGTGATCACGACGCGGAAATTAGCCTCGATCAGCGCCGCGACGAGCCCCGGCGCCATGCCGCCACTGCCCCCGGTGACGATCGCAACCTGGCGTTCCATCAAGGTAGCTCTGCCTGAATTAGGAGCGGGCCATCGGCAGACAGCGCCCGCATCAGGCCTTCCCGGAACTCGGCGACGGTCGTCGCTCGGACGGCGGCAACGCCGTACCCCGCGGCCAGCGCAGTCCAGTCGGTACGTGGATCGTCGAGCCTGGTGAGCGAAGCAACGGCCGGGTCGTCCAGCGGAGTGTCCGCCCGCTTCAGCTCGGTCTGGAGAATTCCATAGCGATGGTTCGCCGCCAGGATGATTATGACCGGGAGTTTCTCTCTCGCCATCGTCCACAGAGCTTGTACCGTATAATGGGCGCTCCCATCTGACTGCAGGGCAATGACTCGCGACCCTGGCGCACCAAATGCAGCGCCGAGCGCACAGGGTAAGCCTTGCCCGATGGCGCCTCCGGTGTTGGTAATTACCCGATGTCGCCGCGCGCGGTGCGCTTCGCGCAGCCAAGGCCCGCCCAGCGTCGAACCCTCGAGCGAGATTACCGAGTCCTCAGGAAGTTGAACCAGGAGCTCTTCGATGATCGCGTTCGGGGAGAGCGGCGCGGTAGCGTCAAGCGGCGCCGCATGCACACTCTCCGGCCGCTCGTTGCATGGCTGGGTCGCTCCAAGCTGGTCGGCCAGTGCTCTAAGCGCGGAAACTCCGTCCTCGCCTGGCCGGCTCAAGACCACCAGTCGGTCTTCCGGAACGAGGACGCTTGGATAATCCTCATAACCGAAATAGCTGATCGGGCGCCGCGCGCCGGCGAGAATGACCGTGGCTTCGCCGAACTGCCGGATTACATCATCGGGAAAATAGGCTTGCCGCTCGATT
>Ga0157370_10009670_pt1 | contig 10253 bp, 11 predicted proteins | sample C35metaG_FD_113463 | JGI IMG/M metagenome (GOLD analysis project Ga0157370, IMG submission 113463) | Corn rhizosphere microbial communities from Kellogg Biological Station, Michigan, USA - C3-5 metaG | ecosystem: Host-associated > Plants > Roots > Rhizosphere > Soil | place: USA: Michigan... | reverse complement strand
TTTCAAGCGCTTGGCAAAGATGGCGGCAACGGACGTAGACAAGTGTTGGCATCGGTAGCTGAATCGCCAGCAGCATTGCCTATGTACGTCACGCGCAAAAGTCTATACCGTAGCAGTATATATTTGTTCGCGGGCGGCCTTTGAGGCTTTCCGCACGGCCACAGGTGGCTATCGAACAGCCGATGTGCTGCTACCCAACCGTCCAACCGCTTGCTGTCTTGCCGGGCCATGGTACCCGGGAGGACGGCGTGTCTATTCCTCCAATCACAAGGACAACGAGGCATGAAAACGCTGAACCATCCCTTTGAGCTTACGTCGGAGCAGAGAAAGCAAGGTGCCAAGTACAACCTTGCCGTCGTGGCTGCGCTTTTCATCTTCATGTTGATTGTTTCGGCCACAGGCACTGACGCCGCCATGCTTGTCGTTGAGGTCGTGCTAGCTATCGCCGTCGGCTTTACTGTGCGTCGCGGAACGCAGCGTGGCTGGATGCTCTACGCGGAGAAGTACCAGCCAGGCGCAACCTACACTTTTACCAAGAACCTGAAGCTGGGCGTGCTATGGCGCACGCTAGCGACTTGGCTTGTAGGGTGTGTAATTCTGGAATTTCTTACAGCTATGGCAGGCAGCAGTTTTGCCATCGCATTCGAGTTCCTTATCGGTGCATCCATCGTCATCCAAGCAGCGCATAGTTTCGGCCTGCGCTTCGGCTGGAAGTCGGCAGATAGCACGTTGACCGGTTCGGTACCCGTCACCGCGTCCCCTTGAGGGGGTAACACGCCGATGCCACAATCCATTAAGGAGTGTATGTCCACCGGGTGTGCGCTCTTTCGCATCTAACAGGGGAAACCATTATGAAGAGGTCACTTCGCGTCCGACTGGTGATGCCGGGGGCCACAGCGCTGTGCGCCCTCGTTGTGCTCGCCGCCGTCGTTGGTCTCACGGGCTGCACCCCAGACAAGCACATCACTGAGGTGAAGGCGATAGCCTTCAGTTACCCGGACAATAACACTCCCGACCCGAACCTGACCGTGGATCAGGCCCTCGATTACCGAAAGGTCTGTGATTCGGTGAAGTGGAAGGTCGACATGACCGAACAGCACCAGACCTTCGTCGAGTATCACTGCGATTACAAGGGTGTCGATGACTCCATGTACGTCGCACGCGACGGTGGCCTCTCCGCTTCTGCGGAGGACGTCTACCAATGGACTTACGGCACCAATGGGCAGCCCGAGCTTAGCTACGTCGGGTTTACCATCCACTTCAAAAACGGAACATCCAAGAACTACACGTTCAACACCACTCGCGTCATGGAACTGGCCAGTAAAAATAAGGCCACGAACTTCGATGAGGCCTTCTCCTACCTCAACAATACGCCCATACCGCTCAAGCCTGCTTTGCCCATTACGGACACCACCTATGGGAACACAGTGACATCGCTGTATCCGGGCCACAGCGCGATGGATGCTGCTGTTCTTACCTACGGATGGATCGAATCAAATCTGACAATCACCGGCATTGATGAGCTTGGGTATCCGGTGATGAGTGGAGCATGTCAAGACGAGACGCGGTGCGTTGTGTTGACTGGGCCACCCGATGACACAAGGAGAACGGAGGTCTCCATGGCTGTCCTCGCCAGCCACTTACTCCCAGTGGACCCAAAAGACGTGGAGTATGCCGTCAAGCGTGGCCAGTCCAAGATTAATGGGAGTGACTGGCAGATCGTCAAGCCGCATTCGCCAAACAAGCTTGCCTGTTTGGGCCTTATTTGCTTCGACATACTAGCTCGTCCTGTAGGGCGTGCTCCTGCATCCATTGTGGCTAAGGAAGTAGGGGCGAGTGAGTCCGCGCAAGAAGCATCTGCCACCCAGGCACCTGCAGCAACGAAGATTTCCCAGCCGAACGACGCCACTGATTCGTTAGCTGCAGCCATGGCGAGCACGGCCATGACACCGCCGGCTTCCGCGCCCATTACCGCGCCAGTCGCCTCCACTGCTGCTGCCTCCGCTCCGACGACCGTTGCCGCTGGTGCATCGGCGGCTTCATCCAACGTGCCGATCGATGATCCGGCCGACCTCGCTAAGATGACAGCGCTCGCCCAGCAGGCGGCGTCCACCAGTCCCGACGACCCGAGCACCAGCGATGGGATCATCGACGGCCCGTTCAATCCGTCCGGTATGAATCTCCAAGCCGGCAAGCCGCGACCGGATGGGTATCCGAACTATGCCGTGAGCTGCGACTTCAAGGCCAACCAGTGCAGCTTCGTGAACGGCATGGGGCAGTCGCTCCAAGATACGCCGGAGCACCTATACTCGGCCGCCGTCACCGTCGTGCGCAATGCCGATGCACTGTCTGGCAAGTACAGCTGTAACCACGGCCTCTGCATCGACAATAAGGGCGACTTCGTGGGTCGCATCTCAGCCGCAATGGCGCAGGCGCACCCCGAGTTGATGCAGTAACGGAAGCGATGTTCCCCCGCTCTCACCAAGCGGGGTTCATTGCCCAATGACTCCGTCCTGCGACTAAAAGAAGTCCCGTGAAACGCACGACCGTTTCCCTCATTGCCATCGTAGTGCTCACTACTGATGTCAGTCTCACCGGCCATACCCTACGCTCCCTGTTCTCAATAACCAGGTGGAGTCGAGTCCAGGCATGACGGAGCGTGTTCTTTTCAAGTTTTCGCCGTGACGCTCAGGCGTGCATGATTTCAATTCAACGAAATCTCAGACACATATTACCCCTGCGAAGTCGGTAGCTATCGGCTTCGCGTTTGGACGCTCCGCGTCGCAGCGTTCGCAAGGGATTCCTGACTCATGACAGGCAAACTCGAAGCGGTCTACTGCGTCCTGGTGGTTGCGACCGCGGTACTGGTCGGCATCGTCCGCTGCACCCGCTGTAGCGAATTCAAAGCTCCCTGATCCAACGCGTCACACGCATAGCGCACAAGGCCCGGCATGTCCGGGCCTTGTGCGTTTATGCCACCCACTTACGAGGAAACGACAATGCACCTGGTTGAAACCATGGCCTATGCCGGTGAAAAGCCCTGGCACGGCCTGGGCAACAAGCTTGCCCCGCAGCAACCCGTCGAGGTCTGGAAGAAGAACGCCGGAATGGACTGGCAGATCGAGCAGTCCGAAGTTCGCTACATTTCCGGCAGCAACAACGTCGGGGTCATCAATGCCTTCCCGGAACAGAAGGTGCTCTATCGCTCCGATACCAAGGCTCCGTTGGCCGTTGTGTCCAAGCGCTTTCACGTGGTGCAGCCGGGCGAGATCCTGGAGTTCTATCGCGACCTGACCGCCTGCAACGGCTTCGAGTTGGAAACGGCGGGCGTGCTGCGCGAAGGCCGCAAGTTCTGGGCGTTGGCGAAGACGGGCCAGAGCACGACGTTCAAAGGCCGCGACCGGGTGGACGGCTACCTGCTGTTGGCCACGGCCTGCGACGGCACGCTGGCCACCACGGCGCAGTTCACCTCGGTACGGGTGGTCTGCAACAACACCTTGTCCATTGCGCTGGGGAACACCAGTGGTGCCATCAAGGTGCCACATCGCAGCCAGTTCGATCCCGAGGCGGTCAAGCGCCAATTGGGCATCACTGTTTCATCCTGGGATGGCTTCGTCGCGCGCATGAAGGCGTTGGTGGAGCGGCCGGTCGACCCCGGTACGGTCGAAGGCCTGTTGCGCCGGGTACTCACCTACGCCGCTCCAGACGGTAAGGCCGTGGTGGTCAACGAACAGGCGCTGGCCACCGTCCGCTCGCTGTACGAAGGCGGCGGTCGCGGCGCGTTGATGGCGTCCAGCCGGGGCACTGCCTGGGGGCTGGTCAACAGCGTGACCGAGTTCGTCGATCACCACCGTCGGGCGCGCAGTGACGATCACCGACGTGATGCGGCGTGGTTCGGCCAGGGCGCGCAGATCAAGCAGCGTGCCTGGGACGAAGCGATGAAGCTGGTGGGCTGACGGAGAACTGCGATGGGACTGGATATGTATCTGTATCTGGAAGCCAAGCGAAGGAGTTGGATGAGCAGCGGCGTGCCAGTGGGTTTGACCAGGCAGCGCTGGACGAAGCGGCATGCAAGGGCTTCGCCAACGGTGCGTTCGAGGAGCTGGGAGAAGACGTGCCGGCGGTGGATGAGGAGTTTTACCCCGGCACCGGGTCGATAGATGGCGAGGCAACGGCCACGCGAGACGTGACGCTAAGTCTGCGCGGCAAGCTTGACGACAAGGTCGCCCGTTTGGGGCACGGTTGATATCAACAACGAGGAGAGAAGAGATGTTTCGAGTGATTGGTGCCGTGGTGGTCTACGGGTTTGCGCTCTACGGCCTCGGCCACTATCTCGTCCGTACGAAGGCAGACCAGATCTAGGGGAAGGTTTTGGACAAGTCGACAGCAGCACTGCTCAACCAGAAGCTTGCTGGTGCTATTGCCGTGCGATCTCGGCAGCGCCGCTTAGCGAGACGGCTTGTGTAGTCGAACCGCTGGAACAACCCATGTCGAGTGAGGTGCGGACTGGTAACGAGAGGAGGCCTCGGCCCTCCTTCCCAGTTTGCAAGATCTCTTTTTTTGGCTTCGGCGCGATGAAGGGCGCTAGAGGCGTTATGGCTCGTAGTGTGGGTTGCCAAGAATTTCATCGACGAAAGTCATGTCGTGACCCACTTTACGCGGCGCACCGCGTTTTGACTGGGATCCAGATTGCTGCTTCATATTGCCGCGCATGAGATTTCGCTTGTGTCCGGTCATGACGTAGCCATCTCCCTTCACCAGATACTTGATCGCCTCTTTGATGCCCATGAGCATCCGCCAATCGCTCAGGTGCACGGATCCGAGGGCGTTGTACTTGTAGTGATGGCGACGCACGTAGCAGCTGAAGTAGCTCGCTCGTAGAGGGCCACACTTCTTGAGCCATGCTTCGCCCAGCATCTTGGACAGATGACGTGTATTTTGATGCTTGTGCCCATCGAGGGCGACGAGCAGGTGATAGTGCATGCCGCGATCGAAGCCGCACTCCCGTTTGCAGATCTTTCGCAGCACGTCAGGAACAATGCGGCCCTCATCCAGGTCACGTAGGTAGCGTTGCAGGCACTTCTCGGCGAGTCGAACATCCGCCATCGTGTGGTGCGTTGGTCGGATATACAAATCGACACGTAAGACGAGCTGCCGCGTGTGTCCTTGGAAGCCTTCGGCCAGATAGCGGCAGCACGAGGCCAAATTCTTCTTTTCCAGTTTGATGCGATTCGTTTCAATGCGTCGGAAACGTGAAGATCGACAACATCGACGTACGAAGCGAGCGATCCACTCGATCCTTCGGCGCACCTTTTCGCTACTCAGGTCAATGACCATTCCATTGGCGTGTCTGATAGCTGGCATGGCTCTTTGGCAAGCTCGCAGCATGACGGTGATGTAGGGATTGAACCGCGTGGACATGCTTTCCGTCTGAGCCAGGTCCTCGTGCTTGGCGCGGGGCACTGTCGGCCAGGAATAGCGATCCCTGTATCGAACGCTTGGACTGGCTATCTCGATCAGGGGAATGCCTGTGCAGCAGAGTTGCCAGACTGCCTTGCCGAGCGACGTGAGGTTGTACGTGCGACTGACGTGCTTCCATGTAGATCTCGGACGCCGATTGGGTTTAATCAGCCTCTGTTCGCTGTTGCTGAGGCGTTTGGCAAGATGCTCAAGGTTGCCTATCCACGGCAGGCATTCGCTTTCATCCGATATCGACGTGTTGCCGTCAGCGTCATGAAGAAAGCGCTTTGAGGCGAGCTGGTAGTTGCGCTCCTCCTCGGTGATCTGACCTTCCATTTCCTCCATGTAATCGACTTTGGTGTCCATCGTCATTTCCTCCTGTGACTTGCTCTTGGTCGGTCTGCATCCATCCAGAGCAAGAGCTAGCTTTTGCTATTAGATAGAAGAGACCGGAATTCCCTTTGGCCATTGAAGGAGCTATGGAAGGTCCATTGCGATGGCTGGCCATGGGGTCACTGGCAATTTGTATTCGCCATAGGATGGGGACTTGGTGATTTTTTTTAGCTGTCCGGCCGACGACTTTTTACATGCGGTCTTGTCGTGCCATGACCAGGCTATAGATGGATGTCTTGCCTTAGAGGGCAATCGAACGATGGTCTCGCATCAGGAGCATTGATGCTCTCCTAGCACCGCGACGCCGATGTGGACTACTCGGCCGGATGCGACAAAGAAGCCCGGTCATCGAACGGGCCGATGACGAAGTAATTGCCCGGCTGATCGTGCTGGAGACCCGGTTCTGGGATTACGTGGAGAAGGACATCGAGCCACCTGCCGACGGCAGTGAGTCGGCGACCAAGGCTCTGCGGAAACTGTATCGGGGCAACGACACCCGCCTGGACTTCACCAGCGATACGTGAACTCGACTCTCCTCTCCCACGGTGTGGATTGCCTGAGCGCAACAGCAAGCGGGATCACCTCATGGCCGTGCTCGACAAGGCGAATGGCAAATGCGGCCGGGAACCCTGGGCATTGGAAGCGCAGGCGTTCGTGTGCCGCGCGCCTGGACGATGCAGCGCACGATGCTAAGCCCGTGCTACACCACTGCTTGGGATCAGCTTCGAGAAGTCCGCTGAGTGACTTCCTGCGCGCCATTCTCTGGATCTGCTGCTCATGGTTGAGGGGGCATGGCCAACCGATACCCACATGAGCTGCCACCCCGCATGACCGCGCCGGTGTAACCACCAAGCACGCGCTTGTAGAGCACGAGGCACCATCCCTGCGCATGAGTTCCCCGGTCATCGGCTTGCGCCTGATCGCACGTCGGCTACTGCCTGACTATCGCCGGATGGAGCCTGACTCGCGGGGTGGCGCTATCTTGGTGAATTGACCGCCTGAGCGCTGCAAGGGCATACGTATACAGCGTGTCAGGAAATTCTGAGAGCATGTGAGCGATGCCTTCGGCGACACATCCGGCTAAGCCACGGCGCTCTGTCGCAGTTCGCTTCGGCCTTTTTTTCTCATGGCGACATACGCCCCGGGCCCGGCTTCTGCCGGGCCCGGGGCGTTATGCCGTCTCATCCAAGGAGTCTGTCGTGCCAAAGGTTTCACCCCCGACACCTCGACCAGTCTGGAGCAGATGCAAGAGTAGGCTGACGTCTGTAAGTCGCTGGGTCAGTAAGTAACGGCCTCCTCTCCGGGAGGGCCTTATGCCGTCACGGCGTACATCTGGCAGCATCTATCGTCGTGCGATAAGGAGGGGGGCGAGCGCCAAAGGCGCTCGCCCCCTCCTTTTGCCGCAACTTCGAATCCGCCTCGATCTGGGATGCCGGTTTGTGATCTTTCCACCGGCCGCTCAGCCTATTCCGCACCCTAGTGCGAATGGTCTGCCCCGAGCAGCAGCCACCAATCACCGGTTTACCCCTAATCGCTGGCACACCATGCCTGGCCGGATTTTCGCCGCCGAAACCCGCATCCCTGCTGGGGTAGTTAGGATTCCCGGCGGTAAGTTTCCTGCCAGTAAAAATTTACTGGCAGCGGGTGTACTCGGCGATGACGAAGTTTGTATAACCTCTGCTGCAACTCAACAGCGACGGAGGTATCGATGAGTGAGGCGTGCGAGGCGCCGATGGAGTACATGGCCGTGATGGAGGTCTGTGCTCGGCGAAAGTGCTCGCGGTCAACCCTGTATGAAGAAATAAAACGCCAGAAAAAGTCGGCCGGAGTCGTGCCTATGCCTCTCCCCTTTAAGTGGGGCCGGCGCACGTACTTCGTTGCGGCTGAGGTCGAGACTTGGCTCCAGGCAATCGTCGCCAACGCTCGCAACCAGAAATAAATGCCCTCGCGCTTAGGACGGTAACTTTCCGCCACGCGGCGCACGGCATCGCCCAGCATTTGCTGGAAATCAATCGCCCGCCCCCTCGCCATACCACGGGGGCGGGCTTCCCCCTCTTTTTGCAGAAGAGTGCTATCGCGCGATAGCGCAATCACACGGCACACCATTCCACTGATTCTGCATCGCGGAAGGAGTTGATGTGCAAAGGGAAGAAACCCATGAGCAAGATTCGTGAAGAGGCAGTGGCTGTCGAAGCCACCAAATACGCAATGTGCATGCGGCAGGACGTGCCGAATGAGCAAGGCGAGCATGAGGTACAGGTTTTCACTTTCCCTGACTACGAAACGATCATCCGCCTAATGCACTTGTACAAGGTGCTGGCGAAGGTGATGCGACTGAAGGCTCCGCTGTTTCGCTGGAAGCCAGGGCGCGTACCGCTTCGCCTGTTCGGCACCCGTAGCTGTGCAGAGGGCCGTGTTGTGCCCACACAGCTCGGTATGGAACTGTTGCGGTACGCGAACGAAAACATGGAAGGCAATCGCTTCCAGTTTCCCAAGAGCGAGTTTCACCCACTCATCGAACTCTTCGGGCGGCACGTCCGCCGGATTGATTCATACGTCGGCATACCGACCGAAGAGGCGTGTGCCAAGCTCAACGAGTGCATCGAGGCAATGCGTGCGGAGGCTGGAACCAAGGCATTCCAGAACAAGCGCGATCGTCATCTGCGTGCAAGCCGTGACGCGACCCAAGGGATGCGGGCTCTCGTTGATGGGCTGTTCCGCAGGCGTAGCCGCATTCTCGTGGTGCGCCTTGTCCTGTCTTACCGCATGGGCACGACCTCATTTGCGCCGCGCTCGATCAGCGATCTGTTCAACCACGTCAGCGAGCAACAGGCTCGCGAGCACCGGGACGAGTTCATCCGGGTTTTGAAGCGGAAATATCGAGTTCCGCTTCCGACCTACGCGTGGAAGGAAGAACTCGGGCAGTTCACGTCGTACCACTATCACCTGCTGCTGTTCTTCGATGGCAGCGTCGCTCACGATGGTTTCAGTGTGGGCAACGAAATCGGTAACTACTGGATCGACGTCATCACCGGCCGCAAGGGGCGGTTCCACAACTGCAACGCCTCGAAGCACTGTAATCAGGGCATCGGCATCATCAACTACTACGACACCGACAAGATCAAGGCGCTGAAGGAGTTGGTGATTCCGTATCTGACCAAGAGTGACTACTTCGTGCGGCTCGTCAGCAAAGGGCGCATCTTCGGGAAAGGCGGCCTTCCCAAGGCGGAGGGTAACAAGCGTGGCAGGCCGCGTAAGTACCGCTTTGAACTGTGACTAGCGCAGGGGAAGGCCTTCCCGTTTCAGCCGTTCTTCGAAAGCTTTCCTGACCACGTTGTCCTGCGTTTTGGAGAGCCATCGCCGGATTGTGATCGAAAGGTTCTTGCCAGCATGTTTCGCTAGCTGAGAGCCTTTAAGTTCGTCGTGGTGATCTTGAATGTATTTGCTGACAGCAGGGGCTAGCTTCATGGCGAGCGCAATCTGCGTACCAAGGCTGGCCTTGGTGATGCTCGATCCAAGAATAAGGTCGGCGCAGTGACCCATGACTCGCTGTTGCTTGTCAGCAACAGCGAGTCCGCCTTTGCTGGGTGCCTCCTGCACCATCTTCGTCTCGGGCATCGAGTCATTCATTGCCTTACGGAGCTTGCGAGCTTCATGGAAGAGCCATCGAGCCTCGTCTTGATTGCCCTCATCAACGGCGATCTTGGCGCGGGCAAGCAGGATCCATAAATCGGCATCCTGCTCGAACAAATGGTGATCGTCGAAGCACTCGCGCAGAGAGGAGTGCTCGATCAACCATTCGCGCTGCTGATGGTTCTCTGAGGTGCGCGCGGCTTCGGCAGCCTTAGCCTTGTAGGCTTTGTCGAACGATGGTGACCAATCGCCGCTAAAACACCAGTCAAAGTGCTCAATTTGCTCAGTTAGGGTGCGATGTGGTGGCTCGCATCCGTATACCCCGGTTTTACTGACCACTTTTTCACCACGTGTAACTGTGATTAGGATCCCGTTGGGTATCTGGCGAGTGTCTATTTCCTCTCGTGCCTTAGCCTTTTTCGACATGGCGATGAACTCCGGTGAACGCCGGCCGAGGCAGGAACCTGTACCTTCAACGCTGGGGATGTTCCAGGGCGACTCAGTATACTGGCGTCGTTGGCATCAGCCCTCCCCGGCCTGAAGGCTCAGCAGAAGTGAGTCAGATTGCGAGTCAAATACGCAACACCTCTAATGAATCCATTGGTTTCACAATAACTTGCATCGACTATTCGATTGCTGGTGGGCCACCACATTTGATCGTCAAGGTGTTTCTTTGGTCATCCCAGCGATTACTGTCAGTTTTGACACTTTTCGCTGGTAATCCGACTGACACTTTTCGCTGGTAATTGGCTGCAGCGAGCCACGCA